>Ga0325400_1000769_pt1 | contig 24856 bp, 18 predicted proteins | sample PopdelMetagenome_2_FD_205662 | JGI IMG/M metagenome (GOLD analysis project Ga0325400, IMG submission 205662) | Populus deltoides microbial communities from Bellville, Georgia, United States - Xylem-PdKOR-R1 | ecosystem: Host-associated > Plants > Phyllosphere > Stem > Wood/Secondary xylem...
ATCACCGTTCCACCCTTTCAGCGATTTACCGTCGAATATCTGCACAAAGCCATCTTTGGCGTCTTTTTTTCGCTGGGCCAGGCTGGCAGTACTGAACCCAGTCAGTACCGCCAGCATCAGCCCTACGCCAATGGCCGTACGACTTGTCTTTCTAAACATCTTGTTCTTTTTTAAGCCGTCTGATTATTTCCCTTTCGATGTACCGGCATCCGCTTTGTACACCGGATTGGCCTGATTGCCGCCGGACTTCAGGTAAGCCACAAGGTCTTTCAGTTCGTCCCCGTTCAGGCTGTTGATCAGACCCGGCAGCATGATGGATACCGTCGAGTACTTTTTGGAGGCAACATCCTTTTTCGGAATTTTACGAAGCTGATCGGCCGCAAACGGATTCTGGGAAATCGAATAGCTGGTCTTATCCTCGTTGACCAACCGGCCCACGACAGACTGGCCGTTCTTCAGGGTGAAAATGGTCGAAGCGTATTGATCGGATACGGCTTTGTCGGGATAAATAATCGACTCCAGGATATCCTTGTTGGAGAACCGCGTACCGAGCTGCGTCAGATCCGGGCCGATGTCTCCACCCTGACCACCCATCGCGTGGCAGCGGCTGCACAGGGCCGCCGAGAAGATTTTCTTACCGGTTTCGAAATTCCGGTTCGTCAGTCCGCTGTCCACTACGGCTAGCGCTGTTTCTACTTTCCAGGGGCGATAAGGACCTTTCGGAACATAGTCGCCCGCAATGTCATTGCCGGAAGTGGTCAACAGCTCCGCACCCGACAGTTTGTTGTAGCGTTCAACCTGCTCTTTTGGTACGTGGGCCAGCGCCAGTTTCCGGGCTTTGTCGATAAAACCGATGTAGCTCCGGCCACCCTGGTATTTGAACGCGTTGGCAAACCATTTAAAATACTGGTCGCGCTCCGCCGGGGTCCAGCCCGTTTTGGCGCTGCTCAGCATGGTCGCGTAATACGTCTGCTGGGCGGGCGGCAGTTTTTCGAGCATTTTGGCAATGTCCAGACCGTACTGCGGGTTACGCAGAATCAGGTCACTCGAAGCCGTTACCGTCTGACCACCAACGGGGCCTACGTCTTCGTTATTTCTAGCCAGTAGAGTCAGTGTCCGTTCAACGGCACCCGGCGCTTCCAGCGAAATCAGCAATTTGCTGTAGGCCCGGTTCAGCGTCGCCGACTTGGCCGGATAACGTGGGTTCAGGTAAGCGACAACTTTACTCCGCTCGTCGCCTTCGGGCAGGCCCGTCCGCGTGAAAACCAGTTCAATGGCGCGCAGCACATCCAGTTGCTGCTCTTCCGTCAGCCCGTCCATTTTAATTTTAAGGAGCGTATTCAGCATCTGGCTTTTCAGCGTTGGGGCGCCGTGGCGAGCCAGCGCAATCGTGGCGAAAGTGGCCCGCACCGGATCAGTTTCGGCCAGCGCTTTGTCCTGCCACTGGCTTACCGGCTGATGTTCCACGGCAATCCGGGCGGCATAGCGCACAAACCGGTCAGGGTGGTTTAAATAGGGCCAGGCAGCTTCAACCGCGCCGGCCATTGGTTCGCCGTGGTAGCCTTCCAGTTTGGTTCTCAGTTGGTGCTCGGCCGTCAGCGCGGGAGCCTGCGTGTTTGGGGTCGTCGATTCTGAGCCAGTGTACGTAATGCGATACAGGTCAGATTCTAACCGACGGCCACCCGTCAGGAAGTAAACTGAACCGTCGGGACCAACCAGACCGTCGGTCAGCGGCAGCGGTGAACCGGAAATAAATTCTTCGGCGGTGGCACTGTAAGAAGCGCCTTTAGGCTGTAAGTGAACAGCGTACATAATCCCGAAGCTCCAGTCAAAGGCATAAACAGCCTTCTGGTATTTCTGCGGAAAACGCGAACCCCGACCGGCGAACACGCCCGTTGGTGATCCCTGACCCATGTTCAGAACAGCGGGTAAACAGTCGGCAAACGTGGGTGACCAGTTACTAGCCGCCGTCCGCCAGCCAAATTCAGCGCCACTGGTTACGTGGCAGATGCGGGTTGGCTTGTACCAGGGCAGACCAAAATCCCATTCCATATCGGAGTCGTACGCAATAACGTCACCGGCATCATTAAAGGCAAAATCGAACGTGTTCCGGAAACCGGCGCCCATCAACTCCCACTTCTGTCCTTCGGGATCGAGTTTGGCCAGCCAGCCACCGGGTGCCATTCGGTCGGTGGCGTGTCCCCGGGGATCTTTGATATCCGGAAACAGGTTATCTTCTTTCCACACGCGCGGCAGCCGGTAAGCATCCAGCTGGGGTACGTCGGTGAAGTTACCGCACATGACGTACAGCGACTTTTTATCGGGCGACAAGACAATGCTGTGCGGACCGTGTTCTCCCTCCCCTTTCAGGGCTTTCAGCAGCGTTACTTTGTCGTACTGATCATCGCCATTCGTATCCTGAAGGCGGTAGAGACCGCTGCCTTTAGGAAACTTTGTATCCTGGTTGTGATTGACCATCACGTACAGGCTATTGAACGCGTACAATAATCCCTGGGCGTACCCCATCCCCACCTTGGCCGAATCGGACATTTGCCCGTTGACCAGCGGAATGTTCAGTTTTTCGATCTTCGGCTGCTGCGCCCCGGACCCGACAGGCGGCAATTCCAGGCGGTACAGAAAGCCGTACTGATCCGACGTAATCATCCGGCCTTTGTCGTCGAAGGTCATGGATACCCACGAGCCCCGACCGTTTTCGGATGGACTATACAAGTGTTCGGCCTTGAAGCCGGGAAGCAATTTTAATTTGTCAATCTTGGGATTATCCGGTGCCTGATTAATGGTTCCCGAATGGTTCATACTAACCCAGGAAGCCCCGATCAAAACTAGTGCCCCGGCGACAGCTAATTTGACCGATCTGTAACGTAAAAACATACCGTTATTGGGTAAAAAGTTAAGAAATTAAGCGCATTCACAACGTATCCAATCTTCCGGGATCTTAACCGATTCACCCGAAAAGACGACGAACGTCGGGCATTTTTCACTGGCCTGTTGTTACTACGGTAAGGTAGTGTCGTCAGGCTATGCCCAGCAGGAACAATCATTCTTTTTATGCTATCCTATCTGCTAAAAGGCACAAAATGCCGAAGCATACTTGCGTTTAAGCCCTTCATTCCGGCCTTTTTAGGCCTAAATCAGTCCTTTTGCGGTCTCCACAGGTCTACCGTGGTCAGTAAAGCACAATAACCAGCGGACTCTGTTGCCAAAGTCCGCTGGTCACTAATCAGAAATAAGGCGTTAAAGCTGCTTCCACGGCGGGCAGTCCGTAGTAGTCATCCAGGACCGTAAAGGCATTCGGCGGAGGCACCGCTCCTTTGGGGAAGTAATAATCCGCTGGATTAGCCTTTACCTTCGCCCCGTAGGCGCCGATGATTTCTTTAACGCGGCCCGTCCGGGTCAGATCAAACCAGCGTTTGTTCTCAAAGGCCAGTTCGACACGCCGTTCCTTAAAGATGGCTTCCCGCATGTCCGCCTGCGACGAAGCCGTTGTCGCGGCCAGGCCGGCCCGGGCGCGTACCTGATTCAGATACGTGGCGGCTTCGCCGGTTTTTCCCTGCTCGTTCAGCGATTCAGCCATAAACAGTAACACTTCGGCGTAGCGGTAAACCGGCCAGTTCTGGCCCGTATTACCATGCAGCGCGTGCGTCCGGGCGTATTTCTTGATGTACGGATACGTTTTGTTCTCGCGCAGACTCTGGCTCAGCGTCACGTAACCAATCGAAATATCCTTCCGTTTATCGCCGGTTTCGTAAGCTGCAATGAGGTCCGGCGTCGGGATGTTGTTACTTTCCTGCGAAGTGGGCTGCGTGTTCGACGTACCCGTGATAGGCTTCAACTCGTCGATGGTTATCGGCGAAGGAATAAAGCTGTAGAGGAAACTACCGTTATAACCCGCGGTTCCTTCCATGTACTGGACTTCGAAGACCGACTCCGCGTTGTTTTTATTCGAGCTTGTGTACGAAAACGCATCGTTGTAATCAGGCATCAACGCGTATCCATCGTTGGTGATCACGTCTTTCATCAGGGCTTCAACCTGCGGCCATTTTTTCTGAGTCAGATACAGATTCGCCAGCAGCGTTTTGGCCGTTCCCGACGTAACCCGCCCTGCTTCCTGTTTAGCTTTATTCAATAAAGATGTGCTGGCCTCTGTAGCGTCCTTTTCGATTTGAGCGTAAATCTCCTCGGTGGTTGACAGCGGTAGTGCTGCATCTTCGCGGGTCATAACCGGCGTTAGGTGCAGGGGAACTTTGCCAAACAGCCGTACCAGATCAAAATAGGCAAAGGCCCGAAGAAAGAGAGCCTGCCCCTTCAGGTTTTTCTTGGCATCCGCGTCGAAATCAACCCCGTCGATGGAAGACAGAATCTGGTTCGCGCGGGCGATGATCTGATAATTCAGTCGGTACTGCTGCAATACGTTATCGTTGGCCGTGACGCCGTTGGCCGTTGGAACGGCAAAATCAGCGACGTTTTCGGTCGGGTCAACGGCACCATATAAAGTATTACGGGCATAATAGGTATTGTCGGAGTGCATTTCCTCCAGGACCCACGCCCGGCTGTTGAACATGTCCCGAAGCGGCACATACGTGGCGTTGACCGCCTGTTGAAAATCAGCCTGGGTTTTAAAGAAGGTTGCTGAACTCAAAGATGTTTCGGGAACAACCGTCAGAAAGTCTTTCTGGCAACTGGTTAGGCTGATCCCCAAGAGCCAGGCTACAATATATCTTGTTTTCATGCTGTAAAAGCAGTAAGAAAGTTAATGATAAGTGACCGAATTCCAACCCGCTTAAAAGTTCAGATTGACACCCAGCGTGTACGTGCGGGGAACCGGATAGTTGGACAGGTCGGTACCTTGGCTTAAGTTATCGCCGGGTCCATTACCATCACCCTGCGCGCTGGTCTCCGGATTAGGCCCACCCCAGTATTTCGTGAAAATGTAGGCCTGCTGAACGGATGCATACACCCGGGCTGATTTGAACACTTTGTTCAAAGGGCCGAGCGAATAACCTAGTGTGATGTTCTTGATGGTGAAATATGACGCATTGGCGATAAAGTTGCTGTTGTGCCAGTCGCGCTCAACGCCGGTGAAGTTACCTCCGCCGTTGGTAGCACCAAACTTGCCCTTACCGGGCGTGATCACCGTGCCGTCACTGCTCACCCGGAAGCGATCTTTGACGCCTTCCACCATGTTGAACACGCCGTCCAGGTTAGCCGTGCTGTATAGGTGGCGCACCCACAACTGGTTGCCGTACGAACCCGAGCCTGTAATCGACAGATCGAAGTTGCCATACCGCAGGTTGTTGGTGATCCCGTAAATGAATTTCGGGAAGGGGTTACCAATGATGGCCCGGTCGTCCTGATCACCACCGTAGGTAATGACACCATCGCCGTTTACATCCTTGAATTTGATCGTCCCGACAGCTGAACGGCCCGGAATGCTGGGCGAATTCCGGAGGTCTTCGGCGTTTTGATAATACCCTTCTTTCACCATACCGTAGAACATCCCGAACGGCTGGCCGACCTGCGTGATGTTATAACCCGTACCGCCATACACCCGGTCGATACCCGGCGCCAGTGATATAACCTTGTTGCGGTTAAAGGAGATGTTGGCGTTGGTTGTCCATTGCAGCCTTCCGGTGGTATTTTTGGTCGTCAGCGCAAATTCATGTCCCCAGAATTTAATTTCTCCGATATTGTCCGAGAAGAAACCAAACCCAGACTCCTGCGGAATCTGTACGTTGTATAGCAGGTTAGTTGTGCGTTTTGTGTAAAAATCGTACGTAAACTGAATCCGGTCGTTGAACAGACCTAAGTCTAAACCTAAATCGAACTGCCGGGTCGTTTCCCAGCCTAAGTTGTTATTAGACAGAGACGTTAGTACCGAACCGTTGGCTACCGTACTACCAAATACGGCATTGGTCGTGTTGTTAACCAGCGCATATTGAGTATAGTTACCAATGTTGTTGTTCCCAATTACCCCGTAACTGGCCCGTAGCTTGGCAAACGAGATCTGCTGGTATCTTTTGAGGAATTCTTCATCCGAAACGACCCAGCCCACCGAAGCCGACGGGAACGTACCCCAGCGGTTGGCCGACCCAAAGCGTGACGAACCATCACTCCGAATGGCGGCCGTGAACAGATACTTGCCTTTGTAATTATAGGTCAATCGGGAGAGGAAAGATGTCAACGACCACTCCTGCGCATCATTATACGTATTACCCCGGACTATATTCAGGGCGCCCTGGATCGTTGGCAGCCGGTCATCGGCGTAGGTGTTAGCCTGAATCTGAGTCACATTCCGGTTAAAGTGCTGGTTGGTAAAGCCGGCCAACAATTCGAAATTGTGATTGTTGAAACTCCGGGCATACGTGGCTAAGTTTTCATTCAGCCAGGATACGTTTTCAATATTCTGCCGGATCGAGTTAGCCGTCGTTGGGATAGGCACGTTGATGGCGTTGGTGGCTGTCGACGGGTTAAAGAAGAAATACTTTGAGTTCAGGTATTCTACGTTAAAGGTCGAACGCAACGTCAAGCCACTGATTGGCCGATACTGGACATAAGCATTGGAGAGCAGGTTTACGTTGCGGGTTTCGTTGGTTAACTCTTTGGCGGCCCGTACCCAGTTCGGATAGTCAAAAATGTTACCCGTGCTGCCCGGGAACCGGTTGAATTTGGTTAGGTCACCGTTAGCGTCGTAAATCGGCATGACGGGCCAGGTGTGCAGCGCGTTAAAGAGAATACCCGTTCCTCGGTCACCGTCCGTACGGGGGGTATTGTCGTACACGTAAGATGGCGCCAGGTTGAAACCAACCGCTACCTTATTGGAAATATTATAATTGGTGTTCATCCGCAACGAATACCGCTTATAGGCATTATTAATCACAACACCCTGCTGATTGAACACGCCAGCCACTAGGGACGTATTGGATTTTTCCCCGCTCGACGTCAGCGTCAGGTTATAACTCTGAATGGGCGCTACTCGCAGCAGGGCATTGTACCAGTCGTTATTTTTTCCCTCGTACTGCGATGGGTTCTGGAATTCGGTCGGTACGGCTTGCCCCTGATCTTCGTAATATTCTTTTTTGAACTGGGCAAATTCAACCGCATCCAGCATCTTCACGCGGCCCCGCATCGGCACCTGCTGCAACCCCGCGAAGGTATTGAAGCTGATGTTGGTCTGACCCGGTTTGCCTTTCTTGGTCGTAATCAATACAATCCCGTTAGCTGCCCGCGAACCATACAGGGACGTTGAAGCCGCATCTTTTAAAATAGAGATGTCGTCAATTTCGTCGGGGTTCAACTGGCTGATATTCCCTGTGATTGGAAAACCATCAACGACGTACAACGGATCGCTACCCGCCGAAACGGATTGTTGCCCCCGGATGCGGATCGAAATGCCCTGACCCGGCTTGCCGGTTGTCTGGTTGATCTGCACCCCGGCCAGACGGCCCTGCAGTTTCTGACCGATCTGCGAAACGGGGATGTCCTTGATCTCCTGCGCGCTCACTGTCTGAACGGCGCCCGTAACTTCCTTTTTCAACTGGCTCCCGTAGCCCACCACGACCACTTCGTTCAGTGTCTGGTCATCCGGAGTAAGCACAACCGATACGGTCGTCTGACTACCGATGGCTACTTCTTTTTTCTGATACCCGACGAAGCTAAACACTAAAACTGCGCTGGGGCCCGGAACGCTGATTCGAAACGTACCGTCTCCAGTAGTACTCGTGCCGCGGGTCGATCCTTTCACGACCACACTGACACCGGGCAGGCTTTCGCCTTTTTCGTCGGTCACTTTACCTGTAATATCCACATCTACACTTTCTTTCACCGTTGTTTTCGGCTCCAGAGCTGGCTGGGTATGTGGATCATTAGCCCAGGCAACCCCCGTTAGCAGACTGGCCAGCAGACATTGCACGGCTGAGGTTTTAAAAAAACGCCCAGGTACACATGACCTAGTAGTCCTTTTTTTCATAATTTTGACTGATTTTGGGTTTAGAAAAAAACAAAATCCCCCTATATCCCCACCGGGGATGCTTTTTTTAGCCATTAAGCTGGGGTTTTACTCAGGCCGGTGATGTGTCCAGCATCACCGGCTTTTTTTACGGGTTATCGTTCTGTTTTATATCGCCATGGGTTGGGATTTAAGCGTGATCACCTCCACTTTTTATAGAATCTAACTTTAGCCCGTTTCCTGTCTGTTTCCTTAACCGTTAATCAGCCAACCTATTCGGGTCAACGGGTGTCGGTTAAGACTCCGGCCACTTGTCTAATCAACGGCTGGCCGATTGCCCGCAAGATTGCTGCGCCCACTGCACTACCTGTTGAACATCCTCCCGAACTTCCGAGGCATCGAGCACCGACGTGTATTTCTGCTGAATGACTTCTATAAAATTCCGGGCCTGCCTTACCGTTTCGGCCTGTTCCGGATGAAGCCGGGTCCAGTTTTCCCAAAAAGGGGCCGAAGCTCCCTGAGGCTCCCGAATCCAGTTTCGAAAAGAGGCATCCCCAATTAGTTCTTCGACGCTATATTTTTTGTAACGTTCCATGAAGAAGTAGAACTTTAACGTCTTTATGAACCAAGTTCTACTTTTTGGAAAACTCTAACCAAAAAACAGCGCCTTTTTAGATTTCTTTTTTCAGGTGGCGAACGAAGGCCGAAATTCATCGACAAACGAGAACACATGACCCGGCAGCCAGGCTTTCCGGAGTTCCTTTAACGTGCGCGACAGGAGATTATAAACGCCCTGGCGACTGATGTTCATTACCTCGGCAATCTGATCGCTATCCATTTCTTCGTAATAGTGCAGGAATATAACTTCCTGCTGGCGTCTGGAAAGTTTGGCGATCAACCGGCTTACCTGCAGTCGGTAGCGGGTTTGGGTCTCTTCCCGGATCAGGAACGAATCCATCGGCACCTCCGCATCGACGGCATCGCTGTCAAACGCTAACTCCTCGCACTCCACCGACCGGTCAAAGCGCTGCCGGGCCTTATATATTTTGTTCCGGTAAGCCCCAAACAAATAAGCCTTGATGTTGGCCGGCATGCTGAGCGTTTCCCGATGGGCCCACAAATCGAGAAATAGCTCCTGTAAAATATCCCTCAACTGCTCCCGGTCATGATTGATCTTCAGACCGTAATTCAATAAAGCCGGGTAGAACTGCTCAGCAATTTGTCCTAAGGCCATCGCTTCCCCCCGCTGGAAGCGTAGCCATAAATCCCCGTTGCGGGTAGTGACTGACTGACTTTCGACTAGCTCTTTCAATGGTACAGAAGCCTTTTTCGTTAACTAATACAATTATTCAACGGAAAGCTTCAATATTAGTAATCCTTGGGGGTGCTAATCTCCTGTACTCTCCCGTAAATTCATTTTAATTTATTTTTAACGACGAATGGAGCCTGAATTCCGGCGTTGATTAGCCTGGACGATTCGGCGAGTTTTAGGGGAAAGAAGTTGGTGCTGTCCGCAATTCTTCGTATCATACCCCAGGTACTCTTCATCAACGGGACCGGTTCCGCATCAAGCCGGCCACGGGCTGGTCGGGCTTTATTCCCAATTCCGGTTTAACGTGGTCTTTTCTTGCCGGGATTCAGCAGCTTACCAAACCGCCAGCATACTATGTCATTGGGAGTCAAAAGGGGAACGGTTAGCCTCGTACCGTATCAGCCTGAATGGGAGCAACTTTATGAGCAGGAGAAAAGCGTGCTGTCAGTCCTTTTTGGAAGCACGGCTCTGGACATTCAGCATATCGGCAGTACCTCAGTTGCCGGACTGGCGGCCAAACCCCTGCTCGACATGGCCATTCGAGTCGCAAGTCTGCCCATTGGTAGTGCTATCGTGGAGCAACTCCGGGCGCATAACTACGGCGAGCGGGTCAACCGGCTTGGCCCCGGGCAACTCGTCTACGTGAAAGGTCCCGAAGAGCGCGAGACGCATATCCTGCACATTATTCCGGACGACAACCCGGACTGGCACCATAAGCTCCAGTTTCGGGATTACCTGCGGACTCATCCGGAAGCGGCAAAGGCGTACGAGTTCCTGAAACAAGAACTCAGCCGGGCGTACGGTAACCAACGGAGTACCTATACGCACCTGAAGGGTCTGTTTATTCAGCAGGTACTTTTGAGAATAGCGGAATGAGCTACCTCGCCTGTCCAAAAACAAAAAACCGGGCATGACTGTCCGGCTCAAACGAGTAACGTAAAAACGTAGATCTGTTACATAAAGAAACTTAACAGCCTTTGCCCTATCGAAGGAGCTTTTGGGATAATGGGCTGGGCGAAAGACTCGACCTGCTCGATTCCATTTTCAATATGCTGCAGCTGGCAATTCATGTGAATTGTAAACAGCTTATACTGTTCGTCTGTCAGTTCACCGGTGCAGTGCAAATAGTAGCTTTCGCCTTTCTTAATGGACAGCTCCATATACTGGCGGTAGAGGTCTTGGTACGTTTCCTTTTTCATTAGCTTAATCGGTGGATTTAGAAATCAGGCAAGCAGACAGGATTGATTCTCAGACTAGTATTGTATCTTTTCGTTACTGATAAAACAAATGTTAATTTGTTTATTTGAAGACAAAATAACAGATATTATACCTTATTTACCAGACCGAATACTAATATTAAACTGATTGTATTTACTCAGAAAGAAGGCCCGTATTTTTCCGCCAGCGAATGGAAGCGATCAGGCGACGTCAGCAGTCAGCAACCCAATGACAGGAGGCCAACTGCTGACAGAAACTTTTCGCACCGCTGGAGCGAAGCGGCTCTTAGTGGTTGAGCGATGTTTTGGTATCGTGCGGAGCCTGAGCCACGAACATGGTCCTTAAACGGCGCACTTCAGTACCTACGCGCACAACCAGTCCCTGGGTGAAGCTACCGTCTTTTTCGAGCGTCCGGGTTCCGGTCCAGGCGCGGGCTTTCGTTGCTTTTACCTGCTTCACGCTTCCGAAGTTCATTAAGTCGAAGCACATCCGGCCATCCTCCCCGCGAATTTTGTGCATCACGTAACCAATTCTTAAACCGTACTCTTTGACGTAACCTACGCTGATACCGTAGGCATTCAGGTGCGGCCGTTTGATATGCCTTACTTCAGCAATGCAGTCTTTCAGGGTTTCGAGGATACTCAGCTTCCAGCGCGGAAAGTTAGGCGACGGAATAAAGGAGTAACGTCCGTACACACAGATCACCCCCGGCTGCCGCAGAACGGTCAGCATTTCGCTCAGCCACTCCTGCGGATAGATTCCGTCGGCATCAGCCGTCAGGATGTACTTGCCTTTCGCGGCTTCCAGCCCCTTCTGCCGGGCCGGGCCCCAACCCTGGATGGGTTGTATCACCGAGCGGATATTTAGTTTATCCAGTGTCTTCTGGGTGTCATCCGTCGAGTTATTATTAACCACAATAATCTCGAAGGGAATAGCCGTTTTCAATTTCGCCAGCGACGCGATGCTCTTCAGAACATTCACTTCTTCGTTCCAGGCCGGAATAACGACGCTAACCAGTGGGTTGTGGTGCTGCGCAACCGCTAAATCTGCGTTAATCGTGTCAAAAACGGATTGCGGAATATCCTTGAACGATGCGTAGGGGAAATTAAATTGGTCAAGCCAGGTGGGTGTTTTTAAAACGTTCATGTGTAATACAAGTTAAAAGTTATATCAGGCAGCAGCCAGCTCAGCCGGTGTTATTGTACGCTTCCGGGTCGGAATGGACTGCAGAATCAGTTCAACGTGTCGGTAGGTAAAGACAGACAGTAAATGGGTGCAAATCAGGCACATCAGAGTATAGGCCGATTCGCCGACGGGGGAATGGGGCAGCTTAATGATCTTGAAAAAAAGCAGATCCAGCACCGCCAGCACCACCGTATGATTTAGGTAATAGGAATAGGACAACTCGCCAAGGAAAGCAAAACGCCTGCCAGCCAGCCCCTGCGACAGGGCCCCGCTCTCGCGCGAGAACACCAGGATGACCAGCGCAAAAAGGAAAGGCATCAGCCAGCTTTCGGCGTGCGTAAAGACACTGACGAAATAAAGAGTCAGGCCCAGCAGCAGAACTTCGGCCAGCGTATAGCCCCTGTAGCCTAAACCGGTGTTTAGACGACGACCCAGTCGATAGGTCACCATGCCAATGAGGAAACTGTACAGACACCGGAATAAACCGTAGTCGTAATTGTAAATGATGTTCCCCCCGTGCTGCACGATGAACCAGCCCAGCAGACCGAACGAAATCCCGCACAGCAGCAGCAGATTTTTCCGGAACAGAACCAGGCCGCAGGCCCAGAGAATATAGGTATAAAATTCAACGCTGATGCTCCAGCTGGGTCCGTTCCAGGTCACCTGATCGAAAAGCCCAAGGGATTGCGTCAGGGTCAGATTGGCAACAAAGGCAGGCAGCGACTTTTCAGGACCGAAGACGGCATTCGCCAGTTTAACCACGTAACGGTCAACGCCGTACCGGAACGTTTCAAAGAGCAAAACCAGCAGCAGCGTAAACAGGTGCAGCGGATAAAGGCGTCTGAACCGTTTGACGACAAAGGGCCTGACACTGGCCAGATTCGTGATTTTATCGTAATTGCTGTGGGTCATTACAAACCCGGACAGCACAAAAAAGAAGTCAACGAAAATATCGCTTTTGGCAATAAAGGCGTTCCCGGTCAACACGTCAAGGTGTTGCAGGTGAAACAGGATGACCATAATGGCGGCCATTCCCCGGAACGAATCAACAGCGCGGAATCTCATAATTAAAACGTCGGATGACCAGCCATTAGGCCAGTGATTGGTAAATATCCAGCGTCTGATCGATGGACTTCTGGAGCGGAAAATCGGCCAGTCGCCGGGTTCCCTTTTCGACCAGCTGCCTTTTCAGATCCGTGTCCATCAGCGTTGCGGCCATCGTATCGACCAGATCATCCATGTCGGTTGGTTTAAAAAAGACGGCAGCATCGGCGGCTACCTCCCGGAAACACTCGGTATCGCTGAGCAGAATCGGGCATTTCGCTTTGAAAGCTTCCAGAATCGGCAACCCGAATCCTTCGTACAGCGACGGGTACACGAACAACTGGGCGTTTTGGTAGAGATGGTTCAGTTGCTCATCCGTGGCACCGATATGGCGAACCTTATCCGTCAGCTTCAGGCGCTGAATAAACTCCTGGTCGGCAACCGCCAGCGAACCGCCACCGGCCAGCACCACATGCAGGTCCGGAAAACGCGTGGCCAGCTTGCTGAACGCCTTCAGGAACAGGTAAAAGTTTTTGTAACCGCTCCGGTCGCCCACGAACAGCACGTATTGCTCGGGCAAACCCGGCACGGGCGCCGTCTCCAGCGGGCTTTCACTATCAATTCCGTGGTAGATAACCGATACTTTCCGGGGGTCGACATCGAAAAAGCTCAGCATGTCTTTCCGGGTGGTATTCGAGATCGTGATGATCGAGTCGGCGCGCTGGATATTCTCGCGTTTCTGCCGGGTCAGCGGATCCTGCGCCCAGAAGTACTCCGGCAGCCGCTCATACGTCATATCGTGAATCGTAATGACCAGCGGCTTTTTCAGCTGGTCGATAAAATACGGGTCGTAATACGTCGGGTGAAAAACGTCGTAATCCGCTTTGTTCAACAGCCGCTGGCAGTAGTACTGATTCAGCCGGTACCGATATTTCTCGCTTCGGCTCAGCACCGGATCCGCCCAGTGGCCTTTGATGGGCAGCGGCTCGTTCTGAATGTAGTGGTTGGTTGCGTACGCGACACCCAGCTGGTACGAGATGTTATCCGAATGCTTGATGCGCTGGATGATATTGGCAAAATAACGACTGATTCCGCCGTACTTCTGCGTACTGAACTTCTGATGGTCAATGAATACTTTTGTCATGGGTCAAAGGGCCATCCAGGTGGCAGGAAGCAGGTCTTTTGTGTTCCAGGTCGGTTGGTTGCGGTACCAGTGTTTCGGCGAAATCACCAGTTTGTCGGCGCGGGGATTGAGCCAAGCCCCCCACCAGCTAAAGGAACTGTTGGCAATAATGTGATGACGGCAGCGGCTCATGAGCACCAGATCGGCTACGTCGCCATCCGGACCCGTATTTTGCACAAAAACCGTATTATCGGGCAGGGTCAGGTTTTGTTTTACCCAATCCTTATCGTCGCTGAAAATAAATAACCGGGGAGTCTCTACGCGCTCGTTCAGTTGCTCAAGCGCCTTCTGGTAGTAATCCAGCCCGATAAAGCCAAACGTCTTGCTGAACTCGGGATGGTTGACGTAATCGCCCCGCCGAACGTGCAGGGAAACCGGCGTGGGTGTGGCTTTTATCTGCTCTTCGTACTGACTGAATTCGGGGCTGGGGGGGCTGGTCAGGGTCAGATCCTGGCGGATACTGTCCGCGCTTTCCCGGAAATAAGCTTCCGATTGCCAGAAGCCGTCCAGCGTAATGCAGCCGCCCGAGGTCCGTACCACATTCTCGTCAAAGTGAAAATGCTGTTCTTTCAGGAAGACGAAAAACGGGGGCAAACTGCGATTGGGCAACAGTTTGGTAGCTTTGGAAACGTATTGCAGGGGCGAATCCTGCAGCGTGCGGTATTTGATTCCAAAGTGTCCGAGCTTAAAATACCGGGGCGTATCTGTGTCGTACAGTTGCCGGTAATAACTCAAATCCAAATACAGCGTGGTCTTATTTTTCAGCGCCAGATGCCGGGCAACTGCGTACTGAAAGAGCTGATTTCCTAAACCACTACTTACCCTACCTATGATCATAATACTGTCGAAAAAACTAGTATCTATTTACTGTATGTCATTCAGGGTAAGTAGTAACAAAAAATATGCCCTAACACACAATAATGATCATATTAATTATTTTTAATTACAAATTGGTAAGTAAGTATAAATACTCCATCTGCTTAATGGATCAATTAGAACGTTTTATCCACGTAATCTAAGAGGGCCGCCCGGTCCTTGGCGTGCAGGATTTTTGCGCCTGACAATTTAGGAAACAGCGTTACGTATTCGTTGAACGACGATTCCAGTCCCCAGTTGGGATTCGATAGAATAAGGTTGGTTCCGCCAAAGCAACTGGCCAGGGCCGCCGTTCCACCATGCATGGAAATAAAGTGATCGCTGTTGGCGTAAACCATCAGTTGCAGGTGGTTGTAATTAGTCACCACCGACCCTTTATACTGTTTATACAAATCATCCATGAGGATCACCTGGGGGTGATTTTCCCGTAGCCAGGCGTGTTCGTCCAAGGACATGGTTTCGCTGTTATCCTGCACAATCTGCGTGGGCAGTGGCCGGTTATAGATAATCTGGTAACGGGAACCGCAGTGCCGGATGATGTGATCCAGCGCGGGAATATCCAGGTAGTTAATGGGCGACTGGTCCCACTCGATATTGTACTTATTGGCAATCACCAGCAGCGGCTTGTCGTACACAAAAATATCGTTGCGGAAATGCGATTTATACGGCACCTGCGCCCATTTACGGAAGCTGTAAAAGTTGCTGTGCGTCATGTTCGGCACATCGTAGTGCGCGTACGACTCTTTCCAGATGCGCTCCTTGAACCGCTCCTCGTGATTCTGGCTAAAGAAGTAAAACTCCTTTGTATGCTGGGCGGAAACGGTTTTCTCCAGCGTTCCATTTAGGTAGTGCCAGTAGGCAAACGGAATAACGTACCGCAGTTCCTGATCAAATTCGCCCTGATAGCTAATAACTTTATACTTCTTCTTAACGAGGTAATCCGGAACGACGTAACGCCCCTGAACCAGTTTGCAGTAGTAATTATCCCGAACAAAATAACACAGCTCCCTGCGCAGTTTCGGATTTTTCATCCGCGCTGCGACAAACAGAGACTTTAAAATGAGCCGTTGCATACTATTGAATTCCTTAAAAACTATGAAAAGATGTTTCTCCCCAACATTTTTCGCTCGTTGTCGGAAAGCTTATACCGGAAAGTAAGGCCAATGTAAACGAGCGCTCCCAGGATAACCTGTACGCTGGTATTGGTGACGTTGATGGTGGTCGAGAATGTTTTGTACAGCGCAATCACCCCGACCATCAGCAGGCAGAACAGGATTGGTTTTGTGATGTTCTGGATGAACTCAGGCATGAACGTACCAATCAGTGAGCGCGCAATCCGGAAGTTGATGAGCGTATTCGCCAGCGTTGCAATCAGGAAAGCCGAGGCAATGCCGATAACGCCGTAGTACTGCGCCAGCACGTAAACCAGCGGTATCTTGATAACCAGCGTAATCAAGTTCAGGTAAAACAACAGCTTGGGTTTACCCTTCGAGAACGCCAGCGTAAAGAGCGGATTGCTCAGGAAGGTAAAGATGCTGACAAACACAAAAATCCGGATCAGCAGAATGGTTGGCTCCCAGCCCGGACCGTAGAACAAGGGCACCACGCTGTCGGCGGTGATAAACAATCCGGCCAGCAGAGGTAAGTTACTGTAACTCAGCAAATCCAGAATCGTCAGGTATGACTTTTTGAGTTCATTGTTGTCGCCCTGCAGGCGCGCCAGAATCGGGTAAGCGACCTGTAGAATGATCGGGGACAGCCGGGATACCGGGAAGATCGCCAGCTGCGACGCCAGGGTGTAGTACCCCAATGGTTTTACGCCCAGTAGTCCGCCCACCAGAATGTTATCGGAATTGGCCTGAATAAAGCCCACAATCCCGTCGCCGACGTTGTAAAGGCCAAACCGCAGGTGATCTTTGATCAGGCTCAGGTCAAACTTCAGGACGGGTTTAAACAGCTTGTGACCGTACACCAGTTGCAGGGTCGATTTAACCGCCTGCTGGGCTAACTGCCCGAAAATCAAGGATAGCTCGGCGTAACCGTTGTACGCCAGGAAGATCGTAACGCCCGAACCGGCCACTGTTCCACTGATATCAATGCTGGCGACGGCCTTGAAGCGCAGTTCTTTCTGAAGAAGAAACGAATAGATTTGTCCGACGTAGACAATGGTAAAATACAGCGACGACAGCTTAACCACCTGCTCAAGCCGGGGCTCTTTGTAATATGCCACGATCAGGGGCCAGCTAAAAAAAACGACAATACCGATCAAAAAGCCCAGCGCCAGATTCAGCATGTAAATCGTTGACAGCACCTGCCGATCCGACTCCTGCTTGTAGATAATGGAGTTGGAAAACCCGAGGTTGGCAAAGATGCTAAAAAAGGCGATCAAAAGCGTGCTGACGCTGACAATGCCAAAAACCGATGGCTCCAGTAGATGGGCCAGAATGGCTACCTGCCCGAATTGAAACAAGGTGGAGATGGCCGTTGAGGCACTCATCCATTTACCACCGGCTATTGCCTGTTGCTTATGGCTCATTTAGGTTGCTGGTCAAGAATTTTGTCGTTCACCGCCGGACCCGGCGTTGCGGGATTCGCTTCTGTGTATCGTTTGGTTCGAACCATGCCCTGTTCGATATCGCGCAGACTGGGCGCATCCTGATCGCCTTCGCCAATCTTGTTGAGCGCAACCAGAACCGGATGTTTGGCCGCTTCGGCGTACAGGTCAAGTAATTGCTTGTCCCGACGGCCCCATAGCGTGTTTACCGCAAGAATCATCAGCGAAACGGCACTGTGGTTAATCAGACGCAGCGGAATCGGGCTACCCACCAGCGCGGGCAATTCCAGAATCACCTTGTCGAACGACAGCAACGCCAGCGCCCCCTCACCCGGCACCAACTCCTCTACCTCCCGTACGTTCAGGAAGTTAGGATGTAATTCGTAGGGGAAATAGTGTACCCCATCCTGTTCGTATTGTTTATCCTCGCTCGAGGCCCGGGGGTAGTAATAGGCAACCTGCTCACCCGACTCCGCAAACAGGCGGCTCAGGCTCTGGGCGAACCATGTCTTTCCCTGCTTGGCCCGCAAACTGAACAAGGTAATCAGGGGCGGATGGGTTGATTTAACCTGTTGCTCAATGGTCAGATTAATGGTACTGGCCAGTTGCTCAAACGTACTTACCGCGGCCCGGCTGGTGCGGGAGTTGGACGCAAACTTTTTAACCAGGGGAAGCAGGGCCGTCACCGGACGACCAATCTGCTGTTCGGCCTGCCGCAGCGAGTAAATCCGTTTGTCGTTCCAGGCCCGTAAAGCTGTCAGTAACAGGGCAAAGACCAGCCCGGCACCCGCGCCGATGGCCATAAACAGCCAGCGCTTGGGGGCCTGCGCCGAGAAGGGAAACGCGGGCGGATCCAGCACGGACAGAGAACCATCGATACTGATGTCCTGGCGGTGCGTATTGGCCTGGTTCAGTGACTGCACGAGCGTCAGGTATTCTTTCTCGGCAACGCTCAGGTCACGGGTCAGCTGACGTTGTTCGGATTCCAGCGGAGTGAACTTCAGCGATTCGGCCTGGTAATCATCCAGCCGTTTCTTGATCACCCCCATTCGGGCACCCGATTCTTCAAACTCCAGTACTTTGGTCAGCCATTCGTTAACCAGCTTAAGCTTCGGCACCGATTCTGACCCGTTGTCGGCCGCGAAGTAAGTCTGGGCAATCTGTTTCAGTTCCGCCGAGGCTTTGTTGATTTTTGCTTCATATTGATCCAGTACGGCCTGTGGCTTACCGTTGGTCCGGGCGTTAATGAATTGAGCTTCAGCCGCCGTTAGCTCATCCTGCTTATCGGTCAGGGCCGTGCTTATTTTCAGCAGGCTCCCCCCCTGTGACATCCGCTGACCAAGCGCATCCATTGCGGCTTTGGCCGCCCGGTTGCGCATTACTTCGTCGTTATACTCAGTAACCAGGGCTTCGCGGGTGGTCGAACGGGTTTTCAGTTCATCTTCGAAATTAAGAACGTTATGTTGTACGTTGAACGATTTCAGTTTAGCTTCGGCGTTATCCAGATCCCGTTTAGCGCCCTTTACCTTGTCTTCGTAGTACTTAACAACCGGGTTCGTTTCTCCGCTCTTGATGGATGTATACCGCTCATTTAAGGCCGCAATGGCTACCGTCAGGGTTTGCTGCGCAATCGCCGGATCATTGGCTTCGTACTCCATATCGAGCATGTCACTGGAGCTCCGGCGGGCCGCTTTCAGCTTGGCGGCAATGTGGTCAGGCGAATAAGGCAGGTCGGCGTTTAACAAGAGCTTTTTAATCGGATTGTCCGTCTCGCTTTTTGACAGACTGTCAACGCCAACGTAAATCTGCTTTATATCGCCCGAGCGCGTCAGTGATTGCATCAACGGCGCCGGAATAGCCTGTTGCAGCTGTTGGTAGCTGGCGGTCGAAAGCTGTTGAGGGCTCGGTTTTTTAACCAGCAGATGCTGACTCAACAGGCTGACGCCTACGTGATGCAGAGTCTGGCTGGAGGTAAGCGTCGACAACAGGTTGTCAAAGGCCGTGCTGACGCCGGAATAATCAACCTGAAAATTCTCTTCGGCGGAGCGCAGGGAGTAACCGGATGTGATCCCGGTGTACAGTGTCGCCTTGGTTTTATAAACCTTGGCTTCGTTGCGCATGAAGTAATAGATTGCGCCTACTGCCAGGGCGGGGAACAGGATGAACCAGATGAGATGCTGCCTCAAAAGCCGTCCAAAGTCTTGAAAGGTCATACGTTTGTTAGCGCTTTAATTGGTGAATAGGCACCCCAATCATTGATTCGAGGGCGAAAATAAGCTTGATAAACTGCGTTTTAGCCTGCTCCACGGTAGCCCGTGTTTCGGCGTAGCGGTTACTATTGAAGGCGTGCGCTTCGGGCGTAATCTTGCCTTTCTGCAACTCGACTTCGGCAATTCGAAAGGCGGCCAGGGAGGCATTATCATCGCGCAATCGGATTTGCAGCACGCGCTGGGACAGGATTAAATCCTGAAACAGATTGAACAGATTTTCCTTAAGCTGAATTTCAGCCGTTCGGCGACGCTCGACGGTCGCGTCATAATTGGCTCTGGCGAGTCGGATCTGCTGGGGACGCGCAAATAAATCATGAAGACTGACGGCCAGGTTGACCCCTACCCGGTAGCCGTTGGCAATCTGGGCCAGTTGATCAACCGCCGTTGACCCCGTCGACAGGATGGCCTGGTTACCCATCGAGTAATTGGCAAAGCCGGTCACGTTTTGTAAGACCTGGAGCTTGGAAAGCTGCAAAGCGGCCAATTGCGACGTAGAAACCGCCCCCTCAAATTTGATCGCTGGCGAGTATTTCTTAGCCAGTGCGTACATATCGTCAAAAGGAATCAGCTGCCTGGCAATTTCCTGGTTAAAGTCGATTGGCATGCTGTCCTGAGGCATTCCATCAGCGGCTGTGGGCGCGGCACTGATCGGCATCTGCTGCCGCTGCCCCTGCCCATACCCTATACCGCGTACCGCCACTAGCAGCAGCAGAATCAGCCCAAACGAGACTGCCTGCCTCAGCTGCTGACCAAATGGGGTAACTGTATACAGTTTCATAATACCTTGAATAATAGATTGATTCGTTCGTGATAGTTACAATGATCGTTGACTGGTTACGCAAATTCTTTCTCGCGCCAGGCTTTGGGTACCCGCTCAATAACGGCTTCTACCTCCTCGGCCCGGTGCGCCCAGCTGTTGGACTGCGCCATGGCAATCCGTTGCTGCACGCGCTGACGGGACTTGTCAGCCAGAGCACGCCGGATGGCGCGGGCAAACTGTTCGGGGGTTTCCGCCATTTCAATCACCCCGGCAAAATCGTCCAGGATGGAGAACGGCGTTGAAACCACCGGCAGACCAGCCGCCAGGTATTCGTTAATTTTTAGCGGATAGATTGTATACGTCTGTTTGGTACACACAAAAGGAATAACGCCTACGCTGAAGTTGGCCATCACAGCGGGAAGATCGGAGGGCTGACGGGGCGGGATAAACTTTATGTTGGGGTAAGTGTCCAGCCGTTTGGCTATTTTCGGGTCGTGCACCTGACCGATAAACTGGAATTCGACATCCAGCATGGTGCGGGCGCAGTATTCCATTAATTCGACGTTCATCCGATCATCAATAGAGCCCAGATAACCAACTATCGGCTTTTTCGGTGGCTGCTGTTGCGCCAGCTCGTAGGCTTGATTGAATAGATCGAAATTAACGCCATTCTTGACGCAGTACGTATCGGGTTGTTCTTCGGCCTTAGCCTGCCGTAGGGTTTCTGACGTAGTGATTACCGCATCGGCGCGCCGGATAAACACCTCTTCGAAGCGTTGCCCATGCCGGCCCATCCACTCGCCAACGGTCGTAATTTCGTCGAAACAGTAATAGATCGTCGCGCACTCATTGAGCTTACCCAGCAAAGGCACACCCATCACCGGATTAAACGCGTTAATCACAAGCGGACAGTTCATGTTGAGGTGCTGCATAACCTCCCGCAAGCCACTGGCCAGCCGATCGGCGTTCCGTTCCAGGAGCTTATCGTGACGCCGGGGAGACAGTCGATTGATTGGCAGCATAATCGGGGGCCGCCAGACGTATAGCTCTCCGCCCTGCTCAGTCGATATCTTGGTCAACGGCTGATTGCGGAACACAATCTCTTTGACGGGAATATCGTTGCGCTGGACGATGCCCCGCACCACATCTTTGAAGGTGTACAGGTAATCGACGAAAAGCACCCGGTGCCGAGCCGATAATTCAGTCATTAATTGGACAACGGCCTTCTGAAAATCGCCTTTCCAGGTTGTTTGAGAAATGCAGATGATACTGTCAAATTGTTTCATTACGGTGAGCTACAGTATAAATGTTTTACTTCATTTTCAGTATGTTAGGTAGCCGGTGTCGGCTCTTTATCCCATCGGTTACAGGTGGCTATCAGAATTGTGCTGATAAACACGACACTGTTGGTTGGGAACTGCCCGAGCACCGGATTGGAATACCCCATGATGGCGATGCCCACGAATTCGGCCAGAAACCCGAACATGACTTTGATCAGCCAGGGGTCTTTTAGCTGCCAGACCCGGTAAATGCCCACGCCCGCCAGTCCCATCAGCATTAGGATGTAAAGCTGGACTCCGACCCGACCCGTTTCAATCCAGAGCTCAACATACCAGCTATCCGGTGGAATCTGGGCGGCCCAGTGCCAGGGCGAAAACCGCGCGCCCATATCCGTTGAAGTGCCGATGCCCGCGCCGAAAGGCAAGTCTTTGAGGTACGTCCGCAACTTCTCCTGATTTTGCATCCGCAGAATAAACGACGGGTCGTTCATGGGCGTCAGCGCCGACCGCATCCGCTGAATCTGATAGTTGGAACTACCAATGCTGGTGTACATGAGCAGCAACACCAGAGGTATAGCTAAAATCAGGCCAATTATGAGTTTAAGGAAATCTCGTTTCAGTAACAAATAAAAAGGAAAGCCCGCCAGCAGGACAAAAAGGGCACTACGGGTACCGGAAACGGCATATCCCCAGAAGAAAACCAGCGTCAGAACAACATTCAGGAGCTTATAGAACAGCCTCTTTTCTTCAAAAACCCGGATGAGGGCAACCAGGGTAGCCCCGCCCATCTCGGCCCCGAACTGAGCCGCGTCGGAGTAGAACGAAAAGCACCGGAGCTGCCCGAAAAGCATGTGCGTTCGGGCGTTAAACCCACTATTTAACCAGACGACCTCGGCGGGCGACAGGCCCAGATACTGCTGCTTGAAGGCCCAAAAGGCGGCCGCAAACGACCAGGCTAACCAGGTATTGACGAAAAGCCGCACGTCCTGCCGCGTGATGGGCGTAACCAAAACAATAAAGGCCACCTGTATCCAGTGTAGCGAAAAAGGGCGAACGTGAAAAAACCAGGCTGGCCGGTAAGGCGCTTCCGGGTTGAGCAGTTCAATCAACGTATACGCAAACCAGATGACGACCAGCGCGAAAGGAATACTTTTCAGCCGATGCCACTCCATCCGCTGCCCGTTCAGAAACAGACTGAACAGCGTCAGCGACAGTACGCCATCGATAACCAGACCAACCGGAATATCGATCTGCACAAAGCGCGTGAATCCAACCAGAAAGCTAAGCTGAAGATACAAATAAAGACCCAGGCGCGGCTCCCGCAGGATTATAACCACGGTTAGCAGGACTATTGGCGCCAGGATCGTCAGCAAGGCCGCGGGTGCTCCCATAGCACTGATCAAGTACCCCGCCCCCAGGGTATATAGCCCGCCAAAGAGGCTATATATCCAGAATTGGCTGGAAGAGGCATTGTTCAGGGTGAAAGTAGACGAGGCCATACTAGTGTTAAAGTATAAATTGAGTTACTCGGAGCAGCGTTAATGACGAACGGTATCGTTTATACGTTCTCCTTCTGCCACACAGCTTTAACCGTTTTCAGCAGGATGATCATGTCCGTCCGGAAAGAATAGGTTTTGGCGTACAGTACATCCAGTTGAATGCGCTCCTGATCCGACACGTTGCTTTTGCCCCGTTTGATCACCTGCCAGAGTCCGGTCAGACCAGCCGGAGCCGCGAACCGCCGGTCGTAGCCAATGGTGGTCAGCTTCTCTGCTTCGTAAAGGGGTAATGGCCGGTTACCGACAAAGGACATGTCGCCCCGGAGAATATTGAATAGCTGCGGAAGTTCGTCGATGCTGGTATTACGGAGTATTTTGCCCAGCCGGGTCACCCGGGGGTCCTCCTTGAACTTGGTGAACATCGCCTTCTCTTTTTGTTCGCGGTGATGAAGCACTTCGCAAATCTGCTTCTGGTCCATGAAAAGCGGTTGCTGACAGGCAACCCCGGCCAGAATACAGGCATCGCACTGATCGCTTTCCGGCTTGCTGGCCGGCGCCGTGTTGTACATATTCTGCGATGCCATACCCGCCAGTAGCTTATCGGCGCCGGTGCTCATGGTGCGGAATTTGTACATGTCAAAAATCTTGAACCCCGTCCCAACGCGTTTCGAACTGTAGAAAATGGGGCCTTTCGAATCTAGCTTAATCAGGATGGCGGCAATCAGCAGGATAGGCGATGCGGCCGTCAGCAGCAGCAACGCAAAACCAATATCAAACAGCCGCTTTCCGAGCGGAATCCGGATGGTTGTCGACTCGTCCGTCGCGTGTTCCTTTTGCTCATACTCTTTCTTCTGAATCAGGTAGTTCAGCCGAAGACGCAGGTTTTGCTCGGAGTAATCGTGGGGAAACGCGTCAATAACGTGGCTGTTCACTTTATCAACGGTCAGGTCGGTGTTGGGTCGGTCGGTCAGCAGCATTACCGGCAGGTTAGCTGCTTTCCGGTTGCCATCCAGTTTCTTCAGAAACGACGTGCTGTCCAGCATATCGTTATAAACAACCAGATCAACCGGCAGGAGCCCGGATAAATAATCGAGGGCCGCCCGGCCATCGGGCACGTGGGCTATGTCAGCCTGTGCCCGGAATGCCTGCTGAAATGACTGCACCCGCTGGTTATCTTTTTCAACGTAAAGAATCCGGAAAGGCTGGATGTCTTCTTCTGTTACGGTCTGCATGATTTTCAAAAATTACGGTAGGTTGAGTACTCTTTCAGTGAACCCATGAAAGACAATCAGGCATTATTTACTTCTGTACGACGTAGCACGCTCATAATCTTGGCCTTAACCTCGTTCGGGTTGAAGGGCTTAACGATGTAATCATCAGCACCCAGCTTAAAGAATTTAATTCGGGTGTCACTGTCTGAATAGGTAGACAGAATAATGACGGGCAGTTTGTGGAAGAATGGGCTGGCACGCAGTGTGCATAGCAAGTCTTTACCATCCATGTGCGGCATCTGAATATCCGTCAGAATGATATCAACCGGGTTTTTCTTTTCCAGCCAGCTGATAGCTTCTATCCCATTTTCTTTGGTAACAACCGCGAAGTCATCTTTCAGCGTTTGCCGCAAAATCTGGCGAATGAACGGATCGTCTTCGGCGATCAATACGTTGTATAGCGATTTCATCAAATATAAAGAGGTCTGAATACGTTGG
>Ga0325400_1000770_pt1 | contig 24851 bp, 18 predicted proteins | sample PopdelMetagenome_2_FD_205662 | JGI IMG/M metagenome (GOLD analysis project Ga0325400, IMG submission 205662) | Populus deltoides microbial communities from Bellville, Georgia, United States - Xylem-PdKOR-R1 | ecosystem: Host-associated > Plants > Phyllosphere > Stem > Wood/Secondary xylem...
TCCAAATCATTGACCACAGCGATCTTCATCTTCATCTTCTTCTTCTTTAGGAGAATACATATCTTATTTACATGAAAGCCTACACTTAAGAATTAAGTCGGACATAATTACAAATACATATAATTGCAATTAAAGGAGTGCTCGGCAATGCATGCTGCTAATCCTCCTCCTTTTAATGTTATTTTCAAATTGTTTTTTGTTTGAAAAAACACTCACAATTGATGTTGTTTTAGGTTTTAATACGATAATGTTAAGCATAAAAAAAAAAAAAAATACTATTTTAATATATTTTTAATTAAAAAATACCTTTACAAAAATATGATGCACTACGTACGTTCGCAGAGAAACGCAGATGGAAAACACACAGCTCGTACTTGTTAAAGAAGGATGACCTTATTGACGGCCGATCGAGTCCCCACAAAACTAATGGTTGTGATCCTTTATGAACCTTTGCTATTATGATTATTATATTATACTTCATGTTTTGAAAAAATAATAATAAATTCATTCTAAAATTATTATATATCTTGGAAGAACGGGAAAGATATATATTATTAATTATATATCCTGGATTTTCAACGCCACAGGCCAATTAATTAACTCTGATTCCCTCAACATATTCGGATATTCTATGCGTGTGCATAGAGAACAAGCACCCGCATTTTCTTAGTGGAGTAATGAAATCTCACACACCAATTAATTTAATTTGTAAGAAAATAGACAAGTATAGCTAATTAATTATATTGGCATGAGTGTTCTCAAATTAATTATACTTTTTATTAAATTGATTAAATTTGTATAGCCTCCCTTCTCAGGCCCGGCGGATGTCAATTACTGGGCAGCAACGTCATGGTTGCGATGCCGAGAAGCTGGTGAGAGAGACGTCCCTTGTAACTTTCACATCAATTTCGTCCTTCAAGTCTCCAAATTCATCGGTTAAGTGCTCTAAATTATCCATATTTGATCATGGACTCTCTCAGATTGTGAGAAACAATCTCATTTTACAAGAAATTTAACGTTTTAGTTAAGAAATTCTAGTAAGGGATAAGATGGAGGGGCTTTTTTGTAGAGAAAAAAAAAGAAGAAGAGGATCCTATTTAAGAAATAGAATTGTCCGGAGATAAAATCAATATAAGAAAATGTTTGGGGAGTAAAATTAATACTAACCAATAGCTGGAGGGTGTTTTTGAAGTTTACCCTAAAAATCTCTTAGCCTTTCACTTTAATGAAAAGACCCCCCTTCCCTTTGACATTTCAAAGATGCTACATGCATGAAAGACAAATATGATATGATAATATCATAGGCAGAGAGTGGCTTGAAGATAATGTGAACCCTCTCCGATCCTCTCTACATTTCCATATATACTACTATCGATTCTCTTCATTTTCTTGTAGTTTCCTTCTTTCCCAAGCCACTCACAAACATTCAGCCATTCTTCTCATCCAATAAAATGTCTGTATCATTAACAGATCAAACCGGTTACCTGCACCGAGAAGAAGATGCAAGAACTAGTGTTTATACTGAAAGTTCATATCAACACCAGCAGTGCTATGATGCTGAAAGCCGTAGCGTATGTGAGATTGAAGAAGAGAAATATTCAAGTGATCTCTTTGAGATTAATCATGGGGTGCCTTTGGAATCCATCAAAGAAGACATAGAAGGGAGTTTGTTTTCCTTTGATGTATATGGAGAGCATCAGAAAGATTGTGTTTATGTTGGTGTAGGAAAGAGTGAGTCTAGCATGGATGCACTTTCTTGGACATTGAAGAATGCTATTATTGATTCCAATACCATGGTTTTTCTCATCCATATCTTCCCTGAGATACATTACATTCCTTCTCCTTGTAAGTTTAGATCTGATCGGTCATTGATTTTCTTCATTTTCCTGTATTTTTTTGTTGAAGTTCTGAATCTGGTTGGTGAGTCTTGGGTCAGACTCAAGACTAGTAATTAAATAAATTCGTGGACAACTTGGGCCATGTCCTTTTTTTCTGGTCTAATGTCTTAACCACCATTAATTAATGGCTTTACTTGGAACAAAGACAAAACTACTATTAGCATATAGTATAACTTTGTTTTGTTCTACGTAATTAATCGGGACTTTGATTATATGTTTAGAGGTTGAAAGGTCTTGTATTATTGTTGTTGTTGTTGTTGTTATTAAAAGGCACAAATATGGTCAACAATTGGCATTAAGAGGTAAACATGGGAGTTAATGACCTAGCTAAGCTAATTGAATTAAAAAAAAAATTAGAAATTCTTTTTTCTTTCTTAGTTGCTTTGATTACATCAGCGGGAGTTACAAGGGTTGATTCTTCAACTTTGTCTGCCTGAATCTTTTGACCCATCCTCACTGTAAGACCTGTGTTAATTATTCAAAGTTTTGTGAAAGACAAGAAGTGGGAATGCGTTTGTTCATGGTAGATCTTGATAATATTGTTACCTGGACCGAGTTTTGAATGAGTTTTGTGCCTTTTGTGGATGGTAGTGGGTAGGCTTCCAAAGAGTCAAGTGAGTGCTCAGCAGGTGGAGAATTACATGGCCCAAGAAAGAGACAAGAGGAGAGAACTCCTACAAAAGTTCATCAACATGTGTTCTGCATCCAAGGTTCTATGATTATCACATGCTGTTTTGTCCATGCCAATTAGAGTTGAAGTGGATCCTTGTTGATTTATGAAGGAGTTGCAATGAAACAGGTTAAGGTAGACACCATCCTCGTTGAAAGTGATGCGGTTGGGAAAGCTATGATGGACCTCATTACAGTTGTCAACATGAGAAAGCTGATTCTTGGAACCTCCAAGTCCAATCTAAGGTACATTACTGCCTGTAATTTATGACATATAAACTTTTCGTGAATAACCCTTCTGTGTTTTAAGCTTAAAGTTGCTTCAATTTTCAACATTTGGTGATGGATAGGAAGTTGAGGTCTAAGAGAGGAAATGGGATAGCTGATCAAGTAATTCAAAACGCACCCGAGTTCTGCGATGTTAAGATCATATGCGATGGAAAGGAAGTGGTGATTGACCAGATGGTTGGATCACCTTTAACCCTTCCTGACAATCCCAGTGAAAAGTCTTTCACGTTGCAAGATGAATCCAATACAAATAACGACTCGTTTGCTTGCATGTGTTTCAAATCACCGAAAGTTATGTAAAAATATAAGATATATACACAAGCTGATCACAGCAGGAATAGCTCAGTTGCAAGCGCGTCAGACCCAAGATTGCTTGTTTGATCACCACATTGTTTTCCTTTTTTTCACTTGCACTGTCTGTACATGGTTCTATGATTCTGTAATCCATGGAACAACGTGGCTTGCTTCTATAGAAACTGCAAAATTCATGTCACTGCTTGTTCTTAAGTATGGCATTTGGATTGTAATGGGGACAAAAGGGATATGAACAACTGTAATAGAAACGTGTTCGTTAATTGAGATGAAAATAGAAATTCATTTATCTAAAAGTTTACACCGATGGATTTGAAAAGATAAAATATAAAAGAAATAAAATCATAAAAATAGGAAAAACTTCCCACAATTGGAGTTCAAGATTGTTGGATGCCCTTACAGCACCTCAGCTGCAAGAGAGAATCTGTGAAGTGTGTACCCTGCAATTCAGTCATGAACCTGTGTCCATACCTTTTGCAAGCGATTCAAAACCAAAGAACATGCAGGAATTCAAGATTTGAGGGCAAGTCAAAGAACTGAACTTACATGTTAATATATTCACAGATCAAGCAGCAGATACGAATAAATTTAAATCAATTTTGGACTGTATTTGTGTCGGCCAATCAATTGAATCATTCCACTGCTAAAGTACATTTGCCTGAGACCTATTTCCAGAACTAATAGCTAGTATGACCGATAGCTCGAAGGAGTCCCCTCAACAGGACTATCGGCCACATTTCTGAACCAGTCTAGTGACAGAGTTCCAAGCTCCTACACTTGGAGACTCCAAGCAATAATTATGTGATACAGATTTGAGAATTTTTAAAAGGAAACAATAAACATTACATTTCCTTATCATCTGTCAATAAAGGAGAAAAAAACAGGAAAAAGAACTTTATCCTCATCACCAACAACGCCTATGATGTTCAGAACAATTCTTCCCCTTAAATAGAAACAATTTGCAAATTGTAATAAATATTTGCTAAAAGAAATCAAACTCCAGATAATTTTCAGAACCTTTTTGACCAGGAGCAGCTGCAACTGTTGTGGCCTTTTCACTTGTTGATGCTGGGCCAGGTATCCTCTCAATCTCGACTGGCTTTGGGATCTCGGGTGGGGTAGCACAGCGTATTAATGCCCAATTCACACCTTCAAAGAAGGGATGTTGCTTAATTTCAGTTGCCCCTCGTTTGTATGCCAATCTATGTTGCGGTTCTTTTACAAGCAAACCCCTTATAAGATCCCTTGCTGCAAAACTAACAACTGGTGATTCTGGGAATCGAAGAGGCTGGCCAACAACATTGAACAATGTGGCTCGATTTCCAGAACCCTTAAAGGGAGTTTTACCAAATAAGAGTTCATATAGAAAGATCCCAAAAGTCCACCAATCAACAGCACTTCCATGACCTTCACCCTTGATGATCTCGGGAGCCAGATACTCGTGGGTCCCAACAAACGACATTGACCTTGCATCAGTTGGCTCTGCCATGAGCTCAGGTAATGGACTAACTTGATTTCCTAGTTCATTTTTGGGTTTTCTATCCTTCTTGGACTTACTAGAAAAGAGGCGGGGCCCAAAGCATGTTGTAGGAGCAACACAGGATGGCTGGATGCAGGAAGGCTCAATACAAGCAGGCTGAACACAGTAAACAGGGTTCTTTCGTAACGGCTCAGACTCAAGAGATGCTGTTTTGACAAGAGTTGGGCTGACAGTACAACGGAGGGAAAGGTCGAAGTCGGAGAGCATTATATGCCCATCATCCCTCACAAGGACATTTTCTGGCTTAAGATCACGGTAAATAATCCCAAGCATATGCAAATATTCCAAAGCTAGCAGGACCTCTGCTACATAAAACCTGCAAATTGGAAAGAGCAAAGATGGTTAATTTCGAGTTTTATGCAGGTTTGAAGAAAAATCAAAGTCAAACAAGTCATGGATTTTGTATTGAAAAATCCACCACAAATGGGATAATGTTGTTTTCTTTCTTTGAGAAATTCCATGTCCAATTTAACTGATGCTGAGACCAGGATTCTTTGCTCTTTCAATCTAAAGTTAAAAAGATCTAACAGTTTAAGCCTACATCAAAATTGACATCAAGAGTGCAAATGCAATTTGAATCAAACTTCTGCAACTAAATTCAGTTCCAGAGTAACTCAAGTTCAACATCGTCCTGCTTCAGATAGTTACTTGCACTCCATTTTGAAGATGTGTAAGACTCACTAGCTTTGCTAGTAGAGAGGAATCATCCAGGATGAGAAGAAACCATGGGTATAAAAGCAAGTTATGGGTCCAGATAGCCAAATCTGGTTATTCGGGATAATGCATTCCCTGTAAGATATAAATTGTTGATTCAACTTGTTTTATCAATTAGCCATTAATTTGCCAAGCACAAATGCCACACCCTTTTTTAACAGGTTCTGCAGCATTAAGCTCCAATAGATACTTATATTTTGCTCCCGTTTATTTTACTTCCAACATTTTAAGCACAAATAGTATTCTAGCAGCAGATACTAAGAGGACAACCGTGGGCTAAATTATATGCTTTATGAAGGCGGCACTTCCAAATTTATAAAATGCATACCCAAAAGTAGGTCAAACACACTTTCTTCCCAACTATGGAAACTGTTGTCATGTTATCAGCAAATAACTTTTGAAAATGCATGACCAGTACATCAAAATAACAGGATAAATAGTTGAAGTTCACTTATCATACTTTACTGCCTGCTCTTGAAAATGTTTCCCTGGCTGCCTCTGTCTGAGAGTGTGCAAGTCTCCTCCAGGACAGAACTCCATTAATAGACATGAGAATTTATCTGTCTCAAAGTGGGTGTAGAGCGTTGGAAGGAAAGGATGGTCCAGAGATTGCAATATTTCTCTTTCTGTCTGAGCCCGAAGCAGCTTCTTGCGACTGGCAAGAGAGCCTTTGTCCATTACCTTCATTGCAAAATAACACTTAGTTCCACTCAGCTCGGACAGGTACACACTCCCGATATCCCCACAACCCAACCTCTTCAGCAGTCTAAAATGACTCAAACCTAAAACCCCATCTTTTGCTCTAACAGCTTGGATGGCTTCCCATCTCAAGTCATTTGCTTTGTGAGGTTTGCTGATACTACTACTAAAGCTGCTACATGTGCTTTCATCACTAACATCACTGCTGGTGCTTCCTCTACACATACTTCTCTTGCCACCCTCAGCATAATCAACACGGTCACTAATCTTGGCACTTCCACTCGTCTTACCCAGACTGCTGGTTCCATCACTAACTTTGGCAGATACTGAACTGTTTTTTACACTTCCATATTCTGATGTTTTCTTCTCTTGATCAACAGAAACATCCTGTGAGCCTCTAGTCTCATTGACACTAGAATCCACCTCAGTTGATGTTTGTTCAAAACAGGGAAAGGAAGAATTTGATTCCAACTTAATACTCAGAGAATCAGAAGCCCCTTCTTGATTAGAATTCAGGAGCTTTATATTTTCAAAAGCTTCTAACAAAACCTGCTTTGGCATATTTTCTACCAACAGCTGTACCTGCTCACGATTAATCAGCTGGGGCTTGCATGGTTTTGATCCCTGCGAAGACAAATGCCTAAGGTCGGCCTCCAATTTTTGAACACCAGCTATTTTCTGGTGCTGTTTCAAGGAAGGTTTGCTAGAAGTTATTGAGGCCATCAGACAACAAAACTACATCAGATTGAATGAATCCACTTTGAGGCGCCCAAAACTCAGAATCATATCTCTGCCACTGGCAACCCTAAAAATGTTGTTATCCAATTTTGCCGACAGCAGCAAATAATCTGTGAAAGACATTATGGTAAGTTACAATTCACATGGAACATAATGCACAAAAATGCACTCTATATGGCTTCATAACACCTAAAAGACACTGATTTAGGTGCATATCAATACAGAAGACACTCAAAAGACAATATGGTACGGAATCCAAGTAAAATGGAAGAATACCAATATAAAAGTGATAGCATAACTGACTCTAATTTCATTTTGCCTAAACACTGCATCACAAAGTCAGATAAAAAAAGACCACCAACCCGTTATTCATCACATAATCACCATACAGCTCAAACGTAGGGAAACCATATGTATATCAGGAAACTTAACTTTACCTAAAAATAGGTCAAATACGAAACACTTTCTGGCAAAAACAGACACAAACCTGAAAATGAATTACAATGAAATATTAATTATTTCGCAAGAAGGAAAGAAAAAACATTCAATCAAAGAGCAGCACTCATAGTTCGATCAAGTGAAACTGAAGAAAAAATTGAACAAGATCAAAATTTCATAGCCAACAAGGCCAGCTCAACATGCAATCATTTCTCACCAGAAAGGAACACAAAAACCAGGCCCATCAAAAAATAAAAAATGAAAAACAAGCATGAAGGATTCAAGGACCACCAAAGAAAGGAAAGAATCAACCAACCAAGTCAGCAAATAACATAATGCATTCTCAAACAAGCCAAGTAAACCAACATGATCAAATGTTAATTAAGCAAAGTTCAGATCTTGTTAATACTTGTAGCCAAACCCCACAACAGATCCAAGCCAACCGCAGAAACCCAGATGAAAAAAAGAGCAAAAAATGAAGAGAGAGAGAGAGAGAGAGAGAGAGAGAGAGAGAGAGAGAGAGAGAGAGAGAGAGAGAGATAAGAAGTGAAAGAAAGTACCGAACTTGAAACAACAAGAAAGTTAAGAGAAGATGTTAGCTTTATCAGCAAAACACCGTGGAAAGAGAACTCCTTGTAGCCTAAATAAGCTTGTCTGAAGAAAGAAGGAGAAGAAGAAGCTGAAACTGTGCTTCTGGTAGACTATTAGGCAGCGAGAGAGAGAGAGAGAGAGGGAGAGAGACAGTCAAAGCCAAGCTTTAATGCTAAAGTTTTTACCTTTTTTTTATATATACAAATAGAAATACAATAATTTGATTGGTGCCATTTTGGAGAGAAAATGAAGGATGGATGGATTTTCTTTTTTTTGTGCATTTCATCTGCTGGCATGCATGATGCTCTTTGAAAAAATAAAAAGAAATACACACAAACACATACACACTCTTTCTCTACATCTTCTTTCCATTAAAATGATAAAAAGGTTAGGGCATTTTGCAACTGAAAAATGATTAAAGCCCTTTTTTTCCTTTCTTTTTGTCTATTTATTTATTATAAAATAATCAAAGAAATAGAATGTTTCTAATAATATTTGCAAAGACATTGATTTTTTTTTCTTTTATTTTTAGATGGTTTTGGTATATTCATATAAAAGACATTGATTTTATGATTCCCAACTTAAAAACGACTATCATTTGCAAAGATAGCATGTCTATATCTAATCATTTCTATGTATGAAAATATCTTAAACCACGATGCATATGCTGTGAGATTTCTACAAATGTGTTTGAATATAAAAGGGAGGATATTTGTGATGGGGTATAGAATTAGCATCACTGCATAGCCATCTTATTAACAAGGAAAAAACATAATGATAGTACAGAAGGGGGAAACATCGCATGGCGAAGAACAATGGTAGCAAGTTTTTTGTAACTTGGTATAATGTAATGCATTTAAATTAATTAAGCTTTCCTTTTTGTGGTTTGTTTGAGTAATCTAACCAGAGACATCGCATGGCGAAGAACAGCGAACAAGGTTGGGACATTTGTAGAAAGAATGAATCCCACATGGGTAGAGCCATGATGTTGTGTTTTTGTTTTGTTTCCTATGGTAAAAAGGTAATGCCCCAAATACAAAGGAGAAGCGGCATCATTTGCTTGCCTGAAATGGGCATGAGCTCTGGCTTGAGATGGACAAATAAAATCATGGGAAATGGACCAATGGTCGGATGAGAATGTTGGGAGGAAGATCAAGTGGATGGTGTGCTCCTCAATCGTCCCATGATGATGTGGTGGCCCAATTAACAGATTGAAGGTTTGATTGCATTGCATTGCAAGGTGGGGTTTTTCCAGTTTAAGGTTTAGGCATTGGAAATTACCTTAATCACCATGTGTTGTGTTGTGCCATCACAAAGCCAAGCAGGGCCCTCAATCTTTCTTCTGATGGATGGGACAGGCCTTCACATTTACATCTCTCATATGAGCAGCAGAGACATGCTAGGCTCTATCTAATCGTGTCACGGTGTGGCTTGTATTTTGCTTTAATTACACACTAAAATGTTTGGTTTAATAAGAGATCATGATTTTGTATGCGCTCCATTGAGGTTTATCTCTTGAAATATTTGTTAAGAGAAAGGGTCTGTTTTAGCTCAACTCGTTTTTTCAAAACATTTTTTAAATTATTTTACGCTTGAAAACATATCAAATTAATACTTTTTAATACTAAAAAATTATTTTAAAATATTTTTAATTATAAAACATTTTATATCATATTAAACACAAACTTATACCTATATTTTCAAACTCCCGACAGCGTAAGCCGCAACAAAGACAAACACGCAGTAACTAATGAGCTTTCTTAAATAATTAATTAATTAAACCAATTACAGCATCTTAATTGTGAGAAGATTTTGATTCCAATTTTTATAAAATAAATCTCCTGCCTCCATGTGGTTACTCAAATAAACAATCTACTGGGGGCCGGAGACCACTCCACTTCACTGCCGTAAAGCTAGATGTTTAGGGCTAGCAGCATGCACCTAAATTAATTAAATTAGAGGAATCACACACTGTACGAGGTCCCGATAAGTTACCATGAAATCTCTCATTAATAATCATGAAAAAAAAAAAAAACACAAGTTGGTAAATGAATTGATTACAATTCAACATCAATCTCCAACAAATTAAAAATAAATTAACATATATACATGTGGATCTTGGGTGATCGATCTCCATCTTTCCAGAGAAGGGATCCACTTAGCTAGTAGCTCTTCCTCTCGCAAATGCAAATATTTTCTACGTATCATATGCTCAGCCTCTATAAAAATCTTTAGACTCTAGACCCACGGCTCGAGCCAAAAACAAATAAAATAAAATAATGCTTTTTGACTTGATCACGCAGACAAATATTAGGCACTTCATGTTCTACTACCATTTAACATTTGACTTCAAATGTGTTGGACAACAATGCCAATCAAGCCTAACTAGTAGTCTTCCTTTTCATTTCCTGTTCCTTTCCTCTGTCCTCCCTTTTTGTTTTTGAACTAACCTTCGTTGTACTCCATGGAACTTTAGACGGTTAGACGTGAGGCAGCTAGCAACACCACATTGCTTTGCATTGCCTTTCCCTTTCGTCTTACAAATTCAGAAAAAAAGATTTTGTAAAGAAGAGAAAGCTCACAAAAAATGAGTTAGGTCCCCGACACCAGCAGTAACGGTAAAACCCTTTTCACTACATGTTTTGCTGTGTAAAAAAAAGTTGATTTGATACGTAAAATATTATTCAAGAATTCTTTCAATCTAAAACAATACAGCACCTACATGTTTGCAGCGCAAGCAGTTTTCTCTGTGCTTTGTTTGTTTACTGTGTGCGGTGTTGTGTGGTGTTCTACTGTCTGTATTTTGTGCTAATCATGAAGATGTTTGGTTAATTAACACACTCTATAGTTTATATAGTTTCTATTAAAAACTTTTTTAATTATAAAATAATTATAACTTATAGTTTTTTTAAAATTTATCATTTTAAACCGCAACAACAAAAGCATTCACGATATAAACAAACTAAAAGGCATATATTTTTCTAACGAGAAATATATATTTGATTATTGCAAGGAACCTCAACTTAAAACATGTCTCCATCAAACACATACAGAGAAAATCTCATGAACTTTTGTTTCTTTTCCCTTCCATGTCTGGTTATTAATTATAAGGTTCGAGTGGGGAACTTGAATGCTTGATTGGGATCAAAGTACGTGCTTTAAAGGTAGCAAGGAAATCGAGTTTGGCAACTTTCCCTTTTACCAATCTTTTGTTGGCTTTCTCGTGTCTTTGGACAACCTTGCTGGTTCTAGCCCCCATCCAAAAATGGTACCGACCCACAGCCACATGGCTCTTAGCCATCTTATGATGTTGAAGTTAGTGGTTAATCAAAGGGTTGCTGTTTCTTTTGATTCACTTGGCCACCGTATTTTTATATCGATGTTAAGTTGATCCCTTTACACTTATGATTTCACATTTTTGTACTTGTCATAAACATTCTTGCCTTCACCAAGACTACTATATATTCCAAAGATTATCATGCATGGGTGGTTTTAACAGTTACTGTGAGCTAAAAATTTCATATTCAACTCAGCCTAGAACGTTTGATCGATCCGGTGACCTGTCAACTTAGAATATGACTCGGGTCAAGTTCTATATTTAATTGAGTGGGAGTCGATCATGTCAAGCTAGCCCGGTCGACTTAATCAATTAAACTGTCCGAGTTGATTTGCGTACCTATGATTTAATTAGTTTAATAACAGTACTACTAGCATGTGGTATAAAATAATTTATAATATAAGAGAATCCTTTAATTCAAGTGAACAGAAACAAAGGTTATCCACAATTCACCATTCATGCATATGCATAGAGGAGCGAGGTCACAGCTAGCACATGCACCTCCTCTTTTCTATGTATGATATATGTATTGTTAAATAGTTTCTGAACCAAAAAACTGGCAGTTTTATGAATGCAGTGCCAGTGGCTGTGGTCCTCGTTTCAATTAAATTGTCTCACAGCTACTGGCCATCATGTACACACACAAACGTTCATATATGTGAGGTTTGATGCTGATACTGGTGAGTACTGGGCATCCAGATCCTGACAAGTGTCTTTCGTGTGAAGAATGGGTCCACCAAATGACATTAATTTGATGATCTCCACCGCTTGTGACAAGAATATCTTGGTGGTGTAAAAGCAATATATATTGATCATGTTTTTGCCTGACAGAATAGGGCAAAGCTGAAACAATTGTTAATGTTTTCTGTATTTGTATTTGCAAGGGAGCATAGATGCTCGCCGTTTGATGTGCTCACACTATTTAATCTAATTAATGCATGCTTGTATAGCTATATCCTAATTAAGTTGCCTCTCTACTTTCTGCCCGTTAATTACCTTTTGTCTTTTCTATGTATTTTAGTATACATGCTGGCCGTCTGTTGCTCGATTGTTTTTGTGGTGTAGCGTACGTACGTAGTAATAAACGTATTAAGTAACTTGATGTTTTTGTTGCGATCGATATAAGCATTGCAAAAACAAACATGATCTAATATTTTTCATTCGTGGAATGATATTGAAGACATGTTCTTTCTCTATATATATTACGAATAGAATGACTTTTTAGTGCACACAAATAAATATTACGCACCCATAATTATTCCTTTTCTTGCTAGGAAGTAGTACTGATCGATCACCTCAGTATAAAATTAATAAAAGCAGCATAGGTGCATGCATGCATGTGGATTATTAGCGGTGAAGTTCAGTACATGAATGTGGAAAAATTAAATAAGAATTAGACAGTTTCCCATACGAAGAAGAGGCAGAACTGCGAGTGTAGGGGCATGCATGCTAGAATTATAGGGAGGGGAGGGGAGGGGAGGGGAGAAGAAAAGAAAGGCACATGTGAGATCAAGAGGGTTACCAGCTAGCAGCAAGAGGAGACCACAGATCGCTATCCTGATCAATAAATGAAGATAGGAGCAAAGCCTATTGAGCCCATGACATGTTTAGAAGCCCCCATGCATGTCCAAATTCAGGCAGGCCCTTTTCCTTTTCCTTTTCCTATATATATATATATATATATATATATATATATATATATATAGAGAGAGAGAGAGAGAGAGAGAGAGAGAGAGAGAGAGAGAGATGGATCTCACAAATCATTTGCTTTTGGGTTCATAAAGCATATTGTCTAATTATGACATGCAAAATAGGGATATGTTGGTTAGTTTTGCAAGTTAAAATTAATTATTATTTTGATTTGACACAAATTTGCTAAGTAATTAACCAAAAATATTAAAAAAAAACACTATTTATCTAATATACACATTAACACTAGGGCTTAATTATATAATTGAAAATAATATATCTCCATGTATTTAATGTTTTGAAAAAAATAAAAATTCACTGTAAACTTATCCTACAAATATGTTTATTTATTTGTTTCCGTCTAGGTTTTTATAATCAAATTATATATTTATGTCTATTTTGTTTTTATTTTTTTATTTCTTCTACTAGGGTTTTATCCATCATAATTAGTTCCCCATTTCTTATTCTATGGGCACAACAAGATATTCAAACGAGTTAATTGTTCATTGATTATCATCAATTTTAATTATAAAAAAGAAAATTTAAAATTTAAAAACTCTCACACACCATTGCCTTATACATATGCTCATCAAATGTGAGTATGGCTTCATAATTCTATGGGATTATGACTTAGGATAGATCACATGCACTAATGATATATGGTCTGATCACCTTAATCAGGACAACTTTGTATATATATCTAGTAACTTAATCCAAGGAACGAAAGAAATAACTTAATTTCTTAATTTACAACGCTTCCTATTTTCATGGCAATTCTTAAGAAGAAAAAAGCTTGTTTTTAAGAGACATGTCTCTCTTGTGATCCTTTTTACGTACGAAAATTGTCTAAAAAGATAGATAGATCGATAGACATGCCCTAGAGGTGTGTGCACTGTGACTTCAAGGTGAGCTTTCTAATGGATAATGAGAAGTAAGGATTTGAATTTGAAGATCCGATCTATTGATTCAGAAAACCAGTACATATATACATGGAGAAGCACTATTTCCGTGCAACTTCTAAACACAGCTACCTAAATGTATGCCTTAATTGACAACTGATTACATGTTTACAACTAAGCATGATATTAGCAGATATGATAGAATAAGGCAAAAGAATATTTGCCAACATGATTTCAGAGATATTCGCCTAATACCCTCCCTCAAGTTGGAGCATATGGATTTCGAATGCCCAACTTGCTGAGAAAGTATTCAAACTGCTTCTTGCCCAATACCTTGGTGAAGATATCCACTAATTGAGCATGAGTGGGTACGTACTTGGTAGTGATGGTGCCTCTGAGAATTGCATTGCGGATAAAATGGCAATCAATTTCGATATGTTTTGTACGCTCATGAAAAATTGGATTGGCAGCAATATGAAGGGCTGCTTGATTATCACAATAAAGTTTCATAGGACATGGATGAGCAACTCCGAGAGACTGAAGCAAAGCTTTTAGCCATATTAGTTCACAACTGGTGGTAGCCATGGATCTATATTCAGCTTCAGCTGAAGAGCAAGATACAGTGTGTTGTTTCTTGGTTTTTCAAGAGATAGGTGAATTACCAAGAAGTACAAACCAATCGGTAATGGAGCATCTAGTTAAAGGGCAGCTTGCCCAATCAGAGTCACACCAAGCATAGAGCTGCAGATCACAGTCAGCACGGAGCAAAATTACTTGGCCTGGATTACCTTTCAGGTACCTGACAATACGAAGAGCTACCTCCCAATGTTCCTGACATGGATGTTGCATGAATTGTGCAAGCATATGCACACAATAGGAAAGCTCTGGTCTTGTAACAGATAAATAAATTAAACGTCCCACTAAGCAACGATAGTGGTCTGACTCTGAAAGAGGTGGTCCGTCAGCTAATGGAAGATGATGATTTTGATCTAGAGGAACGCAATAGGTTTAACGCCTAGCATGCCAACTTCAGAAATGATGTCAAAAGCATATTTCCTTTGATAAAGGAAAAGACCAGTAGAGTTGCGGGCAACTTCAATGCCCAAAAAATATTTCAAAGAACCAAGATCCTTCATATGGAAGTAGGTGCTTAAGTAATGTTTGAAGGTGTGAATGGCAACACTATTATTTCCTGAAATAATCAAATCATCAACATAGACCAGTACATGGAGTTGTAGTGTACCTTTGTGCAGAGTAAACAAAGAATAATCGGAATGAGATTGCTGGAACCCATATTGTTTCAAAGCACTAGCCAATTTAGTAAACTAACATCTAGAAGCTTGTCTCAAACCATATAGGGACTTTTGAAGACGACATACTTGGTTTAAAGTAGGAGATCGGAAGCGAGGGACATCTTCATGTACACCTCTTCTTCAAGATCACCATGCAAGAAAGCATTGTAAACATCCATTTGGTGAAGTTCCCAGCTTTTGGCAGCAGCAACAACAAGAAAGGTACGAACAGTGACCATTTTGGCAACAGGAGCAAACGTTTCATTGTAGTCAAGCCCTTCAACTTGATTATTGCCCAAGATCACTAGTCTTGTTTTGAATCTCTCAATGGAGCCATCAGAATTATACTTAATTCAATAAACCCATTTGCATCTAATAGCTTTCTTACCAGGAGGAAGAGGTTCCATAGTCCAAGTGTCATTATGTTCTAAAACATGTATTTCATGTTTCATGGCTTGTCTCCACCGTTCATCTTTCACGGCCTCAGCAAATGTTTAAGGTTCAGTTCCTGCAGTGATAACTGCCAAGAAATGTCTATATGGGGCAGAAAAGTTATCACAGTTCACATAATGAGCTATAGGGTATGGTGTACCTGAGGATTGTGATGAGAAAGATGAACTCTTCAAGGGGCTTAACTATAGATGGTGTGTGTCACAAAATCTTGCAGACGAGTGGAAGGTATCTTGGTGTGTTGGCCTCGACCCAAATATTCCTCATTTACAACAACACTGGAACCCCCTTATCATGTGTAGTCTCATGGCTGCTGTCATGAACTACTGTTGTTTCAGAGGAAAAGATAGTTGAGGACTCGAGTATTGATGCATTGCCTTCCAGATTATCGTCTGTCCTAGTTTCCCTACTGATTTCTTACCCAACGTGAGGAACAAGATTTTCATGTATGTAACTATGCGGAGTAGTGCTTGGTCCCTCATTGCCATCCATACTAACCCAATCTATTATAGGACCCGAGGTAGAATCAACATGCGCAGAAAGTGGGCTTTGCTGGCCATCAGTGAGATAAGGAAATTTGTCCTCACAAAACACAACATCTCTTGAAATTAAAAACACTCCTAATCCAAGGTCATAAACTCGCCACCCCTTCTTGCCATAAGGATAACCCATGAAAACACATTTGCGGTTGTGGCTAGCAAATTTATCTCCTTTATGTCCTTGGTTATGAATATAACATAAGCATCCGAACACACGCATATGTTCAAGTTGAGGCGTCGTACCATATAAGACTTCATATGGTGTTTTCCCATGCAGAATAAGTGGTGGAGTCCGATTTATCACATATCCAGCAGTCAAAATGCATTCCCCCCAAAATTCGATAGGGAGATTTGCTTGGAACCGTAGAGCACAAGCCACATTAAGTATATGCCTATGCTTGTGTTCCACACGTCCATTTTGTTGTGGAGTTCTTGCACAAGAAGTTTCATGCATAATACCATGCTTATGGAAATAATTGCCAAGATAGATGAATTCAGTACCATTGTCACCTCGCACCGTTTTCACTTGTTTGTTAAATTGACGTTCCACCAAAGCGATAAAATTGCACAAATTCACTGAGACTTCTTTCTTGTCAAGCAGCAAGTATATCCATGTTGCTCGCGAATAATCATCAACAATGGTTAAAAAATATCTTGCACCACAAAGTGCAGTGGTTCGATAGGGTCCCCATAAGTCACAGTGAATTAACTGAAAACTTTCCAAAGTTTTATTATCACTAGCAGGAAATTTATCCCTTATTTGTTTTGCTCTAAGATAAACATCACAAACTTGATTACGTAAGCTACTAATTTTACCAGCACCAATATTTGAAACCAACTCTAGAACCTTAGATGATGGATGTCCCAGCCGCTTGTGCCACAAATTGAAGGATTTCTCATTGCCAGTTTGTACTGTTGCCACAGTTGCTCTTCCTCGTAAGTAGTAAAGCCCCTCTCGTAGCTCACCCGCACCAATCACCATTCTCGAAGTGCGGTCCTGTATAGCACAAATTTTATTAGTGAACTGAGCAACACAATCAGATTCATTAATCAATTGAGATACCGAAATGAGATTGCATTGCAAACTTGGCACATATAAAACATTTGCTAATTTTAACTTGTCACTCAGCACCACTGTTCCTTCTTTTGTAGCAGCTGTTTGTTGCCCGTTTGGAAGCCCAACAGGACATTCTACCATGTCTCGGATATGGGATAAGCAATCTAGCCTTCCTGTCATATGATGAGAAGCACTCGTGTCGATAATCCATTGTATGGAGGAACACTTACCAGTGAGTTTCTCAGTTGCCCCTGTCTTGGTATTGTTTAGAATGTTCAGTAATGTCTGTCATTGTTCATCACTAAGGCCATTGGTATCGCTTCTATCAGTATATAAGACTTGAGTTGCATTGGCTTTGACCAATCCTCCACGTCCTCTGCCAACAAGAGTCACCAATCCTCCACGTCCTCTGCTAACAGGAGTCATGCCTCGTTGTCTTTCCTTTCCTCTTCCATTCCCACGAGCACGATCTCCCCGCCAATCCGGATATCTAATTAGCTGAAAACAGCTATCAGATTCATGTCCCGTGCATTACAATGGTTGCATATCACATTTTTGTCCTTTCCTTCATTTTTGTTGCATGATTTGAACTCTGCTTACACTGCAAAGCTCATCACCTCGCCGCGCTCTTCCTTTCAATAAGATATGATTCTGACTCGTTTTTCCTGAACTAGTGTTGAGTAGAGTCTGTTCAAATTTGGCAATGGGTCCTGAGCCAACAGATTTGATCTTAAAGTCCCATAGACTATTTCATCAAGTCCTATTAGGAACTGATGAGCTTTCTCTTCCTCGCACTTCTTTTCTAAGGCCGCTCCAAGGTTGCAGGTACATAAGCCGCACTTGCACATCGGCATTTGTTCAAAGTTTGCCAATTCTTCCCATAATTTCTTAAGCTTTCCAAAGTAGGCAACAATTGTCAATCCTCTCTGTTAGCATTCAGCAAGCTTAGCCCTTAGTTGTTGTATGCGTGGTCCATTCACCATGGAAAATCGTTCTTTTATGTCTTCCCAAAGATCTTGTGCCACCTCCATATGTGACATAATTGATCTCAATGATGGTTTAATGGTGTTCATTATCTAGGACACCAGTAAAGAGTTGTTGGTCCACCAGTCTTCAAGGTCCGATGATTCCTCATCTGGACGCTCAATAGATCCGTCCACAAAGCCAAATTTTTTCCTTGCTCTCAATGCAATCTTGAGAGCACAAGCCCATTCATCGTAATTTTCTCCCTTCAGTTGAACTTGTGTCAACAGACTTCCAGGGTTGTCATTGGAGGTTATGTCAAAAGGAGAGATAGTTTTCCTCAAGGTAGCCATTTCTCTGCAATGGCCAGGATATTTTATTAAACTAGATAAAGCTCTGATACCATGAGAAGTAAGAATTTGAATTTGAAAGTCTGATCTATTGATTCAGAAAACCAGTACATATATACATGGAGAAGCACTATTTCCGTGCAACTTCTAAACACGGCTACCTAAATGTATGCCTTAATTGACAACTGATTACATGTTTACAGCTAAGCATGATATTAGCAGATATGATAAAATAAGGCAACAGAATATTTGCCAATATGATTTCAGAAATATTTGTCAACATGATTTCAGCCAACATGATTTCAGAGATATTCGCCTAATAGATAATTAATGCCACTGTGAAAATAATGCCTTTCCTAAGCAAAGATAGGTCACCTACCAAATGACATTAGCAGATTAATTGCATGATGAGCAAGTAGTTGAGGAAAAGATAGGGTAGGATAGGGTCAGAGGTGGCAGAGTATACAGCACTTGTTTGCTCCTCCTCCTTGGTATACCAGAAGAATTTTCAATTATTGGTGGATTTTTTGGGATGCAAAGTTTGTTTGGAATTATGTTACAGAATGTTACTTGACGTTATGATTAATAGTAACTTGCTAAAACCAAAGAAAAGATCTTATGAATAATAAATGTAAGGTAGAAAAAAAAAAGAAAATATTGGGGCGTCATCTTCTTTACTTATGTTTCACCAATGCAAAGAGCTCATCCTTTCTAGCTCTGGCTATATATGCCCCATGATAATAATTTTCCATGCCCTGTAAATGGGAAATGGAATCTTCACTGATTCTTTCCTCCAACTAGGAGGTTCCAAGAATCAAATCTAATGTTCCCTGCTTGGATTTTTAGTCAGAAACGAAGAGAAATCACGAAGCCAAGGAACCGTATATATTGAAAACTTCTGTTGTTAGAACTTAGAAGTCTCACCACATTATAGTTTTAGGTAGTGCAAGCATAGGAGCATGGAGCGTAAAGAGACTAATGGTAATGGGACTCGTCTTTCGACCAAAATCAAGATTCTTGATGAGATAGGTAAATAATTCAGTCTACTCACTTTCTTTTCATAGCTAATGCAGGTTAATTATAAGTCTGCGATTTTAATGATTCATCAATCTCTTGTAGTTGCACTTCTTAAGGATTGCAGAGTAGCTGACACTAAATCACTGCCTGAATTAATTGCAGCAGTTAGTCCTGAATAGTTTCTAAATTACTCTTTGAATATGAACAGATAAGATAGAAGCTTAGGAATTTACTCTTGGATGGTTTGCACCCTCAAATTTAATATTCTTTTGTCTAGTGAGGAATTCAGAACCCGAACATGATCTGTGTAAGAAGTTTTTGCCTGCGATTCTATGTACTTGCATGCATATTACTTCAGTTAGCTGTAAAAAAAAATCATTGCTGAGTTCAGATATCAGAATAATCGTACCATAAGAACTTCTCATTCTTAATTATCAATCATGATAATATAAAAAAAACAACTCAATCTAAAATATTAAATTGTTAACTAAAACTTATGAAGATAGTAAGATTTAAACTCCTCATTACTTTGTTAATAAAACTATAATATCAAATAACCATAAAAACTTAAAAGCTTAAGCCATTAAATAAAATTTTAAGAATAATTTTATATTATTCTCTAATAAATTCTTTAAAAAAAAGTTATAAATTTAATTTATACCTGACTTTGCCTGCGATTCTATGTACTTGCATGCATATTACTTCAGTTAGCTGTAAAAAAAAATCATTGCTGAGTTCAGATATCAGAATAATCGTACCATAAGAACTTCTCATTCTTAATTATCAATCATGATAATATAAAAAAACAACTCAATCTAAAATATTAAATTGTTAACTAAAACTTATGAAGATATTAAGATTTAAACTCCTCATTACTTTGTTAATAAAACTATAATATCAAATAACCATAAAAACTTAAAAGCTTAAGCCATTAAATAAAATTTTAAGAATAATTTTATATTATTCTCTAACAAATTCTTTAAAAAAAAGTTATAAATTTAATTTATACCTGACATTGCGCATTGCTGAATGTGGACTACCCGGGGGTTAAATTACGGTCATGCCTATTGTTGTTGTGCATCGTTAATAATTATTTAACAAAATTTAGCAATCCATAACTCTCTAATAATTTCACTATCTAATAATCAACGATTACTGACCCCTTTTGTCTTTGTTAAAATATGATTTTCTGCAGAAGAGGTAAACGATTCACCAATCGAGCAAGTCAAGCTCGCAGTGCCGATTACAGATGATCCAACATTACCATGCTTGACATTTCGAACATGGGATCACATGTTGTGCTCTTCTGGCATTTGTGAATCAATTCTTTGGTTACCATCAAAATATACTCTATGTAACATCAGTTTCAGCTCAGATTGCTTTACTGCCAATAGGAAGGCTGATGGAATCAGTTTTACCGAACAAATTTATTCGGTTTCCCCGAACTAAATGGGCACTTTCATTGAATCCAGGGCCTTTCAACTTAAAAGAACATGTTCTGATCAACATATTTGTAAATGCTGGATCAAATACTGTGTCTGCCGTGGGAATTATCACCATCGTGAAGGCATTTTATCATGGTCGTATAGATGCAGCACCAGCTATGTTGTTAACGTAGACGACTCAGATGAACCTCTCCTAAACTCCATAGTAATTTTTTTCTTGAGGTGAAAATCAAATGCAGGTGATGACTTAGGGAGTATTGATTAATGCTTTGCTCTTTCTTCAATATGCTTAATAAAACATGCTTACTTCCAATTTTGTTGAAACATTCAGTTGTTAGGATATGGATGGGCTGGACTTTTCAGGAAGTTCCTTGTTGATTCCCCTTACATGTGGTGGCCTTCCATTCTGGTTCAAGTTTCCCTCTTCAGGTGTCTCCTGCAACCCCATTTTCTATCAGTTTATGATTACTATCTCCTCTTTTCTCTTCTCTAATTTGTTTTTTATTCGAAACCTCCAGGGCATTGCATGAAGTTGAGATCAGGCGTAAGGGAGGCCTAATGAGGCTGCAGTTTTTCCTCGCGGTCCTTGTATCAAGCTTCGTATACTATATAGTCCCCGGCTATCTCTTCCAATCTATAACTGCTCTTTCCTTTGTCTGTTGGATATGGAAGGATTCCGTCACTGCCCAACAAGTTGGCTCAGGTCTTCATGGCCTGGGCGTTGGCTCTTTCGCCATTGATTGGTCAACGATGGCTGGTTTCCTAGGATCTGCCTTGGCCACTCCAAGATTTGCTATTATCAACAAACAGTTTGGTTATATCATAACTCTCTACATCGTAATCCCCATAGCTTACTGGACCAACTCATATGGTGCCAAACGTTTTCCAATTTTCTCTTCCCATGTTTTCGATGCTAATGGACAACCCTACGATGTTTCAAGAGTTCTAAATGAGACAACCTTTAAATTCAATCAGCTAAGATATGATGGCTACAACAAAGTCAACCTAAGTATCTTCTTCGTTTACACCTATGGTCTTAACTTTGCCATATTGGCTGCTGCATTAACTCATGTAGCACTTTTCTATGGAAGGTATTTATCAACAGATTCTTAGTTTTTTTATGACGCTAATCTCACTCCGTCAATAGATATCATAACATATCATTATTTGTCTGTTTACCTTGTCCTTCTATTTGTAGAGAAATTTGGCATCAAACAAAAGCATATCAAGACAAATACGCTGATGTCCACACTAGAATAATGAAGAAGAATTACGAAGCTGTCCCTCAATGGTGGTTTTACTCCCTCTTGATCATAGTAATTGTGCTAACCTTGCTTACTTATGAGGGATTTGGTAAACAGTTGCAACTTCCTTACTGGGGTGTCCTACTGGCAGTTGGCTTGGCTCTCATGTTCACCCTTCCAGTTGGTGTTCTTGCAGCAACTACAAACCAGGTATGATCTTCGCAGACTAAGTTTCTAACCTGCTCGTGTTAATTGTCCTCGATCATAATAATGTCGAAATTATTGTGCAGCAACCAGAACTCAATGTTATCACCGAGCTAATAATCGGTTACATGTATCCGAGGAGACTCCTTGCAAATGTTACTTTCAAGAACTATGGCTACACTAACATGTCACAAGCAATCTCGTTCCTCTCAGACTTCAAGCTGGGACATTACATGAAAATTCCCCCCAAGTCCATGTTTGTTGTCTAGGTATAAATTTGAAATCAAATCAGACAATCATGGCCTTATGTAATATACTGGAAGCCCACTTTAGAATTAATAACATTGATGTTATGTCAATAACAGATGGTAGGGACTTTAATTTCATCTTCAGTCTACTTCGGCACGGGTTGGTGGCTCCTTACCTCGGTGGAATAACATCTGCGATCCATCAAAACTGCCAGAAGGAAGCCAATGGACATGTCCCGGAGTTGATGTATTCTACAATGCCTCTGTCATTTGGGGTGTGGTTGGACCGATGCGAATGTTCGAACTTCTTGGTTTGTACTCTAAGATGAACTATTTCTTTCTCGTTAGCCTTCTTGCGCCGGTGCCAGTGTGGATACTCTCCCTCAAGTTCCCGGAGAAGACATGGATCAAGTACATTAACGTGCCTGTTATCTTAAACGGCACAGGAGGTATGCCAGCAGTCAAGGCTGTGAACTACATGTGCTGGCTTTATGTAGGCATTACCTTCAACTTGGTTGTCTACAATAGATATAGAGGATGGTGGGTTAGGCACAACTACGTACATCATATCAATAGGATTGGATGCTGGAGTTGCTTTCTCAGCCGTTCTGCTCTTTTTTACATTACAGATGAAGAACATTAATGGACCAACATGGTGGGGCTTGGAGGTTTCTGATTATTGTCCCTTGGCAACTTGTCCTACCGCCCCTGGCATTCAGGTGGAGGGGTGTCCTGTTTTTCAATGACAGGTTCTTTTATCAGCATCTCTACTGGGGTTAAGGTTAAGGTCAAACTCGAGTTGACATAGCTATCTAGTAATCAACTCTTTTTTAACTTTTTTTTTCTTTCACATCACCTCAGGGCAACTTGGAATTTCTAGCAAGTTAAGCAAAGAAAAGAAAGAAAGAAAGAAAGAAATCAAGTGTGTGAGATAAAGGTTCGTGGACTGAACTAGTAGCTAGGTCCCCATAATATCGAGTTTTTTCACAAACATTTGCTGTCATGAACTCAAATATGTAAAAATGTATTCTTTATTACAAAGAACCTAGAAGATTTGTTGATTTCCTTGTAGGTCTTCACAAATTGCACGATTCACAGGTACAATGCTTTTTTTTTTGTCTTTCAATTTTTTTAATATATATTTTTGATCTTTTTCCATTAGTCTTTTAATATTATGTTTACTTGGAAGTAGTCTTAGTAATTTGTTCATCACTTTCTATAGAAATATCACATAGTACTTGACAAAATACATTGGGTTTGGTTCTTGATTTTTCAAAAATTTATTTGATTTTATTGTTCTTTCAAGATTGAAAAGTTAAGAAAGCAAAATTAAATAAGAAGAAAAAAGCCAGCCCAATTATATATATATAAAAAATCTCTTTTCTTTTTTGTTACATTGCCAAAATCCTCATCTGTCAATTCTTTATATTTGTAGAACCCGAAAACAACAAATCTATTTTTCAAGACCTGGAGTTCCGAACATCCAATGAGTTTGTTTTAATCCATCTAACATCTTAAAACATCAATTAAAACTCTTAGATCATTCAATCATTAAATTAAAATAAAAACTTTAAACTCTTCTTAAATACTTTCATAATCAAACATTAATAATATATATATATAGAAAGATACTTATTTGTTTTTCAACCCTTCTTGAAACCAGAACTTTAAGTTCAAAATTGATTTTTTTAGTGTTCTAAGAGAAAAGGTCATGATAAAGAGAAGAAAAGAGAAAACAATACTCTAGCAATTTTTCTTTAAATACTTATGTTAGTTTGAATTGAGTTTTGAATTGAACTTTCGGCTTGGATCTGTTGGGCCAAAACATGAAGTTTACAAATATCTTTCTTATTCATATTTTAAAGTGTCCAAGATTTTTTTAATATAAGTGGTGATTGCTTTTGATTTTTATTAAATAAATGACATAGAATATAAAAAAAAAACATATAGGTGACATATATTAATAAGAAAATGAGGGTTTATACTAGCAAATTATTTTGTTTTAAAAAAATTTAAATTATTATTATTCTTATTTATAAAAAAAAATATCGTCATGTAAATAAATAAATAAAACTTTGATGCCTAACTGCAGAGAACAAGATCAAGTGTCTTAATCTCTCATATTCCTAACTTGGTATTTGATAAAAGAAAAAAACATTTTGATAATATTGATGCATAAAAACCTTGGTTGGTTTTATTAAATGTATGTTTCAAATTTTAAAGGGATTTT
>Ga0325400_1000771_pt1 | contig 24844 bp, 30 predicted proteins | sample PopdelMetagenome_2_FD_205662 | JGI IMG/M metagenome (GOLD analysis project Ga0325400, IMG submission 205662) | Populus deltoides microbial communities from Bellville, Georgia, United States - Xylem-PdKOR-R1 | ecosystem: Host-associated > Plants > Phyllosphere > Stem > Wood/Secondary xylem...
CCCAAGCGTGGCTTGGCGCACCGTTGCAGCTGACGCAGCGGCGCGCGCCGCTCGCATCCGCAAGCGCCCGGTAGACGGCGGGATCGAGGCGCAGCGTGTGGGCAAGCCGGATCAGGTCGGCGTCGGTCAGCAACTCGCGATCTGCCTCCGCATTGGCCAGCGCCTCGATCGCGGCGTCGATGTCGACCGGCGCCGACACGCAAGCGCGGTCGACGCCGGCGAGCGTGAAGCCGGCTGCCTCACGGAAAAGGCGTAGGTAGGTGCCAGCGCTGAGCCGCTCGGGCGACGCATCGGGCCGGAGCACGACCACGGCGGTGCGGTCGGGGCCGCTGCCCAGGTCGAGGCCTGCCACCACGCCGGTCACCAGCCCCGCTCCACACCATGCACGGCCAACTGGCGGCGGATGTCGTGCAGCTGGGCGGCGTAGGCGGCGATCACTTCCTCGGTTTCGCGCTCGGCCGCGAGCAGGGCGGCGGCGCCGCCGGGGCCGACATAGGCTTGGAGGGTGGCGGCGCTGGCCTCGCCGGCCTCGATCGCGGCGCGCGCGGACAGCTCGGCGCGCGCGGCGCCGCCGTGGAACGCGGCGGCGGCGGCGACGCGCAGCTCGGCCATGTAGGCGGTGCCGATTGGCGGGTAGCCGCCTCCGTCCGCTAGGAAGGCGCTGTCGAAGCGCAGTGCCGCTGCGTGGGGCAGGTGCTTGCCACGGGCCGGGTCCGTCCAGTCGGTCAGGGTGCCCGGGCGGCAGCCGGCGTGGCGCGCGACACCCGACAAGCCGATGCGCTCGATCACCAGCCGGGTGGCGTGGTGGTGGGAGAGGGCGGCGCGCAGCTTGGTCATTGCCGGCCACCTGCGGATGCGGGCCAGCTCCAGCCTGCGGCGCGCACCTCGCAGGCGAGGAGGGCGGCCGGGTCGGCGAGATTGCGTCGCACGATCGCCGCTAGGCGCTCGTCGACGTTCGCCGTGCCCTCGATCGCACCGAGCAGCTGCAGGGCGGCAAGCGCGACGCGATGTTCGTGGGCGGGAACGTTACGTCGATCCGCCCGGACGAGCCCGGCAACCTGCGTTACCTCGTTCGGCAGGTCGGTGGTGTCCGGGAGGGCGGGAGTGTGGGCCGGGTCGGACATCAGCTGCTCGGCCGGTCTTCGGGGGGCCACATCACGTCCTCGGCCGAGATCTCGAGACCGAGCTCGCCGCCACGCAGAATCACCAGTTCCTGCATTTCGCCGGCCGGCACGCGGCGCGCTCGCTTCCAGCTAGCGCCGCGGCTGGCGGTCAGACCGAGCTTGCGCGCCATCGGGCGTGTGCCGCCGAATGGCGAAAAGAGGTTGGTAGGGACGTTCACGGCAACTGGTGTGTGAGAAAGTTGCACGGTGATTAACAGGTCTCATGCACAGACCCGTGCAAATTTCTCACGCACCATTCGGTGGTGCAGCCGATCGCCACACGTCTGAAGCGCCTGCGCGAGCAGAGCGGCCTTTCGGTGCGGAAGCTTGCCGCAGCGATTAACGTGGAAAGCTCTCGATACGCGTACTTCGAAGATGCCGTTCGCTTCAAAAAGCCGCGACTAGAGTTGGGGCTCGCTCGTCAGATCGCGAGCGTGTTGGCTGACCGAGGCGTTGACCCTCACGAAGTCATGGCGCTGGCAGGCGTCGAGCCGCATGAGGCAGCCGCCCCCAAATCGGCCGCTCAGCAAGAGTGGAACGACATCTTCGACCAGATCACGCCGGAAGAGCGTGAACTGCTCCTAGGTATGGCCCGACGTTTGCTCAAGCGCGGACCGCCGGATGGCGAGCGCAATCCAACTGTCCACAGCCCCTGGCGGGAGTTCGCCGGAGCGGAGCAGAGGCAGTGATCAACAGCGCTTGGGGAGGCGAAGGGCATAAGGGGTAGAAGATCAGCTTCGCAGGTGAGCGTCGACCGCGATTTCGTGCGCGTCGATGCCAAAAGCTATGCGATTAACAAGATCAACACGGTGTCTGTGCGGGAAACTAAGCCTTATAACTATCTCGGAACGATCTTGATCGGGCTTATTTCCGGCAGTTGTTTGCTGGCGGCGGTTTCGGCCGAGCAGAGCAATGGAGCCCTGGGCGCCATCTTCTTTCTCGTACTCGCGGCGGTGTTCGGCTTTTGGACATATCGAGCGTGGCAGAAGACGCTTCTTCGCGACTACCATTTGATGCCGATGACATCGTCGGCGGAGGCGCAGGCGTTCTCGAGCCGCGATCGCGCAGAGATCTACGGTCTGCGCGACCGGATTGAGGCGGCCATGACGGGTCGATGAGAGAGCCCGGCCTCCAAGACATGGTCGCGCACGCCTGATGTGCAACCGCGCCCGCCTCGACAACGAGCCCGAGACGCTCTTCGCCCACTTCGGCCTGGACTGGGCGGAAGATCGCCCGCGGGATAACAGCTTCAACCGCGGGAGCTCACGCCGAACCGACGCGCCTACGTTATACGCCAGGACGATCGCGGCCGTGGGCTGGATGTGATGAGCTGGGACCTGCTCGGCGGGAAGGCCGACTATGCGATCACCAACGCGCGTGACCTGGGCGGGCGATGGCGCAGCTTGGCTTCCCGTCCGGATCGCCGCTGCCCCGTTCCCCTGACCGAGTTCTGCGAGTGGACGCCAGACCGGCACGACGTGGGCGGCGGCAAGCCGATCAAGGGCGAGATGTGGTTCCGGGTCACGGACCAGCCGCTGTTCGTGGTAGCGGGGTTCTGGCAGCCGCTGGACGGCGGCGCGCGCGGGTTCACGATGGTGACGTGCAATCCTAACGAGCTGGTGGCGCCGATCCACCCGAAGGCGATGATCACGGTGCTGGCGCCGGAAGATCACGACCACTGGCTGACCGGCTCGTACGACGACGTGGTCGCGCTGCAGCGGCCCTACTCGGCCGAGCGGACGGCCGTGCGCGGGCCGGTGTTCCCGACGCGGAGCCGGTCGTGAAACGCCAGCGGCCATGGCTGACCGCCCGCTGCCGCGGGTGGGTAGGGCACGGCCTCGCCGGGCGCGAGCCGGTTGGCCGTTTCCGCCCAGCGGTCGGGCGCGGCGGGCGATGCGCGCTCCGCGATCGCCAGCGCCGCATCGATGCTGATGGCGAGTGGACTGGCGCCAGCGCCCAAAGCGTCGAGCCGATCGAGCGCGGCCCGCAGGTTCGTGATCACCGCCTGCATGACGCCCATACCCCCGCTTCGATCCGGGCGACTATAGTGTCCGGTCTCGGGCGCGACTAGCGCGTGTCGCGCGACCAAGTGTCCGAGGAAATTTCGGCCGGCAAGGCGGCAAGGCTGACCGAGCGCGAGCGCGAGATCCTGCGCCTCGTTCCCGTCCACGGCCGTTCTAAGCTCATCGCGACGTGCATCGGCATCGACCCCGATTCGGTCGATAAGGCGATTCAGCGCGCCATGGCCAAGCTCGGCGTCGCCACCCGGCACGAGGCGGCGCGGCTGTTGGCCGCGTACGAGGCGGCGGGACCGTCCGGAAATCCGGACAGCCCTCCTCCGCCCGACGCGCTGACCGGAAAACAGCCGCTTGTCGACCCTCCCGATCCACCCGCATCCGATGTCCGTCCGCAACACGGGATGCCCGGCGCGGTCGGCGAGGTCCGGATGCCCTTCGCAGGTTTCCGACGCCGCCGCGCCTGGCTCCCCTACCGCACAGGGGACGCGCCCAATGACCTGACACCGGAGGCCAGGCTCGCCTGGATCCTGCTGCTCCCGCTTCTAATGGTGGGAGCGGTGCTCGCCGCAGCAGGGATAGTCGCCAGCATCTCGCTCATCTGGCTCGCCGCCAGCGGCCGACTGCCCGCCTGACCACTCTCTGACCAACCACACGTAACCGCGGGGCCACTCCCCGTGGAGGGAGACGCTTATGCTTAACACACGCCTGGAGGCCGCAAAGGCGGTCGCCATACCGCTCGGCCAAGTCGAGGTCGAAGCCTGCGACGCGCTGCTGACTGGCGCGAACCTGCTCAGGAGCATCGTGGAGGCGCAGCGCACGTTGAGGCTGTCGCCGACCACGGTCGCCGTCGCGCTCGCCAAGGTTGCCGCGGGCAACGCCGCCCAAGCGGAAGCGCTCGCCCGCTACAGCGAGGGGCACGAGGAACTCTTCGCGGTATGTGACCGAATTGGGTTGCGCCCGTATATGGTGGGCGACCTGTGGCCGACCCCGAGCCTGATGCGCCGGGAGCATGACGCGGTTGCCGCCAACGCCGCTTGACGCGGCAGGCACGGCATGGTCCCAAGGCGAGGTGCAGCATCAATGGCTGTTTCTCGCCTTGTCGGCCGGTTGCTGCGGCTATGCGCTGTGGCGTGGCGGAGCGCCGGAGCGGTGGGCCGCCGCGCTGTTCGTGGGCGGCATGATCCTGTCGGCGCTGGTGGTCCGCGTAGCGACGCAGCGGTTCGGGTCGACGGAGATCGGGCTGGTCGCCGCGGACGGCGCGGAGCTCGCCGCGCTGACGGTGCTGGCGCTGCGGGCGAACCGCTACTGGACGATCTGGATGGCAGCGATGCAGGCCGTGCCGCTGCTGGTGCATGCCGGGATTGCCATAAGCCCGGCCTTCCTGCGGCCAGCCTACTACACGGCCGCCGTGATCTGGTACTGGCCGATGATGGTGGTGCTCGCGATAGGAACCGCACGGCACCGCCGCCGACTGCTGCGGCACGGGATCGACAGATCCTGGTCGACCTCATCCGCCTCGTGGACCGCCGCAGCACGGTCGGCCTGGCCGAGCGGCTGATTGCCGCCGCGGGCTCGCTGCCGCGCGTCCTCCAGGCCGACCGGGAGTTCATCTTGCGCGTCAGCGGCAGCCGCTCGGTGGCGGCGCTGCTGCCCGCGCTGCACCAAGCCCATCAGCGGTTGCTCGAAAGGCAGATCGACGGCCGGCCAGTGTTGGCGAGCTGGCAGGCGCTGCTCGACTACCTCCACCTCGCTATGGCTCACCGGCTGCACGAGAGCGCGCGCGTGCTCCACCTCGACGTCAGGAACGCGCTGATCCGTGACGAGCAGGTGTCCAGCGGCTCCATCAACCAAGCGCCGATCTACGTTCGCGAGGTCGCGCGCCGCGCGTTGGAGTTGGGCTCGGCCGCCGTGATCCTGGTCCACAACCATCCGAGCGGCGACCCCACCCCATCGCGCCAGGACGTCGCGCTCACCCGCGATCTGGCGCGAGCGCTGAGGCCGTTCGAGGTGCAGGTTCACGATCACCTCATCATCGGCGTGCAGGGCCATGCAAGCATGCGGGCGTTGGGCATGCTGTAGCTATCGCGCAGGGGTACGGATCGGGGTATTGGCCGCCGCAGGCACCGCTCCGCGGGATGCGAACCGCGCTTCCGCGACCCACCGTGGTGGAGGCCGTCTCCGCCACGATCCGCAGCTAATGTCTGTTTGTGGTGGAAAACGGACTGGCCGCTTTTGAGCATCACGGATTATGACGGAATTCTGGTGCGACTATCCGCACGTTGTGGGCTTAGACGTTTAACCGTGACAGTGCGGAAATTCCGCTTATCACACCGTCCAAGCGCTTCTCTAATGATCTCGCCTTGCCCCGACCGAGCCGGATGTCGGCGTCGGTGATACCTTGTTAGAGAAGGAAGTCATGTGCTGCGACGTGCCAGCTAGTCGGCGCGGCGCTGTTGTAGACTCCCTCGTTGAACCCGGCGCCGTTTGACTGCCAAGTCGATACCCGGCCGTCATTATTCTGCCAGATAAGATCGGCACGGCCGTCGCCATTATAGTCGCCGGTTGCCGCGACTCGCCAGTTCCCGGCTACGATCGTGCTGTAGGCGTTCTGGTCGAACGCTGAACCGTTGGAGTGCCAGACCGAAATTCGGCCGTCGTCGTTCTGCCATAGCAGATCGTCCTTGGCGTCTCCGTCGAAGTCCGCGGCACCGACGATGTGCCAGCTAGTCGGGATGTTAGCGGCGTAGAAGCTGCCTTCGTCGAAGCCGTGATTACTGTCGTTCAGCCATGTCGAGACGCCGCCGTCCATCGACCGCCATAGCAGGTCGGAGAACCCGTCACCGTTGAAGTCCCCGGTCCCTACGACCTTCCAGTTGGTCGCGACCGCCGCGCGGGTATAGGCCGCCTCCTGGAAGGCGCTGCCCGTCGACTGCCAGCCCGACAGCTGTCCGTCTGCATTCTGCCAGATGAGGTCGTCCTTGCCGTCCCCGTTTAAGTCGCCCGCACCGGCGATGCGCCACGAGGTGGGCACCGCATCTGCGCGGTAATAGGTATTGCTGTTAAACCCTTCGAAGCTGGTGGCACTCCAAGCCGCGACCCGACCGTCGTCGTGGCGGAAGAGGATGTCGGAGCGCCCATCACCCGAGAAATCGAACGTCTCGATCGCCTTCCAGGAAGGATCGAGCCCAAAATTGAAGGCGCCTTGGGTAACCTGCCTTCCGTCAATATCGCCCGTCACCTTCCAGGTACTCAGCGCGCCGTTTGAATTTTGCCAGAGAATATCCGAGTGGCGGTCCCCGTCGAAATCGCCGGACGTGGTCTCGCCGATCCGGAACTCGGTCGCGAACCCTCCCGCCACCAATTCGGCCTGAGAATAAGTTTTGCTGTTGCCTGCAAAGTCAAACAGCGACAGAGCACTAATTAAATAACTTCCAGCCGCTGCATCACTTACGTAAACTCGTTGATTGGCCATTCCGTCTAGGAAATCGTCGTACGGGTATAGTTCGTTAGGGCTGGAGAAAACGACTTGCGCCAGAGTGGCATTGGTTTGCGCTGTCGAGGAAGAGAGTTGCATGACCGCGTGGCTAACGCCGGTACCCGCGTCCGTCGCGCTCACCGAGAAGTTGACCGACGGCACCGAGGACGAAATCGGGCCATGAGGGATGGAAAGCCCGGTCAACATCGGTGCGGAGATATCGGCCACAAAATCAGTGACGACGTTGTAACCGGCGCGGGCGAGATCCGCGCCCGACAAGGTCGTGCTGTTACCCGCAGCGTCCGCCAGAGTGAGCGATGTGATCGTACGATGTCCGTCCGCGGTATGGATGTTGATCGGTATGTTGAGGATGTAGTCCGGACCTGTATGCTGGAAGAAGAAATCTCCCGAGTATCCGCCGAGTTCAATCGGCTTGGCATTGATTGTGCTGAGACTACGGGTGATTACGTTGTAGTACCCATGCGATCCGGTGGTAATAAAGGAGGTGCTTATCGGCTGGTCAAAGGTGAGTGACAAAGATCGAACACCCGACGGATCGTTGACCGAAAAATGAACTTCGTCGTTCACTGTCCGACGGGTATTTAGATTAAGCGTAGCAGGGACCTGGAAGCTGGTGATGACCGGCGGCGTCATGTCCGGCGCGCTGTTCGTGACGGCAAAGCTTGTGTCGATACCGGCGTTCTGCAGCTGCGTGGTGTCGTAGCTCCTGTAGTTGCCCACCTTATCGTATACTGAGGCACTCAGAATCGAGTAGGTTCCTGTGGAAGAGGCGCCGTCGAAAAGGGCGCTGAGACTGGAAACCCCGTCCGAGAAGGAGTCGGTGCTGTCCTCAAATCGCAGGTAGCTGGCTGGCACGCCCCCGCTCTCGTAATTGCGGTCGAGCGTCACGATGATGCGGTCGACCCCGGCTCCGACGTCACCTGCAGAAGCTGCAAACGCGATGTGCGCACCATTCGCAACATCGAATGTTGTCGGCAGTATCAGCCCGGTGAGGGTCGGGGCCGTGGTGTCGATGTCGGCCATGCTACCACCTGATGCGGGACGGCGCTTTCACCAGCGCCTGATCAAGCTTCTATGCCACGCGGCCCCTCGCCCAGCAACGGCCTGCGCCTGACCTCAAAGCTGAGAAATCCAGATCGGATTGGACGCCTCACGCTCGCGAAAGCGTGGATGTCGATGTCATCTTACCACCCCGCTTTGCGATGTGATTGCCATGTTCCAAAGCGCCCAATGCCGCGCAGGCAGCAGCCCTGCGCCTCCGCTTCACCCGGCGCTTAATCAAGGGACCAAACCGCAGACGTGGGATGATCGATTCGGACTGAGAAGCCTTCCATGCTGGTACATAGAGACGGACGATTTGCGCCGGCTACGGACAAGAAGGTGCGGGCATCGGTTGGACCGGCGCTGCGAATGTCCGGTAATGGGCGAGAGCGAACATAGCTGATTGCATACGTGGCGGAGGGCATGTCCGCCACGCTAGGCCGTGAACTCATAAGTGCGGGGGTCTGAAAGCCGTCAGCGACATAGCCGCGCGACAAGCGCCTGAAACCCGTCGTCGGTGGCGAGATGAAGGCCTTGTAGCGCCAGTGGCTCCGCCGAGTAGTGGCTGATGTAAACAAATCGCCCTTTGCTGCCATCATCTACACGGTAGCTGCCGCACACTATGCCGCGATGGTATTGCTGGTCCACCGATAGGCTTGGCTTGTGACTCAGTCGCGTAGCGAAGGCAGCTTTTGCTTCGCGTTCGGTGCTTCCAGAGTCCCACAGGATTATTGCCACTACGACGGCTATGATCGCGGCGAATACGCCAGCCTTGAGTTTCCACATGAACGCAATCTCGCATGGCTTCCATTGAGCGCAAGGCTGTAATTCAGGCTCGGCATGAGCCGATATGATCTGACCGACTTCGAGTGGCGCATGATCGAGCCGCTGCTGCCCAACAAACCACGAGGCGTGCCGCGCGTCGATGATCGCCGCGTGCTGAACGGCATCTTCTGGGTGCTGCGGTCCGGTGCGCCGTGGCGCGACCTGCCGGAGCGCTATGGCCCGCGCACCACCTGCTACAACCGCTTCGTACGATGGCGAAAGGTAGGCGTGTGGGACCGGCTGATGGACGCCATAACTGCCGCCCATGATGGTGACATCCAGATGATCGACAGCACCTCCGTTCGCGCCCACCAGCAGGCCGCGACGGCAAAAAGGGGGGTGAGGATCACTGTCTCGGTCGATCACGCGGTGGGCTCACGACCTAGATCCACGTCGTCGTCGACGCGCAAGGCCTCCCGATCCGGCTCGGCCTGACCGCCGGGCAAACGCACGACGGGCAGATTGCCGACACGCTGCTCGACCATCTCGGCCCGCGCACCATTGTGCTGGCGGACAAGGCCTATGACGCCGACCGCATCCGCGAGCTGATCCAGGACCAGGGCGCCACGCCCAACATCTCACCCAAGAGCAACCGGCGCTGGAAGCCCTGCTTCAGCAAGCGCCTCTACCGCGAACGCAACCTGATCGAGCGGTTCTTCTCCAAGCTCAAGCACTTCCGCCGCATCGCAACCCGTTACGACAAGCTCGCCGCCAACTTCCTTACCATGGTCCAGCTCGCCTCAATGCGGCTGTGGCTGCGCGCTAATGAGTCTACGGCCTAGATCGCCTCTGCAAAAGGGGGGTAGTCTTACAAACCGGCTATGGCGGAAACACTGGACATCACGTTGACGGTCGATCAGCATAAAGTGCTCTGATTTGTTGCCCATAGTGACGATCATCAAGAATATTTGGATTGGGCCTACGCTCATGACCATTGATGAAATCTAGTGGTCGGGGCAGCGGTGCGCGATATAGCTCAAAGCCTTGCAACAGCCTCAAACGTAAATATTGAAGGAAAAAATCTATTCCTCTCCCATTCGCGGCGACACCGATCCTTACTGCGAAAATTGCTTGGCCAGATTATCACCCGGTAGCTTTCCATACGGTGCAGCGTGTCTTTGATTGCCCATCGGACTAGTCGGGCCGATGTGTCACCCGGGAGCGCTGGAAGAATATCAAGATCACGGCGGCTATCCTTTAGCTCATCATCAATGTATCGAAAGTCCTCGTTGCTAAGTCTCTCCCTTATCAAGCATTGCTTGTTAGTCATGATATCTTGTCGAACGCTGCTCCACTTAAACAAAGTTGTAGCACCTAGAAGTAAGTACTCGACTCGACCTCTCTTCGGGCCTCGGCTCTGTCAATCGTCTCAAGTGACTTTTGATAAACCGGCACACTAAGGCGCTAGCAATTACAAGAGCGTTGATAATCAAACCTATACGAGTCGCTCTAAGTGTCGTTTTTGTATACCGTGCAACGAGCTTGGCAGCATCAGCCTGCTCTCGAGCGTAATCACGCTCGTTCCCAATAATGGCCGTCGGCTGAGGATTGGGTTCGCTTGTCTCGAGCGAAAGCGGCGGAGGCTGCTCGTTCATGAGAACCACATCTCCTCGACTGGCACCTGCAGCAGCTATACGCTTGATTGCGCCAGAGCAAATGACCCGCTGCGATCGAGACTAGCTTGCAAGGTAGGCCAGGATCATAATGGCATCCAGCGTCGGCTGCTCCGGTTGTTTTGCCAGAGGAGGCCGCTACGTGGCGGAGGCCGTGTCCGCCACGGCCGGCCCGTTCTATCCAGTGTGATCTTCCGATTTAGCAGCTCGTTCCAAGGCGAGGTCACGGGTGCGGTTCAGGTCGAGGAGGACGGTCTCTCCTTCCGCATGAACGGCTTTCGCTTGCTCAACCACTGCTCTATCTCGTCTTGGCCTACCTTCTCTCTCTCGACGATCTTGTTATCGACTGTCTCGAGGTTGCCAATGATCTTCGTCAGCTGAGGGCTAAAAAGGATGATCCGACCATCCTCAACCGAGATACCGTGGTGAGCGGCCATGTTACGTTTGCCATTGACCTGCTCGGCTCTTTCTGCCCAGTTTGTAATTCTATTCTTCCAAGTTACCGTTGGTATAAGCTTGGCTCGCTTCTTGATCAAATCTGCCTTGGCCCGGATATCCATCTGAGCTACTAGCGGTTCGATCATCGGGTGCTCCGGAAGCGCGAACATGCAAACGAGCGCCCTGGTCAGCTGGGCGTCGATGCGGCTTGCGAACAGGATCAGCGCACCCACCACCGCACAGAACTCCTTCATCTTGGCGTCGTCGACGCTTCCAAGCCCATTTGTCGTATTCATCTCGAACCCCCATCCGATTACTTCGCCGCAGTCGATGCCGTTGAGCTCGGGCGCTACCGCACCGCCTTACAGCAGACCGTCGATGGTTCGAACGGATTACCTGCTGTTCCGTAAGCATGATCCTGCTACGTTCTGCTTATGGGTATCGTCCACCGTCACCGGCGTGGACCTGCGTGACCTAACCCGCGGGGCGTCCGCCCAGCAGCGCGTGCTGGCAGCGGTGCATCGTCGTTTTCGCAGCCTGGGCGGGGCGCCCAGCTACCGCGAGCTGTCGACCGACACCGGCATCGGCGTGTCCGATATCCGCCGCGTGCTGAAGCGCCTCGAGCAGGATGGACTTCTCCACTGCAGCCCGGGCCCGCGCAGCATCAAGCTCGTGCGCCGCGGCGCCATGCTGTCCGACACGGAGGTCGCGCTGGAGGCAGCGGCGCGCGGAGCGACGATTCACTGGCCGATCGCCCCGGCCGCGCCGCTCGCGGCCGCCTATCCGCTCGACGACCAGCAAACGGATTGCCCACTCGATCTGGCTGCCCTCCTAGGCGAAATCGATGCCAGGATGGAGGATCGGCATGACCCGGCGGAAGACCAAGGTAAAGACGGCGGAGCAGCAGGAGGCCAAGCGCCAGCGAACGATCCTGGCGACAGCCGGCATGGTGGGCCTACCCGAGCGTCAGCGTGACGCCGACGCGCTCGTCGTCGAGACCACGGCGATCGTTGACGGCCACACCCGCCCCAGCACCGAAACCGTGCGCAAGCTGTCGCGGATTGAGATGCTCCAGCGCCGCGGCGTGCTGACCGCCGGCGAGGCGGCCGCCTGCCAATGGTATGCGGACGCGCACGCGCTCGGCTTCGACACGGTTGGCTGCACGTCGAACTACGAGGGAGGGAGCGAGCGGCGGCGGTGGCGGCACGCACGACCTCCTCGCCCGCCACCAAGCGCAGGCCGACGCCCGCGACGACTACCTTTGGGCCCGCAAGGAGCTTCGCGCCCGGCCGGCCGACCTCGCCCTGTTCGAAGCCGTGGTGCTGGAGCAGCTCTCGATCGCCGGTGCGGCCGAGCGCGCGTTCGAGGTGCTGTCGCGCAGCCAGCGCGAGGACCGCTCGCGCAAGATCCTGCGCCTGTGCGCCAACAAGCTGGTGCTGCTGATCGGCCACCGCCTGCCGATCAAGGCGGTTGCCGCAGTGGCGCGCCCGGTCGTCACGCCGGCGCCGGCGCCGACGGCGCCGGCGATCGCCGCGAACGATCCGGCGCTGCGCGTTGCCTTCTTTGTCGACGGCAAGCTGCTACTGGCACGTGCCGCCATGACGCTGGGCGCGATCGTGATCGCCGAAGACATGCTGGCGGCTCTCCAGCGCGAGACGGGCTGCCGGGACGAGTATGCCAGCCTGCCCCTGCAGGTGCGCCCGACCTGGTCATGGGGCTGCACGATCATATCGGCCGAGGAGTCGGCGCTGCAGGCTTTGTGCGATCAGCACGACACGGCTTGACGTGAACAGGCAGCGCGGGTAGCCAAATTGTCAATGTGTCGCACTGCGACCTAAGAACCCCGCCGTTGGCGGGGCTCGCCGTTTCTGGCTCCCCTGACATCGCCGGAGGCCTATGGCCGAAGAGATCACGCCGGCGCTTCGCGCTGAGCGCACCGCCGCCATGCGCGCGCTCGACAACGGCGCGCGCTATACCGCGATCGATGCATCGACCAACGTCGTCGGCGCCGATCGCTTCGCTGATCGCGCCCGCCAGGTGCAGCTGCGCCAGGAGTACCAGCGCACCTTCCAGGGCCAGCGGCCATGAGGTCGCGCTCCCCCGCCCAGCGTGCCCCCAAGACGGACGCCGAGGCGCTGGCGCTGGCACAACGTCGCGCGGTGCTAGACGCCGAGGTCGAGGCCCACGAGGCCGCCCGCACCACGGCCATTGCCGCCACCAACGCCGGCATCGATGCGCTGACCGTGCCCGCGATCGCCGAGATCCGCGACATCGACAAGCAGCTGAAGGTGTGGTGGCCCGGCGCGGCCGAGCGCCTGACCGGCGGCAAGCGCAAGTCGACCGAATTCGGCGGCTGTGTGCTGGGGCTGCGCACAACCCCGCCCAGATTGGCGTTCCCGGGCAACGACCAGGCGATGGTGGATGCGGTGCTGGCCACCGGCTCCCGCCGCCTGCGCGCCCTGGTGATCCGCACCAAGCTCGCACCGGAGAAGCCCATCCTGCTCAAGCTGCTCGGCATTGGCGACGCGCTCGCGACGAAGCTGAAGGCACTCGGCTTCTCGGCCAAGCAGAAGCTCGTCGAGCAGTGGCCGGACCACTTCACGCCGGCGCAGGCGCGCGCGGCGGTGGGCAAGCCGATTGAGATCGCCGGGCGGGCCTATGGCGGGCGGATGGGCAACGCGCCCTACCCTTCGCGCGACGGCTGGCTGTTCCGCGGCCGCGGCGCGCTGCAGCTGACCGGCCGGCGCATCTACGCCTTCTATGCCGAGCTGCTTGGCCTGCCGCTGCTGACCCAGCCCGACCTGGCCGCCGATCCCGCGACCAGCCTGGCGATCGCCGTCGCGTTCTGGGAGCAGGGCCGCGTCAACGCCGCAGTCGACGATGGCGACTTCGCCGGCGCGCGCCGCATCACCAATGTCGGCAACCGCTACGCGCGCCGGCGCGGCAAGCTCGTCGTGCCGATCGGCCTCGCCGGCGTCGCTGCCAAGCGCGCGCGCCTGCTGCCGGTGCTGGCGGCGTGATCGTCGCCTTTCGCCTCACCGCCGCGGTCGCGCTGGCGACCGGCCTCTACGCCGCCGCGATCTGGGCGGCGCTGGGCTGGGTCGGCGCCGCCTGAGCGCATCCTGTTCCAACCGAGGAGAGCCACCATGGCCAAGATCAAGACGTCGACCGTGCTCAACCTGCTCCAGCTGTTGCCAACGCTGTTCGCGGCCGGCCGGGAGCTCGTCCGCACCATCAAAGGGAAGGGCAGCTCCGCCGCGAGCTGAGCGCTCGCCCGCCTGCTTTCCGCTCGCCCGCCAATCCAGATCGAGGATCCTCCGCATGAACATCCTGAACCTGTTCCAGAACCGCATCGCGGTCACCTACGTCGTCGCGCTCATCCTGTCGCTGCTGGCCGGCCTGCATGTGGCACTGCCCGCCTCGGTGACCGCGGAAACGGCGGTGGCGGCGATCATGCTCGCCGCGGCCGCGGTGACCGCCGTGCTGCGTTTCGGCCACGAGGGCGCGCCCTCGGTCGACGTCAAGGCGTGATGGCAGAGCCGCACCATCTGGACCCAGATCGTGGCGGCGGTGCTCGCGGTCGCCATGCTCGCTGGCGTGCGCGTTGCGGCCGACCAGGACGGCATGGTGGAGCTGGTGATGACGGTGGTGTCGATCGCCAGCATCGGCTTCGGCGCCGGTGCCACGCGGCCGATCGGCGCCAGCGGCGCCGGCGAGGCCACGCCCGGCTTGGTCGCCGGCTAAGGCAGCACGCACGGAGGGCGAGCTGGTCTAAGCGCGCATAACCGCTCGGAGCAAAATCGACCGCATCGATGAAACTTGGGACGTACGTACAAACTCTGGGACGCCTGTCCAACGACAAGTTAAAACGGCTTAACTACAGGAGCCATGGGGTCGGCCTGCGTAGGCTCGGCTTGAACATGCCCGGTCGCGCGATTGCGCCGCCGTTCAGGGGGTATTGCCGTGGGTTCCATTCGCGTCACCGTGGGTCGTGGTTTCGACTTCAACAGCAACGAGGGCGTCCGCCTCTCCAACGGGCCGGTCAGCGGCGCGACCGATCAGTCATGGCAGCTGTACCAGCTTTCGTCGGGCGGGACGACTTACGCCGTGCTGGGCACCAGCTCCAATCCTGGTTCGGTCGTCTTCCTCGACCGCCCTGGCTACAGCATTGCGGTCAAGCCCAATGACGGCCTTTACGCGGACTTCAGCACCAACACGGTCGCCGTTAATCTGACCGGCGGCAGCAGCGGCGACTATCTACGCGGCGGTGCCGGCAACGACCAGCTGATTGGCAACGGCGGGCAGGACATTCTGGAAGGCGGTGCCGGCGCCGACTATTTCCAGGCGATCGGAACCGCCTCCTTCGTGACCTACCAGAATTCGGGCGACGGGGTGTACGCATCCCTGGCCGACAGCAGCCCCAACAGCGGCGATGCCGCCGGCGACGTCTACAGCGGTATCTTCAACCTGATCGGTTCGAACTACGGCGACTCGCTGTTCGGCGACTCTCAGGGCAACATCCTCAACGGCCTCGCCGGCGATGACCTGCTATTCGGCGGGGCGGGTGACGACACGCTTGGCGGCGGTGCCGGTGCCGACAGGCTGATGGGCGACGTCGGTAGCGATACCGCCAGCTACGCCTCGTCTGCCAACGGCGTGGTCGCCAGCCTCGCCAATCCCGCCATCAACACGGGCGATGCAGCGGGCGACACCTACTCCGGCATCGAGAACCTACTCGGCAGCGGCGGTAACGACACGCTGATCGGCGACGGCGGCAACAACCGGCTGGACGGCGGCGACGGTAACGACGTGCTGGTGGGCGGTGCCGGCGCGGACGCACTGGTCGGCGGCAACGGCATCGACGCGGTCGACTATCGGTCGTCCGCCAGCGCCGTGAACATCAACGCCTACGGGACGGGCGCGGGCGGGGATGCGGAAGGCGACACCTATTCGGGCATCGAGACCTTCTACGGGTCGGCCAACGATGATCGCATCACCGGCGGCGATGCCAACGACACGCTGATCGGCGGCGCCGGCGCCGATTATCTGTACGGCAGCGGCGGCTTCAACACCGCCAGCTATGCGACCGCGACGACCGGGGTCACGGCCGATCTCGGCACGCCGTCGAACAACACGGGCGATGCCGCCGGCGACACTTACAACTTCATCCAGTACCTGACCGGCAGCGACTATGCCGACCGCTTGGTGGGCAACGCCTTCGTAAACACCTTGAACGGCGGCGCGGGCAACGACGTGCTGGTTGGCGGTGCTGGCGGCGACACGCTGAACGGTGGGGACGGCAGCGACACCGCCAGCTACGACACCGCAACGGGCACAGTTGTCGCCAGCCTTGTCGCTTCGTCCGGCAACACGGGCGATGCAGCGGCCGACACCTATAATTCGATCGAGAACCTCGCGGGCGGCGCCGGCAACGACACGCTCACGGGCGATGGCAGCGCCAACGTCTTGACCGGCAATGGCGGTGATGACCTGCTGATCGGTCGCGGTGGCGCTGACAGCTTCGTCGGTGGTGCGGGCAGCGACACGGTGCGCTACGCCTATGGTGCCGCCGGCGGCGCGATCGCTAACCTCGCCGATGCCTCGAAGAATGGCGGGATCGCTGCGGGCGATAGCTATTCGGGCATCGAGAACCTCGATGGCACCACCGTCGCCGACCAGCTGACGGGCAATGCTGCGGCCAATATCCTGAACGGCGGCGGCGGCGATGACGTGCTGGAAGGTGGTGCGGGCGCGGACACGCTGATCGGCGACATCGGCAGCGATACCGCCTCCTATGCTGGCTCAGCGACAGGCCTGACCGTCTCGCTTTACAATCCGGGGCTCAACACCGGTGACGCGGCCGGCGACACCTATTCGGGTATTGAGAACCTGACGGGAAGTGCTGGCGACGATCTGTTGTCCGGCAATCTCGGCGCCAATCGCATCGACGGCGGTGCCGGCATCGACAGCGTGTCCTATGCTGGCGGTCCGGAGACCACCGGCGTGATCGCATCCTTGGGCGGCGTCAGCAGCGGCAGCGGCGCCGCCGCCGGCGACTTCCTGGTCAACATCGAGAACCTCTTCGGCACGGATTACACTGATGGGCTGTCGGGCAATGACGGCGCCAACCGGCTGGAGGGCAACGGCGGCGACGACGTGCTGACCGGCCTTGGCGGCGGCGATGCGCTGGTGGGCGGCCAGGGCAGCGACACGGCGAGCTATGCCACCTCCTCCGCCCCGGTCACGGTCGACCTGTCGACCGGCACCGGATCGGGCGGTGACGCAGAAGGCGACACGCTGCAAGGCATCGAGAACCTCGTCGGCAGCAGGTTTGCGGACCAACTCGTCGGCGACGAGGGCGACAACGTGCTGCGCGGAGAGGGTGGGGCCGACACGCTGATCGGCAATGGCGGCAGCGACACGGCGAGCTATGCGAGCGCGTTCGGCGCGGTCACCGTCGGCCTTGACGGGTCGGGCAACCATGGCAGCGACGCCGAGGGCGACGTGCTGGAGGGGATCGAGAACCTCATCGGCGGTTTCCTGGGCGACCGGCTGACGGGCGACGCCGCGGCCAACCAGCTGTTCGGCGGCGCCGGCGATGACGTGCTGGTCGGCGGCGGGGGCGCCGACACGCTGATCGGCGGGAGCGGCCAAGATACCGCCAGCTACGGCAATTCCGCCGTTGGACTGACCATCGATCTGGCGAATAGCGCCAACAGCACGGGCGATGCCGCGGGCGACATCTATTCGGGTATCGAACGCATCCTGGGCAGCGCACAGAACGACCGGCTGGTCGGCAACGGCCAGGGCATCGTGCTCGTCGGCGATGCCGGTGCCGACCTTTTGGTGGACGGCGCGGGCGCGGACGGCTTCGACGGCGCCGCCGACATCGACACGCTGACCTATGCCGGCCGGCAGTCCGGCATCACCGTCGACCTCGCGCAGGGCACCAGCAGCGACGGCGACACGATCGTCAACGTCGAGAACCTGGTCGGCAGCGGCTTCAACGACACGCTCGTGCTGAACGGCGTGGCTAATGCGGTGGACGGCGGCGACGGCGATGACACGGTGAGCTACGCCGGGTCGGCGCAGGGCGTGGTCGCCAGCCTCGCCACCGGCGGCAGCGGCGGCGACGCCGCCGGAGATGGCTATGTCGGCATCGAGAACCTTGCCGGCAGCGCGTCCGGCGACGACCTTTCCGGGGATGCGGGCGTCAACCGCCTGTCCGGCAGCGGCGGCGACGACGTGCTGCGCGGCGGGGCCGGCGGCGACGTGCTGAGCGGCGGCGGGGGGACGGACGCCGCCAGCTACTCCGATTCGACCATCGGCGTGCTGGTCGATCTCACCGACACCAGCCGTAACACGGGCGACGCCGCAGGCGACAGCTACACCTCCATCGAGCGGATCGTCGGCAGCGAGCAGGCCGATACCCTGATCGGCGACGGCGCGACGGCGCTGTCGGGCGGAGGCGGCGCGGATATTCTTTCCGGCAGCCGCGACATCGACGGCGGCGCCGGCAGCGACACCATCCGCGGTGCGGGCGGTGGCACGCTCCTGGGCGGCGACGGCAATGACGTCATCGAGGCGGGCATCGGCGCGGATCTGGTGGACGGCGGCACCGGTACGGATACGCTGACCTTCGCGAACGCCACTGCCGGCGTGACGGCAAGCCTGGCCAACCCCGCCGACAACGCCGGAGACGTGGCGGCCGGGGACCAATACCTCAACTTCGAACGCCTGATCGGCAGCACATTCGCGGACACGCTGACCGGCGATGACAAGAACAACGACCTGACCGGCAATGGCGGCGCCGACACGCTGAACGGCGGTGGCGGCAACGACCGCTTCTTTCTGGCGGAGACGCCCGCCAGCATCGATGGCGGTGCAGGCAGCAACCAGCTCTACGTCGCCGCAGGCGGGGCGGTCACGCTCGGCAGCGCGGGCGGCAGCGCCAGCAATATCCAGCTCACCTTCGTTGGTGACGGGGCGATGCTTGATGCCCGAACACAGGCGACGAGCATCGGCAGCATCCGCTCGCAAAGCGTCGCCGGAAGCGGGCTCGTGACCACCATCCACGGCACCGGCAGCGGCGACGTAATCAACGGCGGCGCGGGTGCGGACGCGCTGTTCGGTGAAGGCGGCAACGATACGCTCGTGCTCAAGGCGCAGCCGACCTCTGTCGACGGCGGGGCCGGAAGCGATACGGTTACGCTCACCGGCGGCGGTCTGGACTACGTGTTCACCGGCGACACCTTCACCGGCATCGAACGCGTGTTGGTGCAGGCGGGCGTGGACGTCGACCTGTCGGCGATCGCCGGCCCCTTGCAGATCGTCGCCACCGGCGGCGAATCGGTCATCCGCGGCTCGGGCGGGGTGGATACTGCGACCCTGGCGGGCGCCAACCAGACCTTCTTCGGCGAGGGTGGCAACGACAAGATCACCAGCAGCAGCACCGGCGCAGACATCCATGGCGGCGCCGGCAACGACGCGATCACGGCGAACGGGGCGAATGGCACCATCCACGGCGATGCCGGCGCGGACAGCATCACGCTGACCACGTCAGCCATTGTGGTGGACGGGGGCGCGGACGTCGATACGGTGTATTTGAAGGGCCAGGGCGTCGCCTACGCGTTCGATGCGCAGACGTTCGTCGACGTCGAACGCGTCTATGTCGGCGGGGATGTGACGGCTGACTTCTCCGCATTCTCGACGGCGCTCACCCTATCCGGCAACGGAGCAGCCGGTACATCTGCCACTATTATCGGCGGCAGCGGCAACGACCGTATCACCGGCGGTGCCGCGGACGAGACGATTCGAGGCGGCATCGGCGCGGACGTTATGTCGGGCGGCGCCGGATCCGATCGCTTCGTGTTCGGCAGCTTGGCCGAGATGGGCAGCGGCAGCGCGATCGACCGCATCAGCGGCTTCGCGGCAGGCGACAAGATCGACCTGTCGGGCATCGATGCCGATCCGCAGGCGGACGGCACTCAACACTTCACCTTCCTCGACACGGCCGCCTTCACCAAGAACGCGACCACCTATGAGGTGCGGCTGTCGGGCGTCGGCAACAGCGTCTACGTCCAGCTCGACGTCAATCACGACGGCAAGGCTGATGCCTTCTTTGCCGTGTCGGCCGACCATCATCTCCAGACGGGTGACTTCCTGTTGAGCTGACGAGACGGGGTCGGCGGCCCGACCGGGTTTGGCGTAGGGTACGCCCGCGTAATCGGCTTCAGAAGTCGGGGTACGAAGCGCCTCATTGGGGTAGAATCGAGGACCGTGGCGGAGGGTTTCTCCGCCATGGTCGACCCACCGCCGTTTCTCACCGCCTGAATAGTCGTGGAACTCAGCCCGGAGCCGTCTCACCCCTCGGCAGGTCACTGACCTTCATCAGCTCATCCCGTGCGAGAGCCGCCTCAAGCGGGGTGAGCAGCAGCGCCGTGCCTCGCACGCGCAGGCGATAGAAGCCGGCCATGATGTCGTGCGAGACCTGCACTCGAGCGCCAGGTTCGCTAAACATGATCTCCCGAGCCATGACGAAACCCTCTCCCGACCGGTGCAATGCGATGCTGTTAAGACGGATCTAGCGTCAGGAGCCTAAGGAACCGCTGTCAGCCGCCGGAGAGCAGGGGCATCTCCCGTGGTTTCCCAACTTCCTCAGGGCGGACGAACAATGCATCACCCCAAAGCCGCCGGTTGATCTGCGTCCAGAACAACTTGAAGCCGCGCTCGGAAAGGTAGCTCTGCACATCCTCGAACCTTGCGTTGCCGCGGTAGAGTTCGGCATGAGCCACCTCGCACCAGACGACCTTCATCGCCGCCAACGTGCGTTCCGCGCCACGGAGCACTTCAAGCTCAGCGCCTTGCACGTCGACGACCAGAACATCGAAGTGCCCCATAGTGAACGTAGGCCGGGCAAGTAGGAAATCCGCCACCAACCCGTCCAACGTCTTTGCAACCATCGTTTCTGTACTATCGAAGGTCACCGATGGGTGAAGATCCAGATGGTCAGCCGGTGGCAGGATGCTTGAAGACTCGCCGTTGTTGGACGCGACGTTGATGATCCGGATCTCGCCGTCCCGCGCACCGCACAAGGCACGGACGGCGTGATAGTGTCGATGCGGTTTAACTGCCTCGCACAGCTGCTCGAAAGGCGTCGCGAGCGGCTCAACGAGCAGGGCGTGGCGAACGCGGTGACCGGCGTAAGCGTCAACCTCCTGTCCGCGGTTCGCGCCGACGTGGATTACCCCGCGGCACCTGACCGCTAGCGCGGGTAGATAGTCAAAGGGCGTGCGGATGACGCAGCTCCGCCCGAACGAGGGCAAGCACGGAACCCTGTTGCCTACTCACTACCAGCTTACAGAGTCGGCGCTGTAACCACTTTGCCACCCAGGCGGAGCTAACCTCCAAGACGCTCATACGCCTCGCCCTTCCCTGGCCTCTCGCTTCCAATTGCGAACGGCTTGATCGGCAGTGGCGCCGATCCCGACGTGGGTCCAGCCGCTATGGAAACACTCGGCGGCCAACCGTCCACCTGATCTCTCAATCTTCAGACCGACCGTCACACCTGAGATCATCAGGATTCTACGCTCGACTTCACCATCGTTCGCCATCCGTTGAGGATTATCCATGCCGCTGACTGCTGCCAAGATCCGCTCGGCGGAACCCTCTGCGCGTCCGTACAAGATCGCGGACGGGCTCGGCCTCTTCCTCCACGTCGCCACCACCGGGACCAAGACGTTCCGGATGGCCTGTCGCTTCGAGGGCCGGGCCCAGCTGCTGACCTTCGGCCGCGTGCCCGAGATCAGCCTCGCCCAGGCCCGCGAGCGGCGCGACGACGTCCGCCAGGCGCTGCGCCGGGGCGAGGACCCGACCGGCGGCCGCTGGCGCACCGCGGCGGCGCCAGCTTCCAACGACGGCCCGCCCACATTCGGCGAGCTCGCGCGCGCCTGGCTGGTCGACCAGGCCGAACGGTGGACCGCCGTGCACTCGGCCGACGTCGAGGCAAGCCTGGCGCTGCACGTGCTGCCGGCGATCGGCGCGACGTCGATCAACAAGATCGCCGCGCCCGACGTGCTGCGCGTGCTGCGCCAAGTCGAGGCGACCGGCTCGATCGAGACCGCCCGTCGGCTCCGCCAGCGCATCTCGGCCGTGTTCGCGCGCGCGATCGCCGAGGGCGTGGTCGACGTCGACCCTGCGGCGCGCGTCACCAAGGCGCTGCGCCGGCCGGCCGAGCCGAAGCACCACGCCGCGGCGCTGACCATGTTGAGCGCCCGGCGCGTGCTCCGCGCCGTCGACCAGGTCGCCGGCGTCGGCGCTGCGGCGCTGGCGTTTCGGTTCCTGGCGCTCACCGCCGTGCGCTGGGCGGCCGTGCGCGGCGCGCGCTGGTCGGAGATCGAGGGCCTGGACGGGCCCGCGCCGACCTGGCGCGTGCCGGCGGCGCGGATGAAGATGGCGCGCGCCCGCAAGGCCGATGCCGGCAACGACCACCTGGTGCCGCTGTCGCCGGCGGCCGCGGCGGTGCTTCGCCTCGCGAATTCGCATGCCGCCGATGGAAATATGCATGGAGCGGCGCTGATCTTCCCCGGCCGCGGCGGCCGCGAGCTGGGCGAGAACGCGCTGGCCGAGCTGTGCGCCCGGGCCGGCCTGCAGGGCCAGCACACGCCGCACGGATGGCGGGCGGCGTTTTCCACCATCCTGAACGAGGCGCGGCCCCCCGATCGCGCGGCCATCGACCTCGCCCTAGCGCACGCGCCGAAGGACAAGGTGGAGGCGGCGTACAACCGATCGGAGCAGCTCGGCCGACGGCGCGAGCTGTTCGACCTGTGGGGAGACATCCTCATGGGCGACGGCAACGGCTCGATGGCACAAGAGGCCATGGCGGCCTGACATCGCGCCCAGCGGCCCAAAGGCGCGGCTTGGGCGCCCACAACGGGCACAACCCTCCCCACTGACGCGCCAGAAGCCGCATGCTTCCTCCGGAAGCACGTGCCGGCGCTAGCCGGCACCTATGGTCCCGGCGGTGATGGTAATCGATACGGTTGGTCGAGGGTGTTCGGTCGGTTCGGAGCCCACAAGCTGGCGCGTGGCCAAAGGCCACTCGCAATATCCTCTTGGGGTGAGGTTTCTTTTCGTCCGGCGGAATCGCGACTTCCCCTTCCAGAGAGGCCAGGACGTCGGCGCGAAGGATGGGGTCGGCGATCGTCGCCTCGGCCCAGGCGCGGGTCTTCCGCACCTTGTCGGCCGCGGCTCGGGCTTGGCGATCGGCCTGGTCGCCGGCGTCGCTCCGCCAGCGCTGCGTCGCGCGGACGGCGCGCTCGCGCCATTGCTCGATGCGCATGGCGATCCGGTCGCGCCAGCGGTCGGGCACGAGCAGGCGGTAGGCGTTCGGGATCTGCTCGACCGTGCGGCCGGTGCCGTCGTCCTCGACCGGCTGCGTGCGCCGGATCCATTCCAGATAGCCCTCCTGGGCTAGCCGCTTCAGCGCCTTCCAGATCGTGTCCACCGCCAAGCCGGTGCGACGCTGGATGTAGTGGTAGGACGGCTCCAGCGTGCCGTCGAGCCAGTCGACCAGGTCGACCATCAGCTCAAGGATGCGCAGCGCAGTCGCGCCGAGCGCGCCGTTGCGCTTCCCCTTCTTCTTCGTGCGCACCTCCTCGAGGCGCGCGGCCTCCAGGATCGCGTGGCTCCAGAGCGGGTCGACGGGACTCCAGAAGGTGCGTTCGCGCTCGCCACGGTGGCGGCTGCGGCGATGGACACGCTGGTGGGTACGCGGGTTGCCCGAGGCGGCGCGCGCCAGCTTGGCAGCGGTGCGCTTCTGCAGGCGGTTGAGCTTGTCGGCCGGGGACGCGCTCATGCGCATGTCCGGGGCAGGCGGCGGAGGAGAGGCAGGCGAACGGACGGCCGGCGACGGGCGCGGCGGGAGAAAACGGGACGAAGCATTTCGGCCTCCGCCGGCCGTCGGCCGGTCGCAAGGGCGATGGACGCACGAAATCGCCGGCTGCGCGGTGGATGCGCAGCCGCCGATGGCGTGTGGTGGCGAGATCAGGGGAGGGCGCGCGCTACGGCGGCGCGCGGGCGCGGGGGCAACCGGCTGCGGGGAGCTCAGCGCGCCACTGGCGCGCGGAGCAGGTCAGACCTTAAAGGATTGGTATTTCGCGGCAGGCTGTCGGTGGGTGCGGGTCCCCGCAACCAGATCAACTCGCAAAGGCTTCGCCCCAAATGGTGCGAAGCCTCTGGAGTTCGACGCTGCCGCGAAGGGGGGCGACGCAAGCCGTGCGCCCAAGGAGACGCAGTTCTTCCGCTCGGACGGTAGTTTAGTCGCCACTCCCGCGTGCTTGCCACGGCGTGGGCGTCTGCCGTGACAAGGCGGCAATCCGGTTAGAATGGCGGCTCTTTGCTGGTGATCATTATTGATGTGGATGTGGTTCGCTTCATCCATCATGAAGTAGAGCTCGCGCCGAGGCTGCTCGCTGCCCCACATCCTGGCCCGATGTGGCTACTCATCAGGGCGTCGCCGCTTCCTTGACGCTCATGCCGCATTTCCATCGCTCAGGCGTTTGGCTTGAGGAAGGCATTCTCCCGAATCGAAGGCTTGGCCGGAATGGCCAAGTCAGCGGTGTCATTGGAACATGCGCGTCCATTAGCTTCGTTGCTGGACGGACTGCCCTTTGGGTGGCGCGTTGTTCGATGGTTTCAGCAAGGGGCCGCTCAGTCTGATCCCTTGCGCGGCCCAATTGGTCGAGACCGATCAGGGATTGGTGTTGATGAATACGGGCTAGGTCACCGAAGATGTTCGTCGCCCGCGCCCGTGGTTCGCCTGGTTCTTCCACGCGTTGCGCAACAGCCGCTTTTGCCAGGAGGAGACCCGCTGCGTCAGGTGCGGGCGCTCGGCTTCTTGGCGGTGGACGTGCGGCACATCGTGCTCACCCCCTCGACTTCGACCATGCTGGTAATATGCATAAATTCTATGGCGTGCGGGTGCATGTCATGGCTGCGGAGCACGAAGCGGTCGAACGTATAGGGACGCGATTGGCGCGAAGCGATTGTCTCGGCTCGCCTGACGGTCGCAAGTTAGTCGCTCGGTGTGTCTCGCTGGGGCAGTCCGTGCGCACGGACTTCTACGGTTGCATGAAGACCGAGGCCAAGCTGTACTCGACACGCTATTCATCATGCTGACGCGGATCGCTTCGTGCTCGCCGACGTGTCGCAAGCTTTTCTGAGACAACGAGGTCAGGCAGTCCGCCGACG
>Ga0325400_1000772_pt1 | contig 24842 bp, 14 predicted proteins | sample PopdelMetagenome_2_FD_205662 | JGI IMG/M metagenome (GOLD analysis project Ga0325400, IMG submission 205662) | Populus deltoides microbial communities from Bellville, Georgia, United States - Xylem-PdKOR-R1 | ecosystem: Host-associated > Plants > Phyllosphere > Stem > Wood/Secondary xylem...
TAATTGGGAAGCAAGGATCCATAATCAAATTAATACAGGAAAACACTGGTGCAGCTGTGCATGTTATGGCAGAAGGTATGCTTCAAGCAATTATTTGCTTCTTTAATTAAGCAATTATATTTGACCATGTTGCGTTTCCTTGAAAAATATTTTGAGCAGAAATTATTGAGGTAGTTGTGTGCTGTGCTGTGCTATCTTTCTATTCCTTGTTAAATATTTACAGCTTCTATTTCAAACTTCGCGTTCTGTTCCTGTGTGTTGTTCCTCAATTTGTGTTTACCACTTTTAAGCTAGCTTTTAGAATACAGAATGTCTGTATAGACCCAAAATCTAAGCAACTTAAGTCCAGTTTTCACTAAAAGATTGTGACAGTTTAATATTATGGCTCCCTGGGCTCGGTTTTCTGAGGCCCATTGCTAGGATTGCTGTATTGGTAACTTCTATATGCGCCATTATTTATCCGATTTCTTCTTCTTTTTCATGAACAGTACAAACTCTGATGCTCCTTTTTCCTCGTAGATGAGTTACCTTCATATGCTACTTCAGATGAGAGAATTGTGGAAATACATGGTGAAGCTATGAAGGTTTTTAAAGCATTAGAAGCAGTAATAGGACAGCTAAGGAAGTTTTTGGTTGATCATAGTGTCATTCCTCTATTTGAGAAAACTGTAAGTTACACTTTAATGTTACTGGATTATGGTTGTGAGAATTATGAAGTAACCCGAGTTCTTTTGCAGTACAATGCAACAATTTCACAGGAATGCCCTGCAGATGCACGGCCTGATATTGCTCAGCCCTCACTACATTCTGCTTATGTTCCCACAATTCCAAGTGGGATTGCTTCTGATTATTCCCTATCTTTGAAGCGGGATCCGTCAATATATGAACATGAAACACAATTTGAACACAAAATCTCACAACCTGGATTGTCAATTTATGGACAAGATCCTGGAATTGTAGGGTTCCGTTCAACTGGACTTGGTCGCGCTACTGCTCCTATTGTAACTCAGGTTGGTTTAATTATCCAGTTCTTATATTATGGTCCAATATGATTTTGAATTTCTTGGATTACATTAGGAGTCTGATTGGTTATAGTTCTTCATGACATGCATGCTCATGTCAAAAAATGTGATGTTTATTTTTTCCTGTGTTTTGGCAGCATGCCAAAGACTGGAAAGCCCTCATTATTTTCCTGTGCTTTGGCAGCATGCCTCGGGCTGATTGGTCATGGTTCTTCCTGACATGCACGCTCATGTCTAAAAAGCCTGCCAGTTATTTTAGAACATTTCTGGCTCCTAAAAATTTGCTATTAGGAAAATGATTCCCAAATTCCATGCCTCTTCTGCCCCCACTTCTTTTAATTTCATGTTTTTTATTTATATTTCTATGCCCCAGCAGCATGCCCAAGACTGAGAATTTAATTGCAACGGGGAAACTGACAAGACATGTTAGAATGTGTGGCTTAACAGCTCTGTTTTCATTTTTTCTTGTAAGATCTTTAGAGCAAGCATGCTCTGATCATTTGAAATATCATTTGTTTTTGTCATGGTTTACTTTGCTCTTATATCACGTCTCCATGTTACCTGAGATTGATTGAGAACACTTTTACTATCTAATTCAGGTGACACAGACAATGCAAGTACCTCTGTCATATGCTGAGGATATCATTGGTGTTGCTGGATCTAATATTGCCTACATTCGCCGTACCAGCAGGGCAATCCTTTCAATACAAGAGAGCAGAGGATTGCCTGATGAGATCACTGTGGAAATTAAGGGCACCAGTGCTCAAGTTCAGATGGCTCAACAGCTTATTCAGGTAGTTTTCTTTAATAATGAGACGGTAATTTTGCTACCTGCCAACATTTTTCCTCACCACTGCCCACCTTACACTCCCACGCTTGCATTTACATTTGTCTGCTTTGAGTGGAATTCGTTCATTTCCACATTTTGGGTCTAAGGTGCCCAGCATAAAGTTTTGATACTTGAGGACGTTCTGTTTATGTTCAAATCATAGAAATTTGGCAATTTTACCATCAGAGAGGCAGCCTTAATTGATTAGTCTCCCTATGACCTGCCTTTAATGTCTTGAATCTTCATGTTTGCAGGAGTTCATTACTAATCACAAGGAACCAGCGTCAAGCATGTATGGGAAGATAGATGCAGGATTAAGTGCATATTCACATATGGCAGAAACCGGCTACCCTTCATCTTCGTTTACATCACATCTAGGAGGGTATGGATCCTCAAGTATGGGAGGGTATGGATCGCCTGGTGCAGGAGGTTACAACAATTATAGATTTTGAATGTTTGTCTGTGCAATGCTCACATTGGATACTTGTTTCAGCAATAGTAATTTGAAAAACTTGAGCCCTTTATTCACTGTTTTTTCAGTGATAGCTATTTCAGAAATAGTGAGTTTTGATGAAAAATCTCTGAAGCGATTTATTATTATTATTTTATTATTATTATTTTTTTAATCCTTGGGGGTTTGGTTTTGAACCTCGGCAATTTCATATAGGTTTTCGCTCAAGTCCTTAACTACTGGATTAATGTCTCGTTTAAATGCAATTTTAATTCTGCAAACAACCTGAGGATGATAATGCAAGGACCGTACTTCGAACCACGTTAAAGCCAGTCAGAAAATGAATAATCAAAGATCAATGAATATTCAGAAGGAACCTAGGAACTTTTCGTATTCTAGGTTTCTTTGATGCCTTGAAGAATTACAGGCATAAATATTGTATGGATAAAAAGATGGTTACAAGATGAATGGTAACAAACGGGCAGAGGACGAATGCCAACGATTGAGCTTGAGCAGCCTAAGAGTTCCTAAATGTTTCAAAGGGATGGTGCGATACGTCTGTAGACTGCTTGAAAAGTCTGCCCCCCATTCCTAGCAACCTTCTGCCCTTCTTCAGTTGCTGTCCTCAGGAGTTTCACAGCAGGATCTGCTTCGAGTTCCTCCTCTGTGAGGGCTTCAAACATGGAGTGATTCTCCAAACAAGTCTTCATCCAATCCCCAAGCTCTTCCACATCTGTAATTGAATAGATAATGCCACCAACCTCGAGAACATATGCATACTCATCAAGTAAATGTGGACTGATCACTCGGCGACGATGATTCTTCTCTTTGAAATGAGGATCAGGAAACAGGAAAAACATCTTTGTAAGTTGCCCCTTCTCAAAATAATTAGGAATGTATTTCATCGAATTGGTCCGAACCACAGAGACATTTTGATATTGACCTGGATTTGTTGTCCTCAACGCCAAAATCCGTTCCTTCACATACTCTGTCACCTTATCCCTAAGTTCCATCCCAATCATTAAGGTCTCTGGAAAAAGAGTTGAGAGACTAATCAGCAGCCCTCCAAACCCACAACCAACATCAGCAAACTGGACCTTTTTGATACTGCCAACTTCACCGGACGAGGAAAAGAACTGAGGGTAATGAAGCGAGTAGTCAACATGACTAGGAGAAATCGGAACAGGGAAATGCGAATCACTCAATGGATTGCTATGTGCTCTTGCTCGATAAAAACGCTTCCTAGGCAACCCAGTTGACTTACTGATAGTCGGGTTTGCCTCATTTTCTAACATGTCTGTCTATCCCCACCAACTGCATAAAGGAATTCTCAGCCCCAAATCAAAGAAGCTTGAAGGGTTAAGCATTTTCATTCCATTTATGAATGAAAATCTACCTAATAAAAGACGCCTCTTTCTCTTACATATAACAAAAAGTTGGCTTCTTTTTCAAAATGGAGGTGCCAATCATTAAAAAGATCACAAGTTTCTCCAAAATATTGAAAACCCATTTTTTAAAACTAAGAAGCAAATTCACTAACAACATTCTACTAATCAAAGATCAAAATCATTAATCATTAATCATTAATCAAACAGACATCCAAGAACTAAATATGTTTCTTTTCTTCTTTTTTTTTTTGTTCTTTTCATTACGGTAACTGAAACAAAGTAATGCAGGAGGTAAAGAAAGCGATGGTACCTGAGAGTCTCTAGCTAATGTTGCCTGATTGCTCTTGAAACCTCTTCTAAATCGATAAAAATTCTAAACCAGTTACAAGCTACAACTTGCCTCTCACTTCAAAGTAGGGTTTCCAGTGTTTATTTTTGTGACCTGAAACTCGAGCCCATTTCAAGAAGCAAATGTCGGAAATTGAAAGCTGGACTTGGCCCATCTGTTTTATATATTCGTTGACGAGCTAAAATAAATGTTTTTTGCCTTTAGGCTAGGTTGTCGGCCTAATTCTGTACGAGGCCCATGAGTATCTCTTAGTTTTGTTTTTTTAAATAAATGAATGAGAAATTTGAAGAAATTCATTTTTGAACTATATATATAATTCAACTTGTAATTACTCTTATAAAATTCACCAAATCTGATTGATATATATAATTCTCCTAGATGTATAGATATAAACGTAAGTTAGCATTTTATTATTATCACAAGATAGAAAAGACAAAAAAAATAAAAATAAAAAAAAAATATTTTTTACAGATATTCACTCCAAAACTATCTTAAAAATATATTTATTTCATGTATTTTTCATTATCGATCTGATAAAATACCTTTTCGTCCCAACATTAACCAAACCTAACATAAAAAATAAAGTATAATTAAATTTTTAAGACTAAAAAATATTAAGCTTTTTTCTCCTTGCAAGAAGGTTAATAATTGTATATAATTTTCTCCCCTGGCTTATAATTCGTGTCCCTAGAAGGCTAGAAATCTTTTCAAATAAGTGGATAGGTCAGCATTAATATAAAATGACAAAGCAATCTGATAATATTCACACCTTCCATAATTTTGTAATATTGTCAATCCACGGAGTATGTGGTTGATCTATATTGTTATTCTAAGAAATTAAACCATATAATTAAATCAGTATTATCAATAAATAAAATCAAGACATGGATAATGTAATGTCCTCTCACAATGTAGTTAAATAATGCAATTTGTTTAAGAGGGTGTTTGGCAGTAGTGTATTAGCGGTTGATTTTTAAATAATTTTTTTTATTTTTTAAAAATTATTTTTGACATCAGCACATCAAAACGATCCAAAACATACAAACCATATTAAATTTTAATAAAAAAATCAAATTTTTTAAAAACGTAATTTGCACCGCGTTTCCAAACATGTTATAGTTCTCGTAGTTTGCTCAAAACAAGTACATGTTACTTCATTCTTGGTTAACTCAAGGGAAGGTGCTCAAGTAACCCTAAAAGAAAATATTTAACTCCTTCAAAATCACCAATCAACTCCATAAAACTTTCTGACCTTACACTAGTAATTTCTCACTGCTCCCTAAATCTTGAGAGCACAAAGTCTAAGAAATTTATGTGCAAGGACTCTTCCAACCTAACATATCGATCTCATGAGCATACTTTATATATAGGAATAGAGGAGGAGGTTAAGGGTGGTGCCTCTTAGCAAGAAATGAAGGAAAGTGGGAAACCCATACGAAAACTATATGGACTACCTTTCGTAGAGAGTAAGTTGTAGAATTATAGTAACAAGGACATGAACGTACATGCACCTTTCATCTTTATAACTTCTTCTGTATAGACATGCACCTACCTTCTTGAATATTTTGCACCCTCATTTGGAAACAAAATTATCCCATCGCTACTAATCCTTTTCTTGCAGCACTTAACCCTATTTATTATGTTTATATAATAGTTGTTCTATTGCTGTATTCTCAGTAACAATGCATCGGAAATGACGTAACGATGAGGTTACATGATTTTTTTTATATTTTTTTTGAAGTGTTTGACAAGTAGCATACCAAGCATGCATGAATCTTCAACCAGATTAGGGTTTTTATTGTTCTAAAGAGTCTTCATTAATTACAAGTGCATGTCAACCACTTCACCATTAAATCTACGAAGTCCTCTCGTCTTAGATTATTTTGAAATACAATTCAATGAAAGAAATGAGGACGTGTGTGTATTCATCTTGTTTGCTCAAACAAACACGAAATCCTTAATAATAATAATAATTCACAATAACAAAATGATTTTGAACTTGACATCAGCAAGTGATCATATTGATTTTGCATGGCTTCTGTATTCATATATGAATGTAATACTCTCTCTATCTGAAGAAAAAGTCAATTCCTCGGCCAAATCGCATATATATGACATTGCCTTAACTGTAGAGAGCTGAACCCTATATATAAATGCATTTCACTTCACTGCATACATTTTCTAATTAGTACGGATAGCATTAAATTTAGAACAAACCAATATAGGATTTGTTTTTCTTTTTTCATATCTTATTGTGTAAGTTTTTTTTTTTTTGTCTTCTTTTTATGGCTATTGTTTAAATAGTCATGTTTTTCATAAAATCAACTATTATAAAAAAATAAATAAAAACTTCAGTGTATACAGTGGATTTTCAGGGGAGTCCCTAGTATTGTGCCTGTTTTAGAGTATTAATACATCCTGTGAGTATTCTTGAAACTCAAATTTTGAAAAACAAGTTCTGATTGATAGACGACACAGTCGAGAATATAATCATAATGCAAAAAAAAAAAAAAAAAACTACTTCAAGATAAACTTTGATGCTAAATTAAACAAGAGAAATTATATGATGTGCGTGTGTTATTAAATTAAACAATGAAATATATATATATGTAAACAATTACTAAATGACAGACTTCTTTCTGGCATTTGTCAAGTTATTAGACATAATTAGTATATTTAGTTGCTAGCCTTTAATTTCTTTTAGATTCTTGTATCATTAGTAACTTAGTTTATATATATAAATCACCAAACAAGTGGTTTTCAGTGGCAATATGTAATATTGGAACGTACCGGAAAGGAATTTTTGCAATTAGAAGTGGAGAACAAGTGGCCTGGAAATCTTCGATCGATCTATGCATGCCTAGCTAGGTGATGATCTTGTTAATTTGATCAATCTTCAATGTTTTTATTTAGTAGCTGCTAGCCTATCATCAATCTTCAATGTTTTTATTTAGTAGCTGCTAGCCTATCATCAATCTTCAGTCTTCAGCTATATATACTTCGTGTCCGCTTGATTCGTTATATTGACAAAATTAAAAGAAACTAACCCAATGTCAGGAGATGTGAACACAGCTTATTGATCATAAACAAGAAAATATCTAACCTGTTAGTGATTAATTGGCTTACCTGAATTTAGAATCCGTTTGACATGATTTTTGAATTTTGATCTTTGACCTTAAGTTTTGATCTTTTCAATAATTAAGAACTTTAAGAAAAATAAGTTATCATCACTTTAAGTTAAGAACATGTTTGGTAAAAACAGTAAATTAATTTGCAAAAATCATATCAAACATAACCTTAGCCAATCTAACACGCAATTAGTAGAATTTATTGATTGGAGTACGCATTGGTAACTGTATTTTCCAAGTAAATCAGTAATTTTTTTTTTTATAATAACCAAGGGAGAATATTATTAAGATTTAGCTAATGTCATTTAAAAAATAGCAAACTAACTAAAAAAAAAAAAAAAAACTCACAGTGTAAAAAGCAAAGACAAAAAATGATAATCATGATGAGTAGTAGACGTCCACCTCAACATACAATCTGAACATATATATAGCTAGATCAATAATTCAAAAATCTAATTAACTTGAAGTCTTTGAACTAAATAATAGAAAGTTAAATAATAAATTATATCCGAATCAAGATCAACAACATTAAAAATTAATTTGTTACGTGTAATACAAATAGACTACAAGATACCACAACAAAACATACATATAGTTAGCTTTGCAATGAGATTTCTCATGTGGCAAATTAATGATTTCATTCCCGCGAAAAAAGTTGAGCAGTCTTCAACATGCACCCATCATATCCAATTCATTGCTTAGAATGATTGGGATGTCAACTTACATTAATTTTTAACTGAAGTAGATCTGCAGTAATATTACTGCATGCTAAGATGCATGTGTAAACTCACGTCTTCCTCAAGCAGTGAATAAGGAAGACGGTAATTAATGCAAAATGGGCATAGATGATGGACTCAATGGAAGCTTCCTCATCTCTTCTATGCATGGTTTAAGTTGCTTGATCACTGTATTTTCACAATATTGATGAGCACGCACCCTAGCTCCCTGTGTCGAGATCCTATATATACTAGCTAGCTAATAATTGAACAATTTCTTGCATCTACGTGCACTACAATTCGAGGACCAATTAATCTCTAAGCATGCATCTCATTCAATCATATATGCATTTTCCCTCTTGGTCTCCTAATTAATTCACCATAAGCTGTTTGTTTGTGAGGATTAGGTGCAGGTTCGGCAACTTGATGAAGACCTTATTAAAATTATATGGTTGAAGTATTGAGTAAGTAAACAAAAGATCGTGATAGATGTTTACTACTAAGATTGATCAATTTTGCATAAGACTTAGGGCTCAATAATTCAAAGCTAATCAAGTCTCCCAATCTTTCCAAAATCATAACTAACCTAACTTTATGATCACTGAATTATAAAAGCGTATAATCTTAACAATTTTCCGACAAGCTGCACAATAACAAGTAAAGTAAATCAATAGCCTCCGGACTGAATCAGTTATTTAACATACTTTGTTATTAATTTTGAGAAATTAATGTCATCCACATAGATTTGAGATACAAGAGTGTGTTTATCTAATCTAACCCAGAGTTATTAAACCTGGGCTAGCTAATGATTCGGATGTAGGCTCAGTTCACGAGTTGAGCGGTTAACCTTAGTCAATTCAAAATAATATCATTTAAAGATTTTTTAAGAAAAACATAAAAATAATATTGTTTTGAATTTTTTTTAATTCAAACTAAGTTTTAACCGAGTCGACTAGGTCGTTGATTGATCGTCGGGTCATCTTCCACCTAGTTTAATTTGAATTTGAAACATGACTCGGGTCAAATCTTAAATTGGCATGTCATTAAATTGTCCCACTAAGTCAGGTCATATTTAATGTGTGTCTGCTAATACGGTGTATAGTACTTTTACAAAAGTGTTTTTCAATTGAAAATACAATAAAATTATTTTTAGATTTTTTTATCTTTGATACCGTTACATTAAAATAAAATAAAACAAAATGTAAAAAACATTAATTTAATGCTATTTTTTTATTAAAAAAAATTAATTCATAAAATAAGTTGAATCGCAAAAACTTTTGATAACACCGACTAGAAATATGAATAGTACTCTATTTGTTTTTATTATGGGCCGAAGATTTCATCAGAAGAGAAATCAAGGGTTTTGATACCATTACTAACGCGCTTATGCTGATGGAAAGAACACCAAGCCAAAAAATTCCAAACTGATCAGAAAGGTAAGGCAATAGCATCTTGATCAAGAATTGACAAATGGAGCATGATTTAATTAAAGCAGCCAATTTGGAGGTATATAACGTCTTGATGAAATAAAACATATATAGATTTGCTTGTTATAGCTACAGATTCAAAATAGAGTTAAATTAGCAAACTTCGAAGGGGTTTTTCTACGTAAATATTATACCACAGGTGATGTTGAGCTAGTTTTTTTATTTTCCAGATTGTTTTAGCGCTAGCTTTACCACACAGTACCACAGAAAATTGAGCATCAATGATTCAGCTTCCTTTTCTTATATCAGGTAAATACATCGATGAATCCTAGGGTTTTTTCTTTTTCTTTTTGTTTGAGGAATGAAATGTCCTGTCTAGTATGAATTTATATATGGTCATACAAGAAAATACCAAAACGAAGACGTTCCAATCGAAGAAGCCTTATGTACGTACATGGAAAGAAAGAACAAGAGATCATGCATCAGGCCAAGCATTAATCTTCTCTTCGGCTTCAAAAATCCCTGTTACCTATCGATCGAGTTCTCTGTCTCCCTCATCTAAGGGCATCGTGTTTGTTTTAGGTTACTTATGGTTTCTGCCCTAGCTCATCATTTTTATCTCCTTTTCCGGTCATCGGGAATGCTAATATTGATACCTTCTTTTCCCTTGAAACACAACACTATAAATCTATGGAGATTCATACCCTAAGGTATTGGAGTAATTAATTAAGCTGCTGCGCTAGAGGAGCACTGAAACGAAACCCTAGAAGAAGCCGCCCGTCTCGTTTAATTTCTTCACTTTTCCACCTTTGACCTAATATTACCATTTGAACCAGGAGAGGAGCCCCCATGGTTTGTTGATGTGGAGGAAGCCAGTTGGTTGTTGTATACATGTATTCAAGAAGGGTCCCACAATCACGTAGCATGTTGGGCTGGCATGATGTTGCTTTTTGTCTCATGTAAATGGGGGTTTACTTGCATCAGTGCACAATATTTATAGTGTTCGTGACTTCGTCTTAGTTGCATATTCGAATCTTCTTATTAAATACTACTATATATATTTGTGTTTCTTTTTTTTTTTTTTATCGTAATTTGGATCCACACATTCAGATAATTTTTAAATTGATATTTAATCATTGATTTATTAATTGAAACGGGTCGGAATAATTACTCGGAAGAATTAATTAGAGTGTTTCTTAATTAATTATATATTTATTAGAGTCGAATTAATCTTAAACTATGATCTTGTAAGTTCTTATCTAGAAATATTATATTTATCAATACATTTATTGTTATCTGTTATAATATAGTATTATTTTGGATCCACGCGTTCAAATAAATTTTAAATAGATTAATTAACCAATTGATAGCGTTATATTGTCAATTAAAATGGTTCGGACTAATAAATTTATTATATTATCTATGCCATCATATGGTATTATTTTATAATTCATATGTTGTTTTAATATATATATAGCTGCATAGCAAATTAAAGGGCAGCCAGAAATGATAGCACCTTAAATAAGGATTTCTTCAATGACTTTCCATGCATCTTATTAAAAGCTTTCTTGTAGTTCCTTGTATTTGAAGACCCAAAGTAGGTGAGAGCTTCAAAGACACTCACCTTCATTTCTTTTCTTGATTTCAGGACCTTAAATCCAGAGCTGATTTCGTGTGCATGGTAAGAAACAAAAGTTTTCAAGTGCTTTTGTGTGTTATTTTTGTTTCCTCGATCGGGTTATCCTAATTTTATCAAAAACTCATGATATTGATCATATATACGAGAAACATCAGAACCTAACTGGAGAATTTTGTCTTCTATGCATGCAAGTAAGCTACCAATTAGCTAGCAAAAACTCTGTTCCAAACAAGTTTTTCATTCCTTGGATCATCTTTCCTCTTACTTGGGAAGATATACGATCCCACTAGGGTATTAGCTATAAAGAACAAAATGGAATGCTTCTCCTTGTTTTGTTTTTTTTTTCCATTCCTTTTGTTCTTTTATGTTTTTAGGGTTTTGGAAATTTTGATCATTTCATTAATCATGTCGTTTCTTTTTAGTACAGAAGCCTACAAGTGATAAAGGGAAGAAACAAGTTGAAAAGGAGAAGGATATGGAAGGAGATGCGAAGGATGAGACTTTGCCTCCGGGTTTTCGGTTTCACCCCACAGATGAAGAGCTCATAACTTACTATCTTCAAAGCAAGATTTCTGACGCTGATTTCTCATGTAGAGCTATTGGTGATGTTGATCTCAACAAGTGCGAACCATGGGATCTTCCAGGTAGTTATAACTTGAAATCTAGTTTCCATGGCACTCGTAACCAGCTTGAAATTGGCTCGATCTGTCAATTTGTTTTTCAACTTTTGAGTTTTTCAAAGTAGAAATCAAGGCACAAAAATTCAAAAATCATTTCTTTTGTTGATAATGGAAAATTTGATTTGTCAAAATCGATCCTATAAGAACTCTTTATTCATGCAAATCATGATGGCCAGGAATCTTAGTTTATCTTCAAGGAATTAGGCAGTTGCTATTCATCTTATCTTTTAGTAGTGTGGCTAGATTTTTTTTTTTTGTCACTTTCTTCACCACTTACTATGATTTAGGGTTTACCACATGTTCCTTGAAGGAAATATAAAAAGGTATCGTTAACAATAAATTGCACTAATGTATCCTAATTTCCCTCGAATTCGAACCTCTTGTATGATCTAAAAGAAGAATCAAATTGCTTTAATTCACTACATCTTTTTTTTGTTACATCTCATGAGATTACTTTAGATACATATGAAGCCATCATTTTTTTGTGATTTCTTGTTTTTCGTAATTTCTCACCAAAACATAAGTAAATTCCATAATTATATATAAAGCTTGACTAGATCCTTGATAGTTTCAATCTTTGCCTCTTAATCAGGGAAAGCAAAGATGGGAGAAAAGGAGTGGTATTTCTTTAGTCTTCGAGACCGAAAATATCCAACTGGTGTGAGGACAAACCGGGCAACAAATACTGGATACTGGAAGACCACTGGAAAAGATAAAGAGATCTTCAACAGTACTATCACATCGCAGTTGGTAGGGATGAAGAAGACATTGGTTTTCTATAGAGGAAGAGCTCCAAGAGGAGAGAAAACCAACTGGGTCATGCATGAATATCGTTTCCACTCCAAAGCTGCCTTTAGAGCTTCCAAGGTGTGTAGACACACACACACACACACACATCTGTTTCATCATATACCAGTCATAATTCAATCCATAAATATTAGCATATGATTCCAAGCTATATATAAATGGTTTATGTGGTTCATCAGGATGAATGGGTGGTTTGCCGAGTCTTCCAAAAGAGCGCGGGGGTCAAGAAATATCCTTCAAACCAATCGAGGGCAGCAAATCCCTACAACCTCGAGATAGGACCAAGTGTTATACCTTCACAAATGATGCAGGCTGCAGAGAACTTCCAGCTCCCCATTGGAAGAAACTACATGATGAGTAACGCAGAACTTCAGGCAGAGCTTACTAGGGTTTTCAGAGCTGGTGGATCAACTGGTATCAATCTACCAATGCAGTCCCCGTTGAATAATACTTACTCCGTTGGAGGAGGAGGTCCGGGAGGAGGTCCGGGAGGAGGAGGATGCTTTACTATATCAGGGTTGAACTTGAACCTTGGAGGGGCTACATCACAACCGATGTTGCGTCCAATGGCACCTCCGGTTATGAATCAACAAGATGTAACCATGATGACTAGTAGTAATTCTTTTGCTTTAGATCAGGCTGCAGCTTATGGTGCAGAAATGAACACTGCAAATGGGCATGCCAACAGATTCATGGGCATGGAACAGTGCATGGATTTGGAGAACTACTGGCCTCCATACTGAGATCAGATAGCAGAGAGAGGACATTCAGATGATAAGCAAATTTGACAAGGTTGTTAGAACACGATAGATTAAGCTTTAATTAAGCATGTTTTAGTTCAAAATATGTATGTTTTGATTTCTTAGCATGGGTATTAAAAAGAGAAAAATGCCCAGAAACTTGGATTCATGATATCCTTGCGCATGAATCGAACTCGGTGCAAAAATCCGTCTTCGTTTTCGTATATCTCCTTTGTTTTAACTTTAAATTGTTACCCTTGATTAGAAAAGGATGCATGTTTATGTTCTAACAATCTTGATTTCTTTTCACTAATGGGCGTGACTAGAAAAAATCTCTCGACTCCGTCCAGCAAGTTTTCAACCGGCGGTGAGGGATTGCTAAGAGGATCACGTTCTACATTTATGCTATGGCACGGAAAGGAAAAACTTCAGAGATGATTATATCCTTGTCTTCATCAACAGAAGGCAAAGCCTAGCTGAATGGTGAATAGTAGTTGCTTCAGAACCGAGATTTATGATATCAAAACAAACCCTAATGGAAGTACTATTGCAAACCGGAACATTATAAAACCAGCCAAAAGAATTTTGTGCCAGTCCTCACGAACACAGAGGGTGGTTCCCCGGAATAACTCCTTAGTTTCTCATGAGCATTCGGCTTGATAAAATTAAAACAAAGAAAATCATCCTTGTCCTGTTGGTATTTGATTCATAATTATAAGACCTCATCGGCAGGTTAATCCGGTAACTTGTCCACTTAATTATAACCTGACCTAGAACGTACTTTATTTCTAACCGATTAACTTGAATTTTGGGTTAGCTTAACCCACGAGTTGGATCTTATCATTATGATTTGATTGTGGTTTTACCTGTACTCGCCCATCTCCATTCCACCTTCTAAGAACAAGCCGATTATAAAAAGAAAAAAAGACAAGGGATCCGATACAGAAACGCTGCATCTGACTTTCCTTCTCCATGAGATATTGGATTCAAGCCTTCTTTCTAACAAAAACTGAGCTGCGCTTCGCTTTGGAAAATAGGTGAACATAACAAAGATGAAGCCCAAGGCCCGGTCCAGCAAAAGTTAAAGAAAGGTAGCAAGAGCTGCTCAAAGAAAATGAGTAGATTAATTTTCTTACTATAAAATAAAATATTTAGATCTTTCTAACATTTTTTAGTAGAAAAAAAATTCTTGTGAGGTTAATTTGAGATGACCGGTTAATTTGATGATTCTTAAAACAACTCGAATTAATTGATAAAAACATAATTTAAATAAAAAGAATTCATGATGACATCTGTATTTTAAATATTGAGATAAAAATATATTATAACGACCCGGGTTAACCAGGATTCACCTGAAAAATCCACGATCTAAATTATGAACCCATGATAACCATGTATAAAACAACCAAAACAAATTATAAAATCCCATTCACAATCAACTCAAAATTAGATGATAAAATTAAAAAAAAAAACATAAAAAATAACTTGAGTCAACTCGGATTAACTTATTAAACTCGCAATACAAGTCAAGAGACTGAGATAATCCCATAAAAAATAAATTAAAAAAAATTATGAAACTTATTTTTCAATCAATCAATTGTTAAATATTGAAATAAAAAAAAATCAATCTAAAAATGATACAATAAAACAACCCGAGTCTACCCAAGTTAACCCGTAAAAAACATCACTAAGATCATGAGATTGGAATAACCTCACAGAAAGCAAACTAAAACAATTCACGAAATCTAATTTCTAATAAGAACAATGTTAAAGGAAAAGAAATTAAAAAAAAAACACAATTAACAAAAAACTTGAGTCAATCGGTTAATCCGTCAAACTCGCAACACAAGTCATGAGATTAAGATAACCACATTGAAATCAAACTACAACAAATCATGAAACTCAATCTCTAATAAATCAAATTTTGAAGAAAAAAAACATTGATTTAAATAAAAAGTAAAAAAATAGTATTAGAATAAATAGTATTTTGTGAGATAATAAACAGCAAAAACATCACGTCTTAAAAGTAAAATGCATTCAGGATCATGAGGCCAACTATTTATGATCAATAAGTTAGCATTTGGTTACTGTCATTGGATAGAAGGGACGGAGACAGTGAAGAAAAATATGTGTTTAATTGAAGAGACAGAGACGGGTGCATAAAAATAAATGTTTCGGAGATAATTTTGGAGTAAATTTCTATACTTTCAAAACAAAAGATATAAAGGGAACGTCTCCATAGACAATATTTATTATTAATTATTCATAAAATATCCTTATAAATTCTAAAATTATCCAACTAAGATATGTAAGAATAAAAAATATTATTATCATAGTTTTAAAACTCAACTCAGGAGTCAATTCAGGTCAAGGCCCGAGTCACTAGTCAGGTTGACCTGAGTCAGAGTAAGAATAAAAAATAATTATTATCGTAGTTTTAAAACTTGATTCGAGGATTGATATAGGGTTAGACTTGGGTCACCAGTGGAGTTGACCATTAACCTAGGTCAATAAAAAAATGATTATTATTATAATTTTAAAATTCAACTCAATAGTCGACCTGGAATAAAGCCTGGATCACGTGTTAGGAGGATCAACCTAAGTTGACCCTGGTCAATATAAAATAAAAAAAAAGTTATAATCATAGTTTTTAAATTTGATTAAGGGGTCAACCCAGAATAAGGCCTCGGTTACAGATCAAGAGGGTAAACACAGGTTAACCTGAATCAATGTAAAGATAAAAGTTATTATTATCGTAGTTTTAAAATCCGACTACGAGGTCAACCGAGGTAAGACTCATATCACATTTCAGAAGGGTCAACACAAGTTGACCTAAGTTGACGTATAAATAAAGTGATTATTATTATAATTTTAAAACCCAACTTGAAAATTGACCCAAGACAAAGTTCAGTTCATGGGTTAGGAGGGTCAACTCGACTAATTTAAAAATTTTATTTTAAAAAAAAATCAATAAGTTCTTAAACCATGTTTTATCCCGAGTTAACCTGAGTTTTTGACCAAATCATGTCAAATCAATCTTTCCTATCTTTTTTTAAATTCAGATCAACCTGTTAAATCAGTCTAGGTTTTATAACTAAAATTAAAAACAATATTGACTTTATTTTTAAAAAATATATAAATTTAATAACAATAAAATAAACTTTTTATATTTTATAATCTTGTCGACTATAACTAATGAGGATACAGAAAGAATTACTATATCTTCCACATCGTTGCCAAATCAATTTTGTCTGTCATCATCTCTTTTACCTCAGGAAACTCTACTAAAGAAGAGTAAAATGTGACACTATGAATCCCACTTTGGGAATTCTGTAGTCTCATCTTTCCCTGTGCTTAAATCTCACAAGAATGCCTCTTAACAACATGGTGGCTTGCGTTAAAAGTCGTTAAAGCAAAGGTTCAGCTGGCTTTGGAAGTAGTTTTGGCAGCCTATCAGTGGATTCCGATTGCAATACTCAGTTTTGCATGACTGCTATTCCCATTGCTTTTATTTCCACCATTAAACTAGAATGGCAGGATTGCAAGATGCAGCATGCTCTCTACTCCGTCAACTCTCTCCCTTGTCTTGCATCTTGCGTACCAATGGCCAACAACCCTCACTCGACAACAAGGCCATCACAGATGGCCCCAAGTTTAGTGGAGCCAGCAAGACTACAAGTGCCCCAAATCATACCCTCACCTCTTTTGCTAGCCAATCGATTAGATAGGCTACGAGGAGGACATGAATTTGCTGACAAGGCCAATGTAAAACGAGAGAAGGATGAACAAACATGATTATAGTAATAAACAAAATTATGGTCATTTCAACTATAACTCGAGAAGAATAAAAAATAAATTACAAGTGTAAGCCTACCAACATGTTGGGAACATGGCTCATAATACACATCTAACCTTCTGTGGTGCGAAAGGTTCTAAACATTCTTCACAAAAACTACAAGGAAAGAAAATAACATTGCCGGAGCTTCCTGGATGAAAAATCGTGGCCACAAAAGCCCATGCAAAGATCACAAGTCCCAGCTGCAGGGGAAAGAAACAGAACTTTTGAATTAAATCACCATCCCATAACAGCACGAGGCAAATGAAATTCCAGACAAAGCATGATTTCTGGTGTTTGTAATGGTACACATGATTTATGACTAGTAATCTACATACCTCACCAACCATTTAGGCAAAGAAAAGGAGGGAAGGGAAATTTACAACTTTTTATAAATCATCATTGCAGTTGCAGAATCAATGTCTTGTTATTTCTATAAAATTGGAGAAGTGGCAAACAATGGTGCCACAGGACTATGGAAGGCAGCATCCTATAAAATTGTGCAAGTCTGTGGACTGGCCTGGTACATCCAAACTGACTGTCTAGTTCAATGCCATACCAACAATCCCAGAAAAAACTTTTGGAACTGCCCATCAGGTTAATGACTCAAGGTGCTCTGAATCAAAGTTAAATTACGGGAAAAAGATGTACGGGAACCATCCAATGTTCTTCATGATACTTATGACAAATACCTCAATATATTGCAGCATAAAATACCCAGCAATGCACCGAGAAGACTACTTGTCAGGATGCCCCCGTTTAGCCTTGCGACGAGAGTGACTGGTTTGAGCATTTCTAACTGGTTTCTTTGACTTTTTGCTGCAAATGTCAGGTACACAAAACATATAAGCTGCAGGTTAAACTTATCAAAAATCCCACTTATAACAAAAAAAAATAATGATAAACTGGAAATGAAGAAGACTTGGCAGAAAATTCACCATCGAAGTTAATAATGGCTCATTAAGAAACTAACCAGAAGATGGAAGAACAAGCTCTGGCCAAAATGAAGATAGGTAGGGTAAACAAAGCAGAGGCCTGCAGCATCAGAGACAAATACCTTAATTAACATTAAATAAACTGCAAACATAAAGTTATTTTGTCGACACGTATTCGATAAAAAGGTCTGAATACATGACCAGGATACATACAATGAACCAGATGGAGTCTTTTGTTGCGAGTGGTTTTGTGAGCTCATGCTTTTCCAGTGTCTCTTGTACGGTGCCTTGCACCTTAACGAAATTTAAAAAAATGGCTCAACTGTAATGGCAGTAAATCTTTAATAGCAAAACTATGAAATAATAGTATTTATCCCAGCAAAGACATTAAATCATGGTTCCACATTCATTCCAAAAAAAAAAATGCAGAAGAAACCACTTGGCATGATTCATTTTACTAGCATACTCATAAAGACATTAGAGAACCATAATTCATTTTACTAACATGCTCACAATCAACCATAACACTACAACAAAGATAATAAACCAGCATTGATACCTGATTGTGGTATGTAGTTGCAGACTCTAAAAATTTCCCGTATGCATCAACTGCCTCTTTCGTATAGGGCTTCAAAACCACCCTAACTTTATCAACATGGGGCTTTGTCACTGTAGCAACCTGATCAATATATGGCTCACTGAACTTTTTAGCTTCCTGTGATCAAATTTAAACATTTCAGATGCAAGTTAAGAGAGCAGACATACAATAAGGAACAATATAACAGCATACACACCTGAAAGCAAGGATCAACTATTTCTTGTACCCTGATGATGTGCGCAGTGATTGTAGTCTTTGAGGCCTCATAGATTTCGACAGTTTTAGTGGTTAATGATTGCACATGAGGTTCAACTTGTGTCGCTATCACAACCCATTGCTCTTTTATAGCTGGGACCCATTTCTTCATGCAAGAGGGCAAACAATCATTAAGTACATGCATCCAATTTTCTTCATTTACTTGACCAATCAAAGTTAACGCCAACGATTAGTGCTATAGCAAAACATGCATGTAACAACAGTAAACAGCACAGAACCACAGATTCACTGAAACTTTTTTCAAGCCAGATTTCAATTAGTCTATGGAGCAACATAGAATGCTGCTTCAAAGTAAATCAGCCTTAAAACATGTGACCTGATCAATAAATCAGGTTCGCACTCCCAACAATTAATAAATGAGCAGAAAATTGGAGAACATAGAAAAAGAGCTTACAGTTTTAATTGTTTCCACATGGGGCTTAGCCCACTTTTCAGCTTGGGCTTTTTTCTCCAGGGCCTGAAAAAAGTCAGTATTTTTAGTGATATAATGGAGGCAATTTTTTCATGAAATCCTTGTATTTGACCATTGGACCATATCTAGTTAATAAACAGACATCACCAAAAAAGGTAAGCCACCATCCCACGACCAGAAGATTATACCCTTTGAATGGCCAGTTCCATGACAGGCTTTCCATGCTCATTCCAATGTGTCTGCGCTAGAGACTAAAAAGAGATAATATCACCACATAGGACAAGAATATTTTATTATTATTATTATTATTGTACAAAATACCATACAGGCATCATTTTACCTGCCAATGAACTAATTGTACAGCAAGCCAAGGTGGAAGCCATGCACTGTGAACCTGGTCATAAAACACAACTATGAATTAGTCTACTCTTGACACCAGTTTCTGGTCTCATAATAAATGATCCGTTGATGAGCCTCTAGCAAACATTAATGATTTAAAAACTAACAATCCATGACCTGAAAACTTATATCCTATGAAATGTAGGAAACAAGGTTCAAGAAGCCAAAGCATGTGAAATATCCTATGCTGCAGGCATACCGCATCCTTGAAGTAGAATTGGATATTCAAATCATCCAAAGAATCTAAATGAAGGGATAAAAGACTGATGTTTTACACACAATGTTCTTGGTGTATGGGTTCTATCTTTTTCTTACTGCAGCTCTGTATTCACAAAGGAATGGGCACAATTCAAAAGTTTTAGGCACCTCCTGGACATCTGCAATGAAGTCCAGAATGGGTTCGGCAGTTTAAAAAAGCTCCTAAAGGTTAATAATACTCGAACCAATTCTCAGGTCTTTCTTGCATTCCAGCCTGGATGAGAATTTCTTTCTGCTGAAGGAATATACAGTCTTCCCTACTGAAATATTATATAAACCTTCTCCAAATTCCAGTACTTCCTGAGAATTTCCATCAGATTTCATCCCTGAAACCAAAAGCAAATGAGAATAAAGTTCATTCTAGACCTGCAAGCAACAGGCCTTCCTAAGTGCTAGCTCATGGTGTGTTGCCAGCACGAACTCCACTGGCTATGTTAATTCTTTCCCTTCTAACAAAGATGGACCCTTAAAGCAACTCCAAATTGCTTGTATACTGCTATTTGCACCTTTGATTTACATGCTAAGAGCACTAAAACCAAAACTGATAGCCAATTTGGCATAACATTGGCTATCATTATAGTCAAGGTACTCCCATGTTACCTCATGATCCGAGGTGAAATTCAGTATTTTTTTCTCACACTTGCCAAAAGCCCAGTTGCTAATTTGAGCAGGGTGTTATCGACATAGGATAGGTGCATAACATTAACAGAACTTTCATAAATGTAAAGTGCATTCTCCAGAGTTCCAAAGCATAAGGAGAACATCAAACCCCAAATTCAGTCAACAATATTTGGATTTTCCATCAATTACTATATCTCTACTTTCACAGCAGAGAGGAATGAATCCAAGAACTTTAGCATTTCAAATATAAAATCACGTCTGAAAAGTATGTTAGAACATCAAAGATGGATGACACGACCAACAAATCCATTAATTCATTACCTCCATCAGCTCTTTGGCCTTTGAAGTGGCCTCGGATTTTGTTTTTAACAGTTCTTCCTGAAATATACAGGAAAAAAAATCGCATATAAGAATCACCATCATCCGGTTTTAAGCATGATATGAGTTTGTAAGGTACATGATAGTCTGATACCTCAGCAATTTTGAGAGCACGTTCTGTTTTACGGATTTTGCTTTTCTGTTCCTCATTAATCTTTGCAAGCTGTAAAGCAAAAGACATTATATGTCCAATTACATACCATCCCAAACTACAAGATTGAAGAAAATCTCAAATTAAAAATTTGAAAAAAAACCAGTGCCGAAATGAAAAAAGATGCAGGCAGTCATTAAAGGCATGACAGCAAAAGAAAAGGAAAAAGAAGTGCAATAGCACAATTAAGAAAAAAGACTTAAGCAGCTGAAGTCATGCGCACATACACAGGCATGCACATGCATAACCTTTGTGGATCCATTAGCACATGATATCAAACAGTTATTAATACAGGCAGGAGATTAAGGTAAAAGGTCCATTAAAACTCTTCAAAATTGTGAATAAGATGCCTTGTATTGGAACAGGGACGTACTAAAAATCTTTAGTCATTCCAAAACTTTATGCATTTTCTAAAATCCTGACACACGAAGAACTCACATCTGCTAGTTTCAAGTTCAATTCACTAATGTTCTTCTCAGCTTCAATTGCTCTGGCTTCCAGAGCCTCCTTTTTCTTTTGTTGAGTCTCTAATTCCTTGGCAAGTTTATCAACCTGCATAAATAAGTAACATTTAAAAACGCACAACACTTCTTCCAAAGTCACTAGTTTTGTATGTCCAGATGAATAATAACCTGTTTCTCTAGTTCACCTGCACGTGCATGCGCCTTTCTAACTTGCTCTTGAGCATCTGTCTTCCCATTATTCTGTTTAACAACAAAATAAAAGCCTCACATAACATGCACGCAGAAACCCATTTCAATAAGATGGATCCACAACATTTCATACCTGGAGAGATGATAGTTCACTTTGCAATGACCCGATGCTATCTACTTTCTCTTGAATGATCTTCTCCTTCAGCGCTATCATATCATCCTTACCCTTCAATTCTTTCGTTTTCTCATCAATATGAGATTCTTCATCACCCAACAACCACACAATTCGTTAAAGGCTTCTTAAAAAAAAAAAACAATATAAAAAAAACTTGCACAACTGAAAAACAAGTTTATTCCTTTATAAAACAAGAAAACTAAGCATAACCGTAAATTAAACAAAAATTATTATTTTCACCACAATTAATTATCTCTGATTTTCCTAATCCTTGCATTAACACTGCATCAGTCAATCTAATCACAGATAAACCTGCTTTAACCGCTCAAAAATTAGTATAAGAAATTATAAAAATTCTGGCTTCCACTTCATAAAAATCATACAAAAAACAAATAAATATCTTAAATTTGGCAGGATTAGAATCAAAATTAATAAAAAAGACAAATGAATATCTTCGATTTGACAGAATTAGCATCAGATTTCAAGTAGCATCGATAATATCTAAAACCAAAAAGTCAAACTGCAAAATATCGAGAATCGTAGAAAAAGTTGAACAGCCAAAATAGTAAGAAAGTGAGTAACTAACTAACCGAGAGCGTGGATCTTAGACTTGAGTTGATCAAGCTCGATCTTGAACGCCGAGGAATCAACGGCAGCCGCGGACCCGGTAATATCATCATAATCAGCCCTAACACTGACTACGGCAGTGAGAGTTAGGGCAAAAATGAAGAGAGTCGATAGAGAAGCGAGTTTTGAGGCCGCCATGAACTCACAAAACTTACTAAAGAAAACTCAAAAGAGATGGAAAGCCGGCAGCTTAGTTTATAATATACTGAGCGTGTCAAGGTCGGAAGGAGTCGAGTTAAGAGCATAAAAAATATCAATTCAAATAAAGAAACGTGAGCAGAGCACGACCAGAACAGAGAAACTATTAATTGTTTTATATATATATATATATATATAATTTCTTATTACCAATCGTAATTTTCGTGTCGAGTTAATTTTCGTGGTTGTTGAGAGTTGAGACTCTGAAAAGGAGTTAGGGTAACACGTGTCTGATGTTCCCTCGGGTTAGGAGTTAAGACTGGTGTTATAAAACCCGGACTATCCCCCACGTTTGGTATTTGGTATTGAGTTCTAAACGGTGAATTTGTAAATTTTGAAATTTTTATTTATTTAAGATTATTTTTTATATTTTTAGATGATTTTGATATATTAATATTAAAAATAATTTTTTTTAAATAAAAAATATTATTTTAATATATTAAAAAACAATTATTATTATACTATAATCACCCGCAATTGGAGTGCGGTAAAAGACAAGTAGAGGTTGTCGGGGGGGTTATTAAAGACTATTAAATATGAAAGGTTGAATTTGTACACGGAACTAGGTGGGCTGGTGGCAGAGGGCACCGAAAGCCAACCACAGTAATCAGAGTTGTTTTTCAATCAATGCAGTGTTCGTGGAGTGTGGACCGTGGATGGATTGCTGGCTGGCTCATGGTTATTGATCTACGGTGGTCCATGACTGTTGCTTTTAGCGGAGATTATGGCTTCTTAAGAGTTATAAATTATAGATTTTGAAAATAAAAGAGTCGTGATTTTAGCCGTTAGAATATTAACAGTTATTTACTCTCAGCTAATAGTTAAGATCTTTATCTAGAGGGATAACAAAAGGTGAAATTAAGTTCTCTTAATTAATAAGTAATTTGATTTCTCTAGGGGGGGTAAAAGTGGAAATCAAGTTTTCTTAATTAGGTGAAATGTAAAGCTAAGAAAATTAATTTGCCTTTATTATTTAGATTTTTTCCTCATCTAAGAATTGAATTATAAGAAAAATTAAAAAAAAAAATTGGAAGTTCATCTTTTTTTTCTTCCGAGTACATGCCCGCCATGAATCTCTTACGGGCTCGAACTCGGCTGGTGCAGGTCTATTATTCACCATAGATTTAGAGCCCACTACAAGCAAAGCCTTAAACTTGTCCAGTCATACCCAGCCCAGATGCTTCATTTAGCCTGTCCCGTCGCACAAATTTTACGGGCATTGAGGCCATTTTAGGAAGTTTATTTTAAGAATAGCAGTCATAAAATATTTATTTGCAAATCAGGGGGGGAATTTAGGAGGCAGCGCATTTTAGTTAGTTGCTAGCCGCTAGCTAATTGATTTTTTGAAAAATAAAAAAATAAAGAGTTGCATTACTTTTAATAACACAACCAATCGAATTTTTAAAAATTAAAATTAAAAAGTTGCACCACTAAAAATAATTAAAAATTAATTTTTTTTAAAAAAATAAACTCTTAAAGATTACGCTACTGAGAGTGGAATGCTTAATATATATGTTTTATAAAGAATGACATAGCATTTAATCTCATAATTGGATTTGATTCAAATTTAATCAGGAGATTGCATAGATCTCATTCTATAAGAAGTCGGTGGCTGGCTATAACCATCAAGGTCGAGAAAGCTTTCAAATTTGATTGTGAATTTATTGTTTTTTTTATCATTAATTTTTATCTTAATATTAGTACTTATTCATGCTAATTTTTTAAAGGTTGCGATACTCCTAGCTAGTACACCTCTCTTATTATTATTTTTCTAAATTAAATTGGTTGTGTCATGAAGAGTGGCACAACTAGCTAAATTGTGATAGTTCTGATCAATCATAATCATGCTAGTTAAAAGCTGTGATATTAAAAAAGAAGAAGAAGAAGAACTCCGATTTAGGCTGCAAAAACAAATTAAAAAAAAAAAAAAGTCAGTACATGTTCGCTTCAAGTGCTCATATTTATTGAAGGTATGGCATGAACATGGCAGCAAAATTAGGCATGGCCATTGAATTGGTGATGGCTTTGTGGGTCTAGTGCAGAACTTTTTGACCCAATGCACTCTCCTTTTATGGAATAAAGGACACGAAGCATTGATGTGGGAGAAGAACACGTTTGATTTGCTGTGAATGTTGTAATAGAATAGTATC
>Ga0325400_1000773_pt1 | contig 24831 bp, 10 predicted proteins | sample PopdelMetagenome_2_FD_205662 | JGI IMG/M metagenome (GOLD analysis project Ga0325400, IMG submission 205662) | Populus deltoides microbial communities from Bellville, Georgia, United States - Xylem-PdKOR-R1 | ecosystem: Host-associated > Plants > Phyllosphere > Stem > Wood/Secondary xylem...
TTTTGGTACAGCATCGGATATTATTTTTTATTTAAAAATATTTCAACATCTGCCCATTAAAAAAAAATATCTAAAATATAATTTCAAAAAACAAAATTTATTACGAGAAGAGAACTGTGTAAACAGAGACACCAGAAGTCCTCCTGCTATCATCTCATTAAATGATACTAGACACGTGTACGGCCGTGTGGCTTTGAGTTTGAGCCAAGATATCATATCCAACCCGACGCCAACCGCAGCAGAAAGTGTCAAGGGTGGGTGGTTTCCGTTGGCTCCGCGTTGCCGTATTTACCTATCGGGTTGTGTATTTTTCTGCAAAACAAACGTGGGCTCCACCACAATTACCACTCTCCAACCCCACCTGCCCATGACGAACCCCACCCAATTCAGCATTTCTGCATTTCTGCAGCCTATAAAAATGAATCCCAGCACAACAGAACCAACCAAATCCCATCCCTAGCTAGCCCTGCAATCTCTCTGAGAACCACCAGAGCATGACATCTCTCAGTACTTTCACCTTCTCCTTTCTATTACTCACCTTCTCTTCTTCTTCCTTTTCCTTTTTCTATGCCTTCGCTGCTGGTACGTATATCTGTCTTGCTTACCTTTCTTCAAGTTTAGTTTCTTGTACGTAGTACGTACGTAATTCTTTTGTTCCCATACATCTTGTATGTATAATAATATTATTTGCAGGTACGATAGGAGTGAACTATGGCCGAGTAGCCAACAACTTGCCAGCACCATCAGAGGTGGTGAGCCTTCTGAAATCACATGGAATCAACAGGGTCAAGCTCTACGACACAGACTCAGACGTTTTGACAGCACTCGCCGGCTCGTCCATAAACGTTGTTGTGGCGCTCCCCAACGAGCTCCTCTCCTCTGTTGCTGCAGACCAGTCATTTGCTGACTCCTGGGTCAAGGGCAACATCTCTCAGCATTTCCCCCAAACAAAGATTGAAGCCATTGCTGTTGGCAATGAAGTATTTGTTGACCCAAAAAACACAACACCTTTCCTTGTACCAGCCATGAAGAATGTTCACAATTCTCTTGTCAAGTTCAATCTTTCTTCTATTAAAATCTCATCTCCTATCGCTCTCAGTGCACTTCAAAGCTCCTACCCGGCTTCAGCCGGATCCTTCAAAACCGAATTGATTGGACCCGTTATTAAACCAATGTTGGATTTTCTACGTCAAACCGGGTCATATCTTATGATTAACGCATACCCTTTCTTCGCATACGCTGCAAACGCTGATGTAATCTCCTTGGATTATGCTTTGCTTAAAGAGAACCAGGGTGTGGTGGATTCGGGTAACGGGTTAAAATACAATAGCCTTTTGGAAGCCCAACTCGACGCCGTTCATGCAGCCATGTCAGCTATTCAATACAACGACGTAAAGATGGTGGTGACAGAAACTGGATGGCCTTCCTTAGGGGACGAGGATGAGATTGGTGCAGGTGAAGCAAATGCGGCTTCGTATAACGGAAATTTAGTGAAGAGAGTTCTGACAGGAAATGGGACTCCCCTGAGACCGCAGGAACCGCTTAACGTTTACTTGTTTGCATTGTTTAATGAGAACGAGAAACCGGGTCCCACATCTGAAAGGAACTATGGTTTGTTTTATCCAAATCAGAAGAGAGTGTACGACGTCCCGTTTACGCTCGAGCAGTTAGGGAATGGCCAATCAATGCCGGTAAACAAGAGCAACAGTCCGGCCCCGTCCGTACAGAGTGGTGGTGATGTATCGACGACATCATCAGTGGGTCAAACTTGGTGCGTGGCCAATGGGAATGCGGGAGCTGAGAAACTCCAAGCTGGGCTCGATTATGCTTGTGGTGAGGGAGGGGCAGATTGCCGTCCGATTCAGAACGGTTCCACGTGCTACAATCCAAACACGGTGGAGGCGCACGCATCGTATGCCTTCAACAGTTATTATCAAAAGAAAGCTCGTGCTGCCGGCACTTGTGAATTTGGTGGCGCGGCTTATGTGGTTACGCAACAACCTAGTAAGTATCTCTCTAATAATCTTTTCACTACGTTAACCTGTGATTGATGAAATATGATTCCGCCATTAAAAGTCGGTTCATGTTTCTTGGATTTGAATCTGATTTCCTTCCTTAAACACCGACTCGACTGCTTGGAAGAAAAAAACCCAACAAATTATCATACACTTAGGGTATTGGAATTTGGACATGAAATGCAGCGAATCCGATAATTTTAAACCAGTTACAGATTGAGGGCAAATATTTGTTAACAATTTATGCGTTTCCCTGTAGTTTGAAAAATAGACAGACATTACTTTTGACAGTAAGCTGACATGATGAACCGTAGAGACATTAGCTTATTCATAACTGGAGTCACAAGTGTGACGTCGTTATGTGGACAGATAGAGTAGACGTTGAAGAATAAGACATTCTGTCTTCATTTAAAAAAAAAAAAGACTATGAAAATTAGCAAGTAAGAGATAATAATTGACCTCGTCATGTGGACAGATAGAGTAGACGTTGAAGAATAAGACAGTCTTCATTAAAAAAAAAAGAGTGTGAAAATTAGCAAGGAAGAGATAATAATTGATGTTGAGATTGTCAACATTACGTGCTTGTTTTATCATAATTGATGTGTGTAATTGCAGCCATGTTCAAGCAGTTTATGTTCAACTCATCACCTGACACGATGAAATACTTTGTGTTGCAGGATTTGGAAATTGCAAGTTCCCCACTGGATACTGAACATGCCATGATGATGGCGAATTTTGGAAGGAGATTTGCTCGAGGGATTGGTTTAATTCTTTCGTCGTCTAGACATGTTATAGCAAATTTTCTTGCTCCATACAGTTCAAGTGGAGTTGTTGCTCTTCTCTTTATAATTTATTATACAAACAGACACCGATTTCTTTTACTGTTACGAGTATATAGTATATCTTATCATCTATTCTACGCACGTATAAGAAATTTGTTCAAGAATTCTTTTGCATAATTCACTCTGTAACGTCTAATTTTCATATGGGTTTCCTTCTTTCAAGCTCTGGAACAACTTTGACAATTTACCTGAAGACTTGCATAAGATTTTCGTATATGAAATTTGTTCAAGAATTCTTTTGCATAATTCACCCTGTAACGTCTAATTTTCATATGGGTTTCCTTTTCAAGCTCTGGAACAACAATTTTGACAATTTACATGAAGACTTGCTACGCATAAGATTTTCGTGTAAGAAATTTGTTAAAGAATTGTTTTGCTATTTCACTCTGTAACGTTTAATTTTCATATGGGGTTCCCTTTTCAAGCTCTGGAACAATTTTGACAATTTACATGAAGACTTGCTACGCATAAGATTTTCGTGTAAGAAATTTGTTCAAGAATTCCTTTGCATAATTCACCCTGTAACGTTTAATTTTCATATGGGGTTCCCTTTTCAAGCTCTGGAACAATTTTGACAATTTACATGAAGACTTGCTACGCATAAGATTTTCGTGTAAGAAATTTGTTCAAGAATTCCTTTGCATAATTCACCCTGTAACGTCTAATTTTCATATGGGTTTCCTTTTCAAGCTCTGGAACAACTTTGACAATTTAACTGAAGACTTGTTGAATTGAGAGAGAAGAGAGATGGATGATAAGATATTTGCCCATAGTATAGCAGCACCGTGCACGCTCATTGCAACTTGTTTAATAAGATGATTAACAGTTGTGCAGGAATTCTTACGAGATTGAATGTCTAATTTTAGAATTTTTTCTTGCACAAGAGAATGAAGCTGGCCATAAATTACAGAGGTTTAAAGAACAAAATATACTTTGAAATTACAGAGGTTTAAAGAACAAAATATACTTTGATAGAAAAACTATGTTTAACATTGTATAAATAGGTTGTGTATCGTCTTAATCATGCCCTTACAAAGGTTTAAAGAATAATATACTTCAATAAATAAAAAAAAGCTATGTTTATACATAATTTGTAAAACAGAGTTCTTGAGAGATCGATCAAATTGATAAATTAGCATTATCATTATTTAAATTTGATCTATGTTAGTGATTACATGCCATAAAGAATGTTTAAAGGCCAAGTTGATCCATACAAAGTAGGGGGGTGTGCATTTCCGGTTCGGTCCGGTTTTGGGCCAAAATAAATAACCAAATTGAAATTATTTTTTTTCAAGTTTTGGAACCGAACCGAACCGAAAACCGGTTCAAACCAAACATTTTCGGTTCGGTTCGGTTTTTTTCCTTCCAAACTGTTTAAACCGGTTTGTCATATTTCTATTTTCATAGCTTTGTGCTTATGAGAGAAATCTTGGCTTTCTCAACAAGCTAAACCGGCAAGGAATATCCAGAAATCCAACCCCAGTTTTCTTTTTGCTAGATCCTTGCTCAAAAATTAATCTTTGCACAAAAATTACACAAAACATAAGGAAAGAAAAGAAGTTATTTCACTGGAAAAAAAAATTAAGATCAAAAGATATGTATTATTCAAATGTAAAACCAAAACAATCATAAACTAATTACAAATTTTTATATAGATTCACACCATCTATCGAGTGTGTGGTGTTTTTATACTCGGTTTCTTCAATAAATAACCAAACCCGATGTCCAGTTGTTGTTCTCATGAAACCAACATCAAGAAAATCATAGAAAAACTTTTCACTGGTTTGACATAACAATTTTCTTCGGTTACATGGGTATGAAAAATTATATAGCAATTACAAAGTTAAAAGCAAAAGAAAAGGTAAAGAGAGGCGTGGCTGAACTAAAAAAATTAAAACCAAGTGAAGAAAGGTGTGCCTTTGATATGAGGACAGCTAATAGGAGGACAGATAAGCATGGAGAAGCAGGAGCTTAACAATGCTTAAAAATTGTGGGATATGGATTGTGGAGTATAGAGAAAAATGAGAGAGGAGAGAGTGGGAGACGTAGAGAGCAAACTAAGGGGAGGGGGCGGCTGTCTTCAGAATGTTACTTTAGGTTTAGGGTTACGAAAAAAACATGTTATTTATACCTTTTTTTTTTTAATGGTGGCTGAGTTGAAACGATTCGGTTCGCTTCAATCGGTTTAAGACTTTGAAAACCGAAACCTAACTGAACCGAATTTTTTTTGTGATTTTCAATCGGTTAATTCGGTTTTTTTTCGGTTCGGTTTTTTTGGTTGTTTTTTTTCGGTTTAATCGATTATTCGGTTTTTATCTCACCCCTAATACAAAGGTTGAAGAATGAGGTAGTATCATTTTATTTTGTATTTTTTCAATTATACTTGTTTATATTACCAATTCATTTATATGTAATCTATAAAATAGATTCGATAAAATTCATGTTATCTAAACATTTCTTGAGAAATCAAATTGATATATAAACATTACTATTATTTGAACTGATCTATGTTACATGCCACAAAAGAGTAGTTAAAGGCCAAGTTTTGACTCTTTTTTTTTGTTGACCATCCCTATCTTGATATCGACCCTAAATCAAAACAAGATATAAATGTTGTTGTTGCAAAATCTGTTGTATGTCAAATAAGGTTTGATGAATAAAAAATTAAAATAAAATTGTAGGAATGGTAATAATTTCTCCATAAGATCACAAAGTGATCTAGTCATTTTAACTTGATTTTTTATGCTCTACTAATCAAGTTGAATATGAGGCATTAATTATAGGTCTGAAAGTTTAGTAAACTATGGTAACAGGGGATTTATTGTTCATTATAGACCAATTAATTGGTGAATGTAAGTGTGAACATCCCACTCTAACGTTGTACAATTTGATAGCTAAAAATATTATCGATAATTTGTTTTTTATTTAATATTTATCTTTTAGTGATAGGAAATAATATTGAAGCCATGGATATTATCTATCATCATAGCATCATCCTTTTAAGGATTATTATATACAATAGACTCTATAATTGAAAACACACAAATAATTATGATAAAACTATTAATGAAATTTTCTATTAAGTGCAATATAGGGTCTCAATAAAAACAAGTATTCTTAATCCCAATTAGATTTTCTTAGAATTGAATTTGCAACGAGACTTCAATCACCTCTAATCAAACAAAATAGAGACTTCAAGCCCCATACCCTCAGTAAAGGTAACATGTTGTAAAAGCATCACCATGTAAAGAAAATACAAGAGTTCTAAGAAAGGATAAGTTTGTAGAAACCAAGGTGTAATGAAAATAAATAAAATAATTTAAAAAAAATAAAAAAACAATAAATCTCTATGAAAAAAAAGATAAATAAATTGCTGAAATTGAATCTATGATGCAGGCCATCATTTATGGTGGTATCTGGTCCTATTTATATTGTACAGAGTTTAAATTTCATTTACATAGGTAATTATAATCATATATAAATATTCTTATTAGATAAAGAGACTAATAGAAGCCAAACTTCTCTTATATTAATACACACATGAATCCTAGTCTAATCTCTAACTTCTAATTAGTTTATATAGTTGAGGATTCTTATTCTGAATTGTTATAATTTATTTTTGGATTATTCTTCAAATTCATTTTTTTTTCAAAATAAAAATAAAATAATAACCACAAGAAGACTAGTATTTAAAAAAAAAAACTGAGAGAATTTCAAATATAGAAATATTAAGCTGCAATTTTGGATGGAATCAGAAGCCTTATTGTAACTCATTTTATCCAAAGCTAAAGAGACAACACAAACTCAAGGTCAAGTTACATGATTATTGGACGAATCTCCACAAAAATTAAGTCTAAGACATAATTAAATTTTTAATAGACCAATTTGATTTAATCATGGGCCATATTAAAATTCAATTATGTTTAAAAATTAATTTGGATCCAATTGAAGGATTTAATTAGGTGTAAGAACTTAATTATACTTTAAGGATCAAATTAATTTAATTAAGGGCTTAATTGGTGAAAAATTAAGTTTGGAATCCCAATTTGAACTTAATTAAGAAGATTGAAATTTTAGGAGACCAAATTTAATTTTTACCAAGTCAATTGATTGAAATTGGGGTAAAATATGCAAGAAAATCAAAGTTTTATGATCAATTAAGGGCTAAATTAAAAAAATTCATAGCAAATGACCATTTTGAAAAAATCATCGAACTCTAGGGACCTAATTGGCTCAAATCAGAGGTGAAATTGAAGATATTTAAAAGTTTAATGATCGGTTAATGGTTAAATTGAAAAAATCCAAAATCAATTATCAAAATAAAAAAGATGTTGAAATTGAAGTTCGTCAGGGGCAAAATTGAACAAAATTAAAATTTTGAAGCCAATCAAGGGTGTAATTGAGAGAAATCATAAATCGAGAGATTAAAATAAATTTTATCTAAATAGCAATGTTTTGGGTTAACTTTTCATCTTCTTCTTCAGATTTTCACCTAAAAAGGCTACTAAGAGGGCCATCTTCCAAAGGCATTTAATATTTCATCTCTTCATCAAATTTGGTAAAACTTGCATGCAAATGACAACCTGACATCTGACTATTGACGCCATAGCAATTATGGCACTACCCTAAAGTGACCAACCGACCAACCCTTTCCTGTAACAAATCTAATAGCTTATGATAGCTACTTTGAACCAACAGTTAAGATCCTTCTAGCTCAAATCAAGGGTCAAGCTTTGACACCATTAAAAACAAAATGTCCATCTTCCACCCTCTATGAATAAGAGTGGATTTCAGTCAAGCTTTGGCACCATTAAAGAAAAAAATCCATCTCCAACCCTTTATGAATAAGAGTTGATTTCATGGCCTGAGGAAAGAGAAATGAGATACTAAAGTTGAGAGAAAAAAATTTATGTCTAGTTTTTCTTCCCTCCCATCTCAGCTACCACTTTGTCCATTTTCTCTACCGCCACCAACTACTCGGTAATCTTCCCTGCAACACCAAGATCGTCGCCAGCCTTTTGTCTCCCCCGGCCAGACAAGCTTTACTCTTCCTTTTCCCATTGGAACCCCTCTATAGCCATTTGCATGCAGAATTCTTCTGCATGCAAATGTCATTTTCCTATTAAATTGGGCAGGTCAAACTCGTTTCCAGCCCAGCTTAGCTGAATGTAAAAAAAAATAAGGATCGAGTCTTTAGAGTCGCCAATCGGCCCAGCCCAACCCAGCTGGGTCCGGACTAGTTGGTTGGGTCGGGCCCAACCTAATATAATAATAATAAACAATATAATATTAAAAAAACAAAAAAAAATTAAAGTTGTTTAAAAAAATTGTGATTTTCTCACATGTTTTTCTATCAAATTTGCATAATATCAAGTTGTATATTTACATTGTAAGATACGAATCCGGTATTAAAATACTCAGTTTTCTCTGAAACGTTTCTTAAAAAAAATTGAAAATCCAAAAAAATCTCAACTTTTAAATTAATTTCCCCTTTCAAAAAACAAAAAATGTTTTGTTTTTCATGCATACGGTCAAATTCTAAAAGTTTTCCAAACATATTTTCATAAAAAAAAAATATATTGCAACTTTCTCATGTTTTAAAAATACAAAAAAAAAATAGATATCATAACTAGTTTATGGTTATCCATTAGGATTTAACCAAAATATCAAAAACCTTCACCAATCATTTTATTCATTTTATATTAAGGTTTAGATGTAGATTTTAATATTTTGGGGTGTAAAATTACATACTAGAGTATACCCTTAAGTATTAAAGATACAAAGAAATAAATGCGATTTTAAAATTTAGCCTTTAGAATGGTTAGAATTCAACCCAATAAGGTAAAGATTCCTTCGCAAAGGGAGATCTACTTTAGACTTTAGAAAAAAACCAACGAATAAAAACTTGACATAGAAAAACAATCAAACAACAATGCAACTTACCTTAGGTAAGGAACACCTAGGGTGATACATCTTCCCCTTGCACAACAAGTTCGTTACCCCGGACTCTCGCAAACCATAGGTTTCCTAGTAATCTTAATACTAGGTGGCAACTCCTGAACCTTATAATCATAATCATATGATTATACTCAAAACCTTTTTCCTTTCCCAACAACACCTCTCAAAAGACTCTCTTTAGCTTGCCATTCAACGTCACCCTGCGACATGAATAACATTGTATTATGTGTGTATTCAAACTCCTAATCGATCATGACTTCTAGTCAATTGATCAATTGCTCTTTCAACACTTTTAGTCAATCAAGGACTATTTCGACTTAGTTAATTTTTCTATTTCATGATTGATTTCAGCACTCTTCCTTTACTTTATGGTGAACAATCAATGTTCTTTATATTTATATTTATTTTTAGTGTAAAAAATGCCTCCCTATATTACTTTATTTCTTAAATTATTTAATATTAACCCCATCACACTTGTACTAAAATTAATTGATCAAATCAACAAAGTATGATGTGACAAATAACACCAATTTTAATTTTGCCAATTTTGATAAAGTTAATGCATATTTAAAATCTCTATGTTCTTTTTTTTTAATTTAAAAACTTTCCATAAAATAAAGATGACTAATGTTACATGAAATTCTAACAAATTAATGTAATCTAATTTATTAAGTTTATCAAAAGTACTTTTAGGGTAACACCTCTCATACATTCCTCTTTTTTAAACTTCTTTATTGTTTTGTTGTAATGTTGATAGATTTTTTTAACCAAGTTTTTTTTATCTTGTCCTCATTGATGAAAGGAACTAATTATCTTTGCATGTTAAAACAATGTTGAATCAAATGTGTAATTGAATTCATGTATTGTATAATATTTATTGGATTCACAAGCAATAAATTCACGTTTCTTTTCTTTTTTTATCATTCTAAATCAAGTACTAATATGTCAAATAATCTTCTAATCAATTACGCTATTAATTAACTATTTATACCTTCCAAAAAATCTTTCAATAAAGAGAAATTATACAATATAAACTTAGCTTTAAGAATAGGCAAGTGGCAACCTCAAAAAATCAAGTGGAATGTGGAATACCTAGATTTTCTAACCTTAAGAAAAGTTAATTTTGCCTACACGTTAAGAAGAACAAGAAGAGAGATTAGATGAATTGCATAAATTCAAAAGTACTAAAAAAATAATGAAAGAAATAACAAAAGTGGTAAGTAAAGTTATAAAACATCTAAAAAAAATAAATTTGTATCGAAATTGTATATATATAGGGATTGACCATCTTTTTCTAATTGATGGTATGGTCTATTTATATTGTACAACAAAGTTTCAGATGTTCAAGTAACTTATTCACTTTGCAAAAGCTATGTTTGGCGTTCAAACAGCTAATGCCTTTCCCTAGCAAAGTTTTATGCAACTAGACTATTTTCGCAATATTTTTTCATTGCTATCTCCAAATGATTTTGAGGTTGTGCTTCCAATACTAATTCAAACAGTAGAGTAATTTTTTAGAGTGCCCATGAGCATGCCTTCGTTGTAGAAGACTCGTGGAGATTAAAATAAAATTGAGAATTATCTAGTACTCCAGCCAATTCCTTTGCATCGCAATCATATAGTTCCTCAAATACTCCTCTAACAAGACAATGATTCTCTTTATTTACCTATCATTTTGAGGATGATTGGTAATGTAGGACTTCAGCCTAATCCCCATCAAATAACACAAAACTGTTCAAAATTTGCTTGTGAACTGTACATCTTGATCACCATATTTTAGTAAAACAAACCAGCAACTACCTTATTCATCCATATTGTTGGAATAGCAATGAATACGGCATATTTGGTAAACTTGTCCATTACCAACATGAACTTTTGGAAACCCAACAACAAAATCCATTAAAACCAATACCCATGGTCTTTTTTGAAAGGGTAATGTTTGTAACAACCTCACCTTTTTTGTTTTTCAAAACACTTTGTTTTGTTGGAACATAAGATATATTTTTACATATAGTTCATGTTAGGATCCAATTCCTGCCATTTTGATCGTAGTTCCAAGTTCGCGGGTCCTAGGGACTTTCTTTACCATTTTTAGCTAGTAATAGGTTTGGAACAAAAATGTTATTATTCTTTCCATTCGCGAATATAGATCATAAATCTCCATGATCAAATGCTTCCTTAGCTTCTCATTAGGCACATATATTCAACCTCTTTTGTATAAAAAAATGCCATTTTCCAACCAATATCATCATACATTTCCCTCTCCTAATAGACCAATCAGATTCGTATAGGTTGTTTCTTCCTTGACAACCTGATGTGATCTCTCCAACATATCAGATTTCACTTGCATAATAACAAATAGAGTAGCAAGCACCTCTCACCTACTTAAAGTATTTGTAACCTAATTGTGTCGTTATGGCTTATGTTCCCACAAAATCATATTCAGTCAGAAACTCCTGCCAGCGAGCTTGCCGTTATGACAATTTCTTATGTAAGTATTTGTCATAATATTCATCTTTACCATAAACATAGGCCCTAATAGATGCATTTTCTACATACCAAGACAATGCTCCAACATAGTCATTTTTTCTCAAGTGTGGAGTATATTTGTTTAGCCCATTTAGTTTTGGGCTTTCAAATGCCATTGGATGTGTCTTGTACCTATACCTTACCAATTACCTTATCTGAAGCATTAGTATACACCTCAAAAGACACTTAAAATTTGGTAGTCTTAGCATTAGAGCAAAAGACATAGTTGTTTTCAAATTATCAAAAGCTCATTGACATCCATCTATCCATTCCCACCTTTAGTTTTTCTTTAACAAATCAGATAAGGGTTGCCTTTTTGTTGGTAATAGATTATTAGTCCTGGGAAAGACCGCAACTCAGGGATGGTTGTTGACACTAGTCAATCAAAAATAGCATGTACTTTTCTAAGATCCATCCGCAACATATCTTTATCCATCAAATGACATAAAAACATAATTTTTGCCCTTGTAAACTTATATCTTTCTCTGTTCACGTACATTTATATTCCTTCGACCTACTTAAACTTTGAAATATGTATTATGTGATCTCTCACTCCTACTATAGATTACAATATCATCTAGGTAAACCACAATAAAATCATCTAAGCATTCATACAAATCATTCATTAAGTTGTAAAATGTAGCTAGAGTATTTTTTAAAATCAATAGGAATTGTCAAAAACTTGCATGCATCATACCTCCTTATACATATTATTTTTTATTCATCTCCCTCAACAATCCTCACTTATCAATAACCTAATCGCAAATCCAACTTTATGAAGATAGACATTCCACTTAAACTCTCCTTCAAGTCTTGAATCAGATGCACTATATATTTGTTGTTGATAGTCACCTTATTCAGTGCTTGGTAATCGACACAATCCTAAGGTTTTCATTTGTCTTCTTCGAAAACAAAACAAGAGCACCATATAGAGCTTTGGAAGGTTGAGTGAATCCAATGTTAATTAACTCCCACTATTTTCACAATTCAACCAACTCCATAGGTGACATACAATATGAGGGATGAGATGGTGGTGTTGCTCCAAGAACCAACTCAATTCAGTGATCAATACCCCTTTTAAATAGATGTTTTTTCAACAACTCTAAAAGCATTACATACTCATATTGTCCAGGTACTTATGCAGTAGCACTCAACACCTCACCACTCCGATCCAATTTCTTATTCATTATTCTTGTGAGGAAGACTTCCTCACACTTACTTATTGCTTTGTTAATAGAAATGGTTGAAAACCATGTCTTACCTTTTATTAATGTTATTAACCATCAAAAACTCACGATAGGAACAAAATAAGGACATACCTCATTAGCAACTATGATACCATCAATGTATGATGATATTAGAGTAACCTTTGCTTTCTTCAAACAAATGATGACATCAAAGTCATCTAAATTCATCATCAAGAAATCCTACTTCCCTTTCAATCAATCCAAAACCAAAGATATATAATCAATCCAAAACCAAAGACATATTATATGTCGTGCTAGTATTTTATATGCCTTAACATTTAGTGCGCTCGTGATAATAAGGTGATAATAGGATTATTATTCAATTGCAAGTCAAGCTCTTTATTTAAATTATTATACTTAATTTAATAGTTTTATTTAAATTAATTAAATATTTTTGCATGAACTAATTAATTAATTTTGATAAACTATAAAAATTAAGTTTTCATTAACTCAAAATAGAAAAGGGAAAGTATAAAAATAAATTATTCTAAAACTTCAAATCAAAATTAAATTAAAAGGTTTTTAAAGCTTATGGCTTGAACTTTAAATTTGATATTGCATTGGATAGTTTTATAGATTGGATAAATTTGAAGGCTAATGGTGGAGAAATAAATTAGAAAAGTAAGTGAAAGATAATAAATATTAAATGTTATTATTATTAAATGTTTTAGTTGGAGAGGATGGAGTAACAAATAAAGTCACTTGAGCTATACTTAATTTAGTAGTTTTTTTTATTTAAATGACATCTTTCCAATTTTTCATATTATCAACTCAAATTCTCTTATTTTCTATTTTTTTTTAAATACATTGAAAACAAACATGAAAATGAGGAAAATAATAATGACAAATGGATTCAAAACTATTGGGATGAATGATACTTTTTGAAACTAGGGCTAATTAATTAATTTAAAAAAAATTATTTTGATTTACTAATATAAAGAATAAATTTTAAAGAATAAAAAATATTATTTAAATATATTTACAATTAAAAAAACTTTTTTCAAAATACAACCTTATTAAACCGCCCTCATAAGGCCCTACAAAGAAGAGGCATTTAATGCATTTGACAGAAAAAAGCAGATATGCATTAGACCTTATTTTTTCACTAGTAAACAAAATCATGTTCTAGTTCGAATACAACCAAATATGCTTATGAAAATTTAGTTAAAAAGGGGCTGACAACAAGGTTCTGAGAGATACTAGCCTACTATTCAGGCATTCATTCCTCATCCTCTTCATCACCATCTCCACCAGAAGCCTTCTTGGCAGCAGCCTTCTGATTCTTTCTCTTCACTCTTCCAGGACGGCCACCTCCAAGTGGACTTGTCAGAGAGAAATCAACATGTTTCTGGGAGTCAACCCTCAGCATAAAAGATGGAATGTTAACAGCCTGCCTTCCAACCCTGAGAATAAAATAAATAAAATCAGCATTGGAAGAAAAACACTTACCTCAGCATCTTCCAACAAAATTCTCTTTCTATTACTAGGGGATAAACAGCCCAGAGTAAGCAGAGCATTGGCAACCAAAGTTTGATCCAGAATGTGGCATTTCTCACACGCAATCTTCCATATTCTAATATAGTGCTTCCTAACTATAGTAACAGAAAAATCCCCGAGTAAGAAAGATGATAAATTGACCATTGAGGTAATACCAATGAATTACCAGAGTCTTATTATCATATTTCTCGTAGAGAGAAAACTTGTAGATTAGTTCCTCACATATGCCTCGATGTATAAAAATGAATTATTAACGTACTAAAAATGGCTGTGGATTTGCAGATTTTAGGCTCCCAGTTAAGAACAAGGAACAAATGCATTGCTCACCAAAAAAGGTGAGCAAGGAACAAATGCATTGTTCACCACTGTACTGGCACCTCTCCAATTTTTGAAAGCTCTGGAAACAATGGCAAAAGGAGGAACTCCACAAAACAAATGGCATTGGAGAGTAGGGTACATGGAAAGTAACTTGTTACGCTGTGCTTAATTGAAGAAACAAGAGTAAAATCTATTTAATATGAAATAGATATTTTGGTATTTAAACCACAACTTTACTCAATCCAGATTAAATAAAGTTTATGACAATAATAAAAAAAAAAAAAACAGGGCAATCTTACATGCCTAAAATTAGAAATGCTGTAAAGACTTTTTTTCTAAGCTGTCATTTTGATGATAAAATACTCGCATTCATCAACAAACAGTCACTCATCTACACTTGCCCCGCTAGTAGCAAGTACCTTAATTAAAAAACAGCAACCAAGGAGGAGCATAGAACACCATTAACACAGTATGCAACTAATGAACAAGAGCAACTACTGTTCACAAAGACATTTATTAAGCAAACAACCAAATTGTGTACAATAAAAATAATGTAAGAAACAACAATATTATTCTAGCAAACAAAAAATAACTAATTTTACCTAATGTGCCTCTGCTTGATGAGCACGCGAGCATGGTGAACAGACTTCGCCATGCCAGCCTTGAACACAAGGGTCTGAAGGCGACGCTCAAGGAAGCTCTCAACAGTGAGGGCCAGGACATAATCAAGCTTGTTCTGGTTCTCCTCCAGAAGACCATACCTGTTCATCCTGCGGAGAAGGGCTTCACCTTCAAATATTCGGCGTGGATTCTTCTCATCCAGGGTGAGAAGCATTCTTGCAGCATTACGGATGCGGCTCAGGGCATATTGAACCCTCCATAACTCCCTCTTAGCACGGAGCCCATACTCTCCAACAAGTTTCAGCTCGGCGTCCAACCGTTCCTTCTCATATGGACGCCGTGGCTTCTTGAAAGTCTTCCCATCTAGAACCACCCAAATTGCACATTCAAATTAATGACAGAAAAATAAGATCACCAAATTTAGAAGCTATTTTAAGCTTTTGATGAAGAATAAAAGGGGATAAAAATAAAAGGTATGAGTTTCTAAGATTTGTCCTGGATCAGAAAATTAAATGGGCTGCTGACCCAAACTCAAATCTATTAAAAATAAAAGGTCGATTACTTAGGTTTCCATTTATTGCTAACAAAGAGAAAATATCTTGCAATGCAATGTCGAATAGATAACAATTTGACATATTTACTACTTGGCATTCATAATCAATTTCTAATAAACAAAATCAAGTAACTAGAACAGCACGATGCTTCCAATCAACTGATACAGAGTTACTCAATTTCTAATAAACAATATCATATTTACTACCTGGCATTCATAATCAATTTTCAAATCTAGTGTTTTGTCTGTCCTGAATAATTAGCAGACAAAATGCCTGTCTCACAAAAAATCACGCGATCTAAGACCATTGCCTTGCTACCATTATCGGGTAAAAATTATAATCTTGCGGGCTTGGATATTCATTCTCATCTGAATTTTTTTTTAAGACAAACGCACGGAATCAGATAAAATTCAATCTTACAAAACGATATTATGTGCGAAGACGGCGACTAATGGTATCCACAAAAATAATTAGAGCCAAGAGGATGTAAGGAAGAAAAAAAAATACTCAAGATTCACCCACATATCGAACTAAGCACTACAAACGCCTAAAACAGATTAGGGAGGTAGCGACATAGAGAAAGAGGGTATACAGTTTCTGTAAAAATTGACGTGAACCATGGTTTAGTCGGCTTGTCTTCAAGAGAGCTTGTCTTCAAGAGAGCAGAGTAAGCGGAGATCAGCAAGGAAGACCTGCAAACCCTTATGAGCTTTTCGAGGAATAGAGTGCAAGAAGCGCACGGGCTTCACTTACCCGTTTTTTATAGGAAAATAATTTTCTTCTAAAAACTGATTTAAAAAAAAAATAAATTACAGAAAAATAATTTTTTTTTTATGTTTGATAATATCATAAAAAGTTAATTGAAAAATACTTTTCAGTTTTTGGTTATATTATAAAAAATAATTTATTTTTTTCAAGTTTATTAAAATAATAAGAAACAAATCTTATAAATTAAAAAGTTGAATGAGAATGGAATTGAAAAAAAATCTAATTTCATAAATTATGAGATGACATGCTCGCCCGCTGCCGCGGGCTTATAAAACAAATGCACTTGATAGTGTTATAATTGTGAACCAGTACTAGATAAATAATAGAAATTAAGGGTATAATGTAGCAAATATTTCATGACGGAAAAAAAAAAGTTGTGTTGATGATCAAAAACTTAGAGACTAAACAAAATGATTTGTATCAATTTACAGTGTTTTGTGAGGAAAGATACAGTGCTTTCGCCATATGATTTAGTTTTCAGTTAATAAAAAGAAAAAAAATTACAAAGCTAAATTCTCTATCAACTTAATATTAAAAAAAAATCAACAAAGATAATTTTGAAAGGAAAAAAACCCATGAGAAAAAACATTGCACCAATTTGCAATGTTTTGTGAGGAAAACTATAACGTTTTTTTCCAATAAAATAAAATAAAAAACTATTTAGAGAAGTATTGTAGCAATCCACAATGTTTTGTGAGAAAAATCACAATGCTTTCCTCATATGATTTAGCTTTATTGTAATTATAATTCTTAACCAACTCAATATTAAAAAAAATTGACAAAGATAATTTTGGAAAAAAATCATAAAAAATCACATGGGAAAACATTGCAACAATTCACAGTGTTTTAAAGAAAAAAAATTACAAAGTAAAATTTTTAATCAACTCAATATTAAAAAAAAATTGACAGAGATAATTTTAGAAAAAAAAATAACAAAAAAAACACCAAAAAAAGAAAAAAAAATCACGTGGGAAACACTATAACAATTCATAGTATTTTGTGATGAAAGCTACAATACTTCCCCACATGATTTAGCCTTATTTGTAATGACTTGTAATTGTAATTCACAAACAACTCAATATTAAAAAAATAAAATTGAAAAAGATAATTTGAAAAAAATTATAACAAAAAACACCCATGCGGAGAGACACTATAGCAATTCAGAATGTTTTATGAGCAAAGTTACAATGCTTTCCCCACATGATTAAGCTTTATTACAAAGTTAAATTTTAACCAACTCAATATTTTAAAAAAAATTGACGAAGATAATTTTGGAAAAAAATATTACAAAAAAAAAAGAAAACACAAAAGAAACTGGAAAAAAAACCATGTGAGGAAAAACTGTATCAATCCATAGTGTTTTGTGAGGAAAAACTTGTATTTACTTGTAATTACAATTTTTAACCAACTTAATATTTAAAAAATAAAATTGACAAAGATAATTTTAGGAAAAAATATAACAAAAACAGAAAAAAAAAACCATGTGGGAAAAAACATTGTAGCAATCAACAGTAATTTTCAAGGAAAGTTACAGTGCTTTCCTTACATATTGTAACTGTAATATTTAACCAGCCCAATATTAAAAAAATAAAATAACAAAAGATAATTTGAAAGAAAACCATAAAACAAAACCAAGAGGAGAAACACTGTAGCAATCAACAATGTTTTAAAGAAAAAAAATTACAAAACTAAATTTTCAATCAGCTCCATATTAAAAAAAATCGACAAATATAATTTTGAAAAATAAAGAAATAAAATAGAAAAATTATGTGGAAAAACATCGCAGCAATCCACAGTATTTTAAAGAAAAAAATTACAAAGCAAAAAATTTTAACCAAGTCAATATTTAAAAAGTAAAATTAACAAAAATAATTTTAGAAAAAACAAAAGAAAAAATAAATGAAAAAATAAGAAAAAATAAGAAGGTTGAAAAACAAATTTTGAAAAAAAAAAGAGGGAAGTACTGTGGATTACTGTAATCCACAGTAAATTAGGTGTGGGGGAACAGTGATTCCCCCACACCATTTAGAGTATTGTATAATCTCAAATAAAATAAATAATAATCAAAATAATAGAGATCAAATCTAATACATAAAAAAAATTAAAAGATGATGAAATTAAAATAACAATAATTATAATTTCATAAATTATTTTAAATAAAAATAAGTAACAATCAAAAGAATGAGGACCAAATTTGTTAGATAAAAAATTTCAATTTAAAAAATAATCAGTTGGGTTTTGGTTTTTGTTCTAAAATAATCAAACCAAATGGAACCGAAACCGGTCGCTTTGAACTGATTTTGTTTTTTTTTTAAATTCAGTTTGGTTAATTTTTAAGTAAAAACTGAACCGAACCAAAAATGATCACCCCTCCTGGTATCATTTAATTAAATAATAAAAGAACATATAATAATAATATATGGACTAAATCAAACAAAAAGAAGTTTTTATGAGAACTTGAAAAAAACAAGAAAATAAATTAATGATGCAACTTATTTCTAAACCAATTCAATGTTAAAGATCAAAATTGAAAAAACAATCCTGACCTACATCAACCTGAATGAGTATGCAAATTTTGCAAGTCAATTCATTAGACCAAAATATGCAAGAGAAAGCAAATAAAGAAATGATGGAGCCTAGTTCCTAAAAAAAATCAATATAGAAAGATGATATCGAAAGAAAATCTAAAAAGGACAATAAAAGATAAACTAAAAAGTCAGACACACCCACTAAACCCTGTGACCCGGATCAAACAAATAAGATAACCTAATATAAGAAAAATTAAGAAATATTATGAAACTCAATTCTTAAACAACTTAATGTTAAAGGATAAAACCAAAAAAATTATTAAATTAAAAAGCAATTACTAAAAAAATAGACCTAGATCAACCTAGGCTAACCACGTCAAACCTGTGGTCCTGATAATGAGGTCTAGATAACTAAATTGAAAGGAAATCAAAGAAAATCATAAAGCTCAATTTAAAAAAAATCAATTTTATAAAAAGACCTAAAACAAAAAAAAAAGCAACATAATAAAGACCAAGTTAGAAAAAAAAAATCAAATAAGAGGAGATTTCGCTCTTTTTTTAATTGAAGGATGCAATTAGAAAGAAAATTCAATTTTATAAAAGGATCGAAAACTAAAAATAAAAATTAGAAAAATGAGAACAAATTTTGAAAAATAAAAAATAAAAGGAAAATGTTGAAATTTTTATTAAAAGATGAGATTAAAAACAATTTTACATTTTAGAAAAGGATCCTGACAATAACTTAGTAATCAAAAAAATGAGGAGGGAATTTGAAATGATAATAAAATGAGGATAACATTGAAATTTAGAATGACCAGCGTGAATTTTGAGGAGTAAAGAGGAAAAGATAAAATAAAATGATGTTGATGACACACCAACAAGAATGAGAATACATGCATTAAAGGACGTCGTACGTGCCTCCAAAGCATTGTGACCTCTCCCACTCTCTAGCACATGCATTTCACACACCAATCAGTTTAACCTTTCCCATTAACTTAAGTCCCTCATATTTTTTTCACAATCAAATTCGGTCCCTTAAGTCCTAATTACTCTAAATCAATATAATTTAAATATATTTTGACAAACCAAGCACCAAAACATTTCCTCGATATTGTGAGACTCTTATATCTAGGCAAAAAAAAACCTATGAAGTCAATTTGCTAAAAAAACATAATATGGAAGGATCAAATTAAAATGAAAAAGAACAACAACTAAAATTGGAAACCAGTCTATAAAAGGAAAAAATTATATGTATTTAAAAGTTTTCAAAGAATTAAATTTAATCATTAATGCTTTAATTACTCTAAACCAATACAATTGAATATCTAAACCAATGCAATTGAATATTTCCTCAACACCTTGAGTTCCTTATTTGTAGGTGTATTTGATGCAATCCAAACTACACTAAAGGATTCAATATAAGTTCTAGCTAGGATAATTACAAGATCAAGAGCGAAAAAACTCAAATATGCATTCAATGAGCTTATTCAGAGTATTTAGGGCAATGTGGATTTCAAAAAGGCCACAACAAGTTATGATTAGACTCCAGTCAATTTAATCTATGTATGAAAGGGGGCTTGATCCATTTACTTTATTATCTAATTAATTTCGACAACTAGGGACGGGGTTTGGGCTTATTTTCCCTAGTGCCTCATTTTATGATAATAAGCATTAAGCTAAAATTTTACTAGAAGATTTCAAAGGCCTTATTTTATATACAATTAAAACTTCATATTGATTAGACATTAGGAAAGCCTTGCGATAAGGTCTAAAAGCTACCATGTAAGATTTGTATTAGTTTCTTATTTAGTTTTACTTTTTTTTCTATTTTATTTAGATCTCTTTTGTTATTTGTTTTTGGAATTTCTTAGGACTTTTAACCTAGTATAAATAGGGTTATCTAACTCATAATTAGTTTTTTTTCCAAACTTTGATTTCAGAATAATATATTATGTGTGTGTGAGAGAGAAAAAATTTTCTTAATTAGGTTTTTCATTGAACTACTCTAACTCATCGCAGGATTAACCAAGCTTCATGGTTGTTAAATAATATTTATGTAGTCCTATTTATTAAGGGTAGAATAGTACTTTCAGTTTAACCTATATATACTTTATTTGTATTTAGGTTAAGACTAAGCATTCATAATATACAGATTACTTAAAATTCTAGCCTCCTTTTTTGTATTTGATCTCAATTATTTTAATAATGGTATCTTCCATACTACTTGTTTGTGTCTTTTCATAGGCATTAGATAAGGGTTCAGTTTCTATAGTCTTGGTGCCTCAGTATAAGTTATCATTGTGTCAAGTTTAATCACAAACTTGAATTCAGTTTTCTTGGAAAGGGTCGATTTGACTATGAATTTTTAAATCTTTATATTCATGAGGTTCAGATTAGTTACTATATAAGTAAGGCTTTAAAATCAGGGTACATCTCTTTATCTTTTAGTTTTCATGTTATTTTATCATTATTGTCATCTAGAAGAGAATGATTATTTGTGATGTGGTTGTTTACATTGAAAAAGGATCAAATAAATCAAAAAAGATAAAAAATAGGGTTTAGCCAGAAAATAAAAGGTTTTCATCAAATCTTAGATGCAACAATTCAAATTTAAAACTTTTTTATTCCTATGATATCTTAGTGACATATCTTGGTTTTGGAATTATTTAGATACACTTTGTTGGGTTATTTCTAAAAATTACAAAGAAAATTTATAACAGGTAGTTTTTGTGTCAATACTGTATTTCTTGTTAGTTTTGGCTAAAGTCAATACACACACATAATGTCTTTGATTAATTTGGGTTATTTGAGTCTTATTTCATTAACTTTCTTATTCTTTAATATATTTTTTCATGTCTTTGTATTGTTTATATTTCGCTTGCTATTCATAATTTTGTATTCATAGATTTGTATTGATAATTTCTAGTATTGCCTTTTAAGTCTATATATTATTTTGGATTGCACTACCAAATGACTAATTGATTAATTTTTCTAATTTATTCTGTATTAGTTCCTTAAAGAACTGAAATTTTTTAGATCGAGTGGTAAATGGTGAAATGTGAGTTTATTATAGTGAAAAGCCAAAAAAAATTGTGAAACATGAGAGAAGTGACATTTAATAAGTGTAAATACATGAAAGAGTGTGTGAAGATATATTTCTCTTGCTACTAATATGATTTTCAAATCTTGATGATGTCAACTAAAAGTGGTTCATCACTGTCAAAGGATATGAATAATCTAGAATGTGGTTATTTGGTTATGCAATAACAATTGGAGATGATGAATAATAGATATGAAGAGGTTATGAATGAGATGGTTGGATTAAGAACTAAAGTAGCAAGCCTTCAAGAAGGGCTAGTCCGGAGAGGTCTTGAGGGTAGAAGGCTTATAAGATGAGTTATTTCACCTCTAAATAAGTCTATAGCTGAAAATATAAATGATGAGGTCTAGGATTTTGATAATGAACATAGCGCTAGGTTTTGGTAGCATAAGACCCGTAGACATGGGAGAGCTCGTCCATATAATTATTTTAGTCATGGGAGAGTAGATGAGGATGATGATTTTCGTGATGGTTTGGATAAAAGTTTAGGGGGTATTAAGATAAAAATTCTGGCTTTTTAGGACAAAAATGATTATGAAGCATATTTGAAATAAAAAAAGAAAGTATCGTTGATTTTTTTTTATCATCGTTAATTTGAAGAAAAAAAGGTAAAAATTGTTGTTATTAAGTTTACTTACTATGCTATTATTTGGTAGGATCAAATTATTTTAGATAGGAGAAGGAATGAAGAGAGACTCATAAAAACTTGGGATGAGATAAAAGTAATCCTGAGAAAGATGTTTATTCTTAGACATTATTATTATAAAGAATTATTTCAGAGATAATAGATTTTGACCCAAGGATCTTAGAGTGTAGAGAAGTACCATAATAAGATGGAGATTGCCATGATCAGAGCTAATAACAAGATTTTTGAATGATTTGAACAAAGAGACATGTAATGTGATTGAATTACAATATTATATTGAGCTAAAAGATATGATCCACATGGCTATCAAGATAGAGAGACAATTAAAAAGAAAAGGAAGTACATACTAATAAGGTAATTCAAATTCCTTTTCAACTTGGAGGCTGAATTATAGGGGAGAGGAGGATGCCCTTTCAAAGCCAATTACCCTAGAAAGCAAAGTCAAACCACCTAAAGCTTTATATATTATTAAAGAACCAATGAGCTCTTTCAATAGAAGTTTGGTGAGATCCTTGGCTTCTTGAATTGCCATTACCTTTGCTTCCCAAGTTTTCGGTAAGGGCCTAAAAATTTTGCTCATAATTTTTGCATTAGTATAAGTCATAACAAGAGCATCAAAACTATTAGTTATTATAGTCATTCTAGTAAACATACTAGTTATGGATTCACTAGGAAGCATTTTGAACAATTCATATTGATAAACTAACATAACTTATATTAGGATTTAATAAGCCTCTTTATTTAATATCAATATAAGTATATGATTAAAATTACCTATGAAAGTCAAATTCAAAATTTGTAATAGTATAATTAGAATTAGATACTATTATCAATGAGGGTCAACTCTAGATATTCAATTTTAACAATTTATTTTTCTTTCTTTTTCCTCTAGAGGGTTTTGTTTTCTTATTTTCTTTATAACTTTATTTATTCTTATAAACTTAATTTTCCTACAAACTTCTTATCCTTTAGAATTGCTATGTTTCTTTACATGGAAGTGATTTAAGAACAAGTTACCCTTACTAATGGCCTAAGGTTTGAAGTTCCCATTTCATTTGATTAGTGGTAGTTGTCGCTTCATCATAATTTTAGTCTTAAAACGATTTAATTGGCAACAAAAATAAAACTTTCCGCGCTTATTATTCATATTAGGGCTAATGTAGATATATTGAAGTAATAATTTTTTATGATCATTTTATCAATTGAATTTTAAAGGCCTAGGATATTGAGTTACAAAGTTCATAAAAAATGTCGAATAAGGACACTAAGATACTTGATGCAATACACTTCACCAAAAGACTTCTATCAAGACATGGATCATGGAACATAAATGTATCAAAAGAGTAATTAGTCATTAAACAAACATTCATTTGATATGTTGAGTATATATGTGGAGGAGCTCGACCTTATTGTTAGGAAAAATCAAGAGTATATTATGACCCACCAATCATAAGTGAACTTCCTCATGATGTCCAATGTAAGGTGTGACTTTCCTAACTTTGGTTAAGTTGGTGAGGGAAGTTTTTAAGGCTTTTAAAGTGATGAATATATCTTTAATGAGAACGAGGATCGTATAGAGCTGACTTGACATGAAATATGACTTGCTCTTGTTCCTTGTTATGACTATAAAAAAAATATTTCCATTTCATGTATTTTCTATCATTTTAGTATATTTTTAATTGGCTTGTATAATTTTGAATAATATATTTGTTTACATGAATTTATGGTTTTGCTGCTATCTTTTGTGAATTGACTTATCATGCTTATTCTTTCTTTTGGTGATGCCAAAAAAAGAAGATTTTGATAGCTTTGCATGATATCTATTTAATATACTTTAGTAAAATTGTGAATAGTTCGATTATGTTATGGATATTTGGATATATTTTTTTAGTTATGTTAGCTCATAAAGTATAGTTATTATTATGTCATTTTGTGTTGAAATATGATTCTTGTTGATAAAAAGGAGTCTTGTGTAAATTATACATCTAATTACATGTTGCATAAAGTATATTTGATAAGGAGAGCATTTAGTATGATTATATTGCAAAGATTTTAATGGTTTGACATTATTAAAAAAAAAGAAGGGAGAATGTTGGCCCAAAAACACCCATTGCCTTTTGTTTTGATGATTAAAACCATTGATGTTGGATTTAATTATTCTTCTAAGATCATGTACTATATTTATATAATTGTCCAATCTATCTCATA
>Ga0325400_1000775_pt1 | contig 24812 bp, 25 predicted proteins | sample PopdelMetagenome_2_FD_205662 | JGI IMG/M metagenome (GOLD analysis project Ga0325400, IMG submission 205662) | Populus deltoides microbial communities from Bellville, Georgia, United States - Xylem-PdKOR-R1 | ecosystem: Host-associated > Plants > Phyllosphere > Stem > Wood/Secondary xylem...
GAGCTGGACGCCGTCGACGTCACCCCCGACGGCAGCCGGGTCCACGTGCTGGGCCGGGTGGACGGCCTGTCGGGGTCGGTGAGCACGCTGGACACCACCGCCGGGCGCTTCCTCGGCACCACCGCGGTGTGCAGCGACGACCGCAGCGCGCTGGCCGTCTCCCCCGACGGCGCGACGCTGGCCGTGCTCGGCGACTGCGGCTACGGGGACGGTCCGCAGGCGGTCGTCCTGCGCTGAGGGCCCGCCCTGGCGATCATGGGGCGTGCGCCGACGACTGATCACCCTGCCCGCCGCCGCGCTGCTCGCCGCCGGCTGCACCTCCTTCGCCGACGACGCGGGCCCCGCCGGGACCAGCTCGTCCGCGACGGCGACCACCGGCCCGACGGCGACGTCCGCCGCCGGTGGGCTCGAGGTCCGCGACCGGACCGACCTGGGCACCGCGGCGTCCGGCGTGACCGCGGCCCGGCTGGCCGCCGACGGCGACGACCGCGCCGTGCTGCTGGTCGGCTCGCCCACCTCGACCGTCGTCACCGCCGACTCCGCGACCGCGGTCCGCGACGCGGTGCCCACCGACGTGGTGCTGCTGGACGGCGACCCGGTCGCGGTGGCGCTGACGACCGACCCGGTGGCCGCCGACCCGGTCCTTGCGCTGGTGCCCGTGGCGGGCAGCACCGCCGGTCCGCTGGAGCTCGACCCGCAGACCACCGCACCCCGCGGCATCCCGGTGCTCGCCGCCGCGGGCGACGGCGAGGTGCTGCTGCTGGTGGAGGACACCGACCGCACGGGCGCCCGGGTGCTGGCCGTCGACCCGGCGACCGGCGAGGTCCGCGAGGACGTCGACCTCGACCTCGGCGAGGACGTCGTGTCGGTCGACCTGCTCGGCCTGGCCGCGACCGACGACGGCGTGGTCGCCGGGGTCGGCGTGCGGGGCGCGGACGGCACCACCACCGGCCGGCTGGTGGCCCTCGACGCCGACCTGCAGCCCGACGGCGACCCGCAGGACACCGACGGCGAGCTGCTCGCGCTGACCGTCGACGGCACCCCGGTCACCGCCGACGAGGACGGCACCGTGCAGGTCGACGGCGACCAGGTGGCCGCCGACCTGGGCACCCGGGTGTCCGGCGCGGCCCTGGTCGACGGCACGCCGGTGGTCGCCTTCCTGGACCAGGGCTCCCCCACCGTCGTCGTCGGCGACGAGCCCGTGCAGCTGTGCGACGGGGACGGCGACGCCCTCGCGGTGGCCGCGACCGGCGGCGGCGAGGTGCTGGTGGCCGGCACCTGCGACGGCAACGCGGTCCTCTGGACCCTGGGCTGATCAGGGAGGGGTGGGTCCGCCGCGGTGCGGGCCCACCCCACGGCCTCAGTGCCGGGTGGTGCCGCAGTCGGTGCAGCGCTTGCGGTGGGCCTCGTTCGTGGTGGGGCAGTTGGCGCAGGTCCAGGCGCCGCGCTCGAGGGTGCGCATGGTGGTCTCCGGAGCTCGTCGGGGTGTGACGAGCGCGACGCTACCCAGTCGTCATGACGTCCTGATGAACTGCCGGTTGCGCGTCGGAGGCGCGCCCTCAGGCCCGCGGCAGGACCGAGCACCCGCCGCCGGAGCAGGCGCACCCCGCGCAGGCGGCCGGCACCGCGGGCGGCGGCTCGTGCGCCAGCTTCCGCAGCGCCACCGCACCGGCGAGGGTCGCGATGCCGGCGGCGAGCACGGCCACCGCCACCGCGAGGACGGCGACCGCGGCCAGCCAGGTCGGCCCGGCCTGCACCGCGCCGACGGCCAACACGACCACCGCGACGGCGACCGCGGCACCCGCGGCGGCCCGGCGGCGGGCCCGGACGACGAGCGCGACCAGCACACCGGCGAGGGCGACCACGCAGGTCCAGGCGGCGACGACCGACGGCAGCAGCGCCAGCCCGACGGCCACGGCGCCCAGCCACGCGGCACCGGCGCCGAGCGCGGCCACCGACCGGTCGACCGAGCCGGCGCGGGCGGCGCGCAGGGTGCCGACCCCGCGCAGCACGGCGAGGACGCCGACGCCGGCCAGCATCAGGCGCACGCCGGTGTCGGCGACGAGCACGCCGACCACCGCGAGCACCACCAGCACGGCACCCTGCAGGGCCGTCCACGGCCAGGACCGCCGGGCCTGCTCGGGGGCCGGGACAGGGGTGGAGGTGGCAGCGCTCGTCACGGGGACCAGTGTCCCCCATCCGCCGGGCGGAACCGGTTCGGTCGTGCCACCCTCGCCGCACGGGGTCCGCACAGCCACCCCACGGAGGTTCCCCATGACAGCCCAGCAGGCCGCCGACCGGGCGAGCCGGTCCGACGCACTCGAGCACCTGGCCCGGGTCGGGCTGGTCGCCTACGGCCTGGTCCACCTGCTCATCGCCTGGCTGTCCCTGCAGTTGGCCTGGGGCGGCGGGTCGGGCGAGGCGGACCAGTCGGGGGCGCTGGCCACACTCGCCCAGGAGCCCTTCGGCAAGCCGCTGCTGTGGGTGCTCGGGCTCGGGCTGATCGCGCTGACGCTGTGGCAGCTCGGGATGCTCCTGCAGTACCGGGGCGGGCTGTCCGGGTCGGGCGACGCGAAGAAGAAGGCCGTCACCGGGATCGTGAAGTGCGTCGGCAAGGCGGTGGTCTACGCCTTCCTGGCCTTCTCGGCGCTGCGGTTCGCCACCGGCAGCGGGTCCTCGAGCTCGGGCCAGCAGCAGCAGACCACGTCGGGGACCTTCGCCCTCCCCGGCGGGCGGTTCCTCGTCGGCGTGGCCGGCCTGGTGGTGATCGGCATCGGGGTCTACCAGGTCGTGAAGGGCCTGCGGAAGAAGTTCATGAAGGAGATCGACACGTCGTCGGCGTCGCCGAAGGAGCTGCGCGTGGTCGAGCGGCTGGGCCAGGTGGGCTACGTGGCGAAGGGCGCGGCGTTCGTCGTCGTGGGCGGGCTGCTGGCCTACGCGGCGATCACTTTCGACCCGTCCAGGGCGACCGGCCTGGACGGCGCGATGCGCACCATCCTCGACGCCCCCTTCGGCCGGTGGCTGCTCACCCTGGTGGCGCTGGGCATCGCCGCGTTCGGCGTCTTCTGCTTCTTCCGCGCGCGCTACCCGCAGCGCACCTGACGCGTGGCGGAGCTGCCCCCTGCTCTGGCCCGGGTCGTCGACCGGGCGGTCGCCCGCATCCCCGACCGGTGGATCGACCGCGTCCACGCGGCGGCCGACCACGCCCGCGAGGTCACCGACCACCCGTGGCTGGAACGCCTGGCGCGGGTGGGTCTGGTGGCCTACGGCGCGGTGCACCTGCTCATCGGGTGGTTGGCCTTCACCGTCGCCTGGCGGGTGAACCCCGATGCCGCGGACGCCGACCAGGCCGGGGCGCTGCGCACGGTGTCGGACTCACCCGGAGGTCTGGTGCTGCTGTGGGTGATCGGGCTGGGGTTGGTGGCGCTGGCGGTGTGGCAGGCCGGTGAGGTGCTGCGCTGGTGGACGGGTCTGCTGGTCCCCGAGCGCCGGCTGCACGCCGGGTTCGTGTGCGCGAAGTGCCTGGCCAAGGCCGTGGTCTACGGCGCGCTCGCGGTGGTCGCGCTGGTCTTCGCCGTCGGGGCGCGCTACGACGCCACCGACAGCACCCAGGACCTGACGGACGACCTGCTGGAGATCCCCGGCGGCGCCGCGCTGCTGGTGCTCGGCGGCCTGGTGGTGGTCGGGGTCGGGCTGTACCTGGCCTGGCGCGGCTGGACGGCGGGATTCATGAAGGACGTCGACCTGGACGCCGCACCCGACAGGTACGAGCCGACGATCGCGGCGCTGGGCCGGGTGGGCTACCTGGCCAAGGCGGTGGCGTTCGCCGTCGCCGGCGGGCTGGTCGTGTTCGCCGCGGTCACCCGCGACGTGTCGACGGCGACCGGCCTGGACGGCGCCCTGAACGCCATCGGCGCCGTCCCCGCCGGCCAGTGGCTGCTCACCGCCGTCGCGGTCGGGTTCGCCGCGTTCGGGGTCTACGCCCTGGCCCGCGCCCGCTACCCCGACCGCGACCCCGCCACCTGACCGCACTTCCCAGCCCACGAAGGCCGCACCCGGTCACCGCGGCTGCACCCGGTCACCGGAGAGGGATCCGGTCACCGCACGCCGTGACCGGATCCCTGCACGGTGACCGAACGTCCGCCGGGAACCACGTCACCCTGCTCCGGGCCGCTGCAGGCCGCGCCGGTCAGCCGGTGGACGACGTGCACCTGCGGCGGCTCACTCGATGCGGGGGCCGATGATGATCTCGGTGTCGTCGGGGCGGTAGGTGCGCCATCGGCCGCCGGGGTCCCGTTCGATGCGGAAGCCGTGGTGGACCTTGCCGTGGTGGGCCTCGCACAGCAGCGCCGAGTTGGTCAGCGACGTCGCCCCGCCGTGGGCCCAGTGCACCAGGTGGTGCACCTCGGCCCAGTGGTGCGGGGCACCGCAGCCGGCGAACACGCATTCCCTGTCCCGGGCGACCACGGCCCGCCGCAGGGCCGGGGTGACCACCCGGTGGGCGCGACCGACGTCCAGCGGGGTGCCGTCGGGGCCCATCACGATCCGGGACACCTCGCTGTCGCAGGCCAGCCAGCGGGCCCGGGCGGCGGAGATGGCCGTGCCGAAGCCGGTGGCCGCGGTGCCGGGCCCGGTGCCCTCGGCGGCGAGGTCGTCGGCGTCGAGGGTGACCACCACATGCGGCTTCACCGTGCGCATGACGGGCAGCTGTCCGGCGGCGAGCTGGTTGTCGGCCAGCTGCACCAACGCATCGGCCTGCCGCTGGGCGCGGGTGCGCTCATCACCGGCAGGACGGTGGGCCTGCACCACCGCCTCCAACGTCGTCCGCACCTTCTCCCCACCCACGGCGTCGAGGTCGAAACGGCCGGTCACCGACCCGTCGGCGTGCGCGGACATGGTCAGCCGCCGGCCCTCGGTGGGGTCGGGCTCGGGCCCGTCGGGATCCAGCGCATCGGCGAACGCCCCCACGGCGACCACCAGCGACCTGTGGGGCGAGGACACCGCGACCGCGGTGAACGCCCGTTCGAAGGCGCCCAGGTCGATGCCCTGCTCCTCGGCCCGGGCCCGGTCGGGCTCCCCCATCGCCCCGGCGACCACGTCGACCTGGGCGGCGGTCACCGCACCCTCGGCGAACGCCGCCGCCAGGTGCGGCACATGGGCCAGCAACCGGGCAGCCCGCACGATGCGGGAGGCCTCTGCGGCCGAGAGCCGCTGGTGCCCGATCAACCACGACCGCATCGAGGCCAGCCCGTCGTGCCCGGCGGCCTGGGTCAGCTCCGCGTGCCGGGTCAGCGACGCGATCTGGGCGTCCAGCCGGTTGCGCTCGACCACCAGACCGGCCAGCAGCTCCAGCACATCGGCGGCGGGCAGGCGGTGCAGGTCCTCGACCTCGTCCAGCTCGAGAACGGTCACCGCCACACCTCCCACCTGTTCGATCAGGTGTTCGAAGTCTACCGCGGCGGACGACGAACGGCCAGGTCAGACGGGTGAAGCAGCGGACGCACAGGGTGATGGGGGTCCGTGGCGCAGACCCGCTGCATCGGGCAGGGTCGGCGGCGTGACCGACCGGCCGGCGACCGTCCCCGGGTTCGGGCGGTTCTGGGCGGCGTCGACGGTCACCGGGTTCGGCGCGTACACGACCACCGTCGCGATCGGCGTCCTGGTGGAGGTCGACCTCGACGGGACGGCGCTGGACCTCGGCTGGGTGAACGCGGCGCGCTGGGCTCCGTACCTGCTGGTCGGCCTGGTCGCCGGGGTGCTGGCCGACCGGGTCCGTCGCCGTCCGCTGCTGGCCGGCGCCGACCTCGTCCGGGCCGCGGTGCTGGCCGCCGTCCCGCTGCTCGCCGCGCTCGACCTGCTGACGCTGGCGACGCTGACCGCGCTCGTGGCGGTCTTCGGCCTGGCCGCGGTGGTCGGGGACGCCGCCCAGCAGTCCTTCCTCCCCCGTCTCGTCGGCCCGGCCGGGCTGGGTCGGGCGAACACCCGGCTGCAGCAGGGCGACGCGGCCGCCCAGGGCGTCGGCCCCCTGGTCGGCGGTGCCCTGGCCGCGGCCGGGGCGCCGCTGGCACTCCTCGTCGGCGCCGCCGGTCACCTGGTCTCCGCCGTCCTGGTGCTCGCCACCCCGCTGCGCGACCCCCGCCCGGCGCGGGCGCCGCGGCGCCCGGTGCTGACCGAGCTCCGGGAGGGCGTGCGGTGGGTCTACCGGCACCCGACGCTGCGCCCGCTCGCGCTCACCACGCACACCTGGTTCGTGGCCAACGCGGCGATCGGCACCGTCGCCGTCACCTACCTGCTCACCGTGCTCGGCGTCGGTGCGCTCGGCCTCGGGGTGGCCACCGCGGCGGCCGGGGTGGGCACCCTGGCCGGCACCTCGGTCGCCGGCCGGGTCGGACGGCGCACGGGCGGTGCGGGCACCGTCGTCGGCGGGCGGCTCGTCGAGGCCGCCGGCGTCCTGCTGCTGGTGGTCCTGCCCCTGCTGCCCGGGCCGGGCCTCGTGGGGGTCGTCGTCGCGCAGCTGCTGTTCGGGTTCGGGATGGGTGTCGAGGGCCCGTTCGAGTTGTCGCACCGGCAGGCCGTCACGCCCGACCACCTGCAGGGCCGCACCAACGCGACCATGCGCTCGGCCAACCGGGCCGCGGTCGTGGTCGGCGCGCCGGCCGGTGGTGCGCTGGCGCTGGCCACCTCGCCGCGGGTCGCGCTGGTGCTCGCCGCGGCGGTCATCGCCGCGTCGGCCCTCGTCCTTGCCCGGTCGGGCTTCCGCCACGCCGACGAGCTGCCCGCCGCCTGACCGACCGCACGCCGCGGACGGCGGGCCGGGTCAGACGTCGGGCAGCAGCAGGTCCAGCGCGGCGGCGAGGGAGTCGGCGAGGGCACCGCCCGGGGTGCTCAGCCAGTGCTCGTGCGCGGTGAGCGAGGCGGCCAGCGCGGCGTGCCCGACCGCGACGGGCACCACGTCCTCGAGCGGCACGCCCAACCGCTGGGCGGTGAAGCCGGCGACCGCGGCCCGCCAGGCGTCGAAGGTGGTGTGGCCGTGCGCCCGGAGCGCGGGGACGGTGAGCACCAGCAGCGCCCGCCGCCGGACCCACTCCTCCTCCCCCGGCGGCACAGCCAGGGCGCTCAGCACCGCGTGCCGGACGACGGCCCGGACCGGCTCCCCGGGGTCGGCGGCGGCCAGCGCGTCCGACAACCTGCGCAGGTCGTCCGGGGACGCGGCGAACAGTGCGTCGGCCTTGGCCGGGAAGTAGCGGAAGAAGGTGCGGCGGCCGATGCCGGCGGCCGCCGCGACGTCGTCCACGCTGGTCTCGTCGTAGCCGTGCTCGACGAACAGCCGCAGCGCCACCTCCGACAGGTCCTGCGCCGACGTCACCGCCGGCCGGCCCCCGCGCTCCCCCGTGGTCATGCGGGCATGGTGCCCCATCCACCGACCTTGCCCCAGTGGCACCGAGTGCCATAACGTGCGGTGCAGATCACACCGAGGAAGAAGAAGGAGCAGTCATGGGTCGGATGGACGGCATGGTCGTGTTCGTGACGGGCGCGGCCCGGGGGCAGGGCCGCAGCCACGCGGTGCGGCTGGCCCAGGAGGGCGCCGACATCATCGCCGTCGACGTCTGCGCGCCGGTGGAGACGGTGCCCTACCCGGGCGCCACATCCGAGGACCTGGCCGAGACCGTCCGCCAGGTCGAGGCGCTGGACCGCCGGATCGTGGCCAGCGAGGTCGACGTCCGCGACCTGGCCGGCCTCACCCGCGCGGTCGAGGACGGCGTCGCCCAGCTCGGCCGGCTCGACGTCGTGCTGGCCAACGCCGGCATCTCCACCCCGGCGCCGACGCTGGAGATGGACGAGACCACCTGGCAGACGATGATCGACGTCAACCTGACCGGGGTCTGGAAGACCGTCCGCGCCGCGGTGCCGCACATCATCGCCGGTGAGCGGGGCGGGTCGGTGGTCATCACCAGCTCGCTGGCCGCGATCTACGCCAACCCGAACACCGCGCACTACTCCGCGGCGAAGGCCGGCCTGGTGATGTTCGCGAAGGTGCTGGCCAAGGAGCTCGCGCCGCACCGCATCCGGGTCAACACCATCCACCCGACGACGGTCGCCACGGACATGATCCTCAACGACGCGACCTACCAGCTCTTCCGCCCCGACCTCGAGAACCCCACCCGGGCCGACTTCGAGGAGGCCGCGCTGACGCTCAACGCGCTCCCCGTCCCGGCGATCGAGGCCGTCGACATCTCCAACGCCGTCCTCTACCTCGTCTCCGAGGACGGCCGCTACGTCACCGGCACCACCCACGTGGTGGACGCCGGCGGCCAGCTCTGACCCCCGACACCCCAGGAGGAACCCCGTGGGACTGCTCGACGGCAAGGTCGCACTCATCACCGGCGGCGCCCGCGGCCAGGGCCGCGCGCACGCCCTCGTCTCCGCCCGCGAGGGCGCCGACGTCGTCCTGGTCGACATCGCCGACCAGATCGGCACCGTGCCCTACGCGATGGCGACGGAGGACGACCTGGCCGAGACCGTTCGCCAGGTCGAGGCCCTGGACCGGCGGGCGATCAGCGTGGTCGCCGACGTCCGGTCCCAGCAGCAGATGGACGACGCCGTCGCCCGCGGCCTCGCGGAGTTCGGCCAGATCGACATCCTCATCGCCAACGCCGGCATCTGGACCCAGGGCCCGTTCTGGGAGCTGTCCGAGGAGTCGTGGGAGGACATGCTCGGGGTCAACCTGACCGGGGTGTGGAAGTCGGCCAAGGCGGTCGCCCCGCACATGATGGAGCGCGGCACCGGCTCGATCGTCATCACCTCGTCGGTGAACGGCCTGGAGCCGGGGGTCAACTACGCGCACTACGTGGCCGCCAAGCACGGGGTCATCGGGCTGATGAAGAACATCGCGCTGGAGCTGGCCCCGCACGGGATCCGCTGCAACTCGATCAACCCCGGGGCGATCAAGACGCCGATGACCGACCACCAGGGGGCCTGGGACATGTTCGCCGGGCACGAGGGCGGCACCGAGGAGGACATGCTCAACGGCGGCTACGGGTTCCACGCCCTCAAGGGGGCGACCTTCCTGCCGCCGGAGGTCATCGCCAACACCGCGCTGTACCTCAACAGCGAGCTCGCCGCCGCGGTCACCGGCGTGACCATCCCGGTCGACGCCGGCCACATGATCCTGCCCGGCTTCAACCACGCACCCGTGCGCTGAGCCCCGCGGACGACGACGGCCGGTCACCCGCGCGGGGTGACCGGCCGTCGCCGTCGTGCTCAGGGCGTCAGAGCTCGACGTCCTCGTAGCAGGGACCGGTGAACTCGTAGTCCGCCGCCGTCGGGCCCGCCAGGTCGGCCTCGGTGACCGAGATGCCGGTGGAGGCGTCGGGGTCCGGGGTGGACAGCTGGGTCACCCGCACGGCCGCGGAGTCACCGCCGTCGGCGTAGTCGCCGGACCCGTCGGGCAGGATGCCCTCGTAGTCCACCGAGCTCAGGCCCGACGCCGCCTCGTAGAGGCCCTGACGGGTCAGGTCGCCGTTCTCGGCCGCCGCCTCGAGCGCCGCCTTCAGCGGGTAGGACCAGGCCCACCCGGCGAGGAAGAACTCGTTCGGGGTGGCCCCGCTCTCCTCGGCCGCCGCACGCATGGCCTCGTGGCCCGGGGTGTCGGAGTCGAACGGCGCCCAGGGGCCGAGCAGCTGGTAGGACGCCTGCAGCGCCGGTGCGGCCGGGCTGGCCAGCAGGGCGACGTTCCAGGTCGGCGAGGAGCCCAGGAACTTGCCGGTGAAGCCGGCGGCCACCGACTGGCCCACGATGGTGGCCATGTCGGCCGGGCCGGTCGACACGACGACCACGTCGGGCTGCTGCTCGACGATCGCGGCGATGGCCGAGGCCTGGTTGTCGGTGCCCGCGGTGGTCTCCACGTTGGCGAACTCGATGCCGTTGGCGTCGGCGGCCACCTTGGCGCCGGCCGCGGCGTCGCCGCCGTAGTCACCGGCGTAGTGCACCGCCATGACCGACTCGGCGCCGTTGGTCTCCACCGCGTAGTCGACGCCGTTCATGGCCTCGGCGCAGTAGGTCGGGCCGGACTCCAGGATGGCGTCCTGGAACAGGTACAGCGAGGTCCAGCCGGCCGGGGCCGCGACGATGTTCTCGGCCTCCAGGTCCTCGACGATCGCGGCGGTGGGCGGCGAGCCGAGGGTCTGGGCCAGGGCCAGGATGTCGGGCTTGATCTCCTGGTAGACCTGGTTGGCGACCTGCGGGTTGTACTGGTTGTCCCGCACGTACTCGGTCACGTTGATGTCGTAGCCGCCGATGCCGCCGGCCTCGTTCACCCGCTGCCAGAACGCCTCCTGGCCGGCCACGATGACCGGGCCGGCCGGCGCGAACGGGCCGACGGTGAGGTCGGACAGGGTGCCGAGGTAGATGCACCCGTTGTCCGGGTTCACCGCCTCGGGGCAGGCATCGCTGGTGACACCGACGTCGGTGGCGATGCCGCCCTCGCCGCTGCCGCCGCCGTCGGCCGGGTCCTCCCCGCCGCCGCGGCAGCCCGCGGCGAAGACCGCGAGACCGGCCAGGCCGGCCGCCGCGACCCGCCGTCGCGTCCGTGTGCTGCTCATCAGTGGTGCTCCCTTCGGTCCGGCACCGGTGCCGGTCGGGCGACCCACCCGGCGTCCTCGCCGGGCGGGAGATTCAGTACGAGAAGGGCCAGGCCTTCCAGTAGTTGCGGATCCGGACCCACAGGCCGAACAGGCCCCGTGGTTCCAGCAGCAGGAACGCGACGATGAGCAGCCCGTAGAGCAGCGTCTCCACCTGGAAGACGTTGGGCGTCTCGGTCGCCGACGAGGACAGGAACGGCAGGTACTCCGGCAGCTCGCGGGTCAGCCGGGGCAGCAGGGCGATGAAGAAGGCGCCCATGATCGACCCGGAGATCGTGGCGACCCCGCCGATGAGCACCATCGCGACGAACTGCACCGACAGCAGCAGGCCGAAGCTGGAGGGGTCCAGGTAGCCGGTGATGGAGTACAGCAGCGCGCCGGCGCAGCCGGCGTAGAAGCCGCTGATGACGAACGCCCGCCGCTTGACCCGGCGGACGTCGACGCCGGTCACCTCCGCGGCGATGTCGCGGTCGCGGACGGCGGCGAAGCTGCGCCCCATCGCCGAGCGGGCGATGTTGCGGCCCAGCAGGGCGAACACGCACAGCAGGACGAACATCAGCAGGTACAGCTGCTGGTCGGCGCTGAAGGACTCGGTGCGCCGGGACAGGTCGACCCCGAACAGCACCGGGTCGGCGGCCGGGCGGCCCACCCCGATGCCGCCGGTGACGGCGTCCCACTCGTTCCAGACGTGGGTGCCCAGGAAGACCAGGCCCAGGGTGACGATCGCCAGGTACAGCCCGCGCAGCCGGCTGGCCAGCGGGGCGACCACCAGGCCGACCAGCGCGGCGGCCAGGCCACCGGCCAGCAGCCACACCGGAAGGAACGTGATGCCCAGCCCGTACAGCCGGTCGTCCTCGGGGTCACCGGAGACGACCGCGGCGGTGTAGGCGCCGATCCCGATGAAGAACGCGTGCCCCAGGCTGACCTGCCCGGCGTAGCCGGTGACCAGGTTCAGCCCGATCGCGCCGATGGCCAGCACGCAGCCGGTGGCCAGCAGCCGCAGCAGGTCGTCCTCGAGCAGGAAGGGCAGCAGCAGCGCCACGACCAGCAGGACGCCGACGGCGACCTTCTTGGCGCCGGTGTTGAGCAGCGCCATGTCCTGGCCGTAGGAGGTGTAGAGCATCGGCCGGCCAAGCGGACGGCGTCCGCTCGCCTCCGCGGGCTCGGTGGCCGAGGACTCCGACGGTTCTCGGACGGCGGTCACACGCGTTCCACCTCTCGGGTGCCGAACAGCCCGTAGGGCCGCACGAGCAGGACGACCAGCAGCAGCACGTAGGGCGAGACCAGCGAGAAGTTCTGGCCCAGGAAGGGCAGGTACTCGCCCTGGTAGGTGGCGAAGAAGCTCTCCACCAGACCGACCAGCAGGCCGCCCACGACGGCGCCGCCGATGGAGTCCAGGCCGCCGATGATGATCGCCGGCAGGGCCTTGAGCGCGATCACCCAGGTGGACTGGTCCACCCCGCCGCCGGCACCCACGAAGGCCCCGGCGACCGCGGCGATGCCCGCGGCCATCGCCCAGGCCAGCGCGGTCATCGACCCGACCGGGACGCCCTGCACCAGCGCGGTCTCCTGGTCCAGCGAGGAGGCCCGCATGGCCAGGCCGTACCGGCTGTACCGGAAGAAGGCGAACAGCCCCGCCCCCACGACCAGCAGGACGACGGCCATCGCGATGTAGCGCTCCTGCACCGGCAGGCCCAGCACGTCGACGGTGGACAGCCCCCACGGGTCGCCGACGTTGCGCACGTCGGGCCCGATGAAGACGTTGACCACGACCCGGATGGCGATGTCCAGGCCCAGGGTGATGATCGCGACGACGAACACCGGCCGGCCGATCATCGGCCGGATGGTGGTGCGCTCCAGCCCCCAGCCCAGCATCCCGATGGCCACCGCGGCCAGCGGGACGGCGAGGTAGAACCCGACCGGTCCGGCCAGGTAGCTGACCAGCACCGCACCGGCCAGCATGAGCGCCGGCTGGGCGAAGCTGACCACCTTGGACGATTTGTAGATGATCACGAAGCTGACGGCCAGCAGCGCGTAGACCGAGCCGAAGCCCAGCCCCCGCACCACGGTCAGCAGGACGTCCCTCACGGACGGGCTCCCTTGCTGTACATCGACTCGACGAGGGGCGTGTAGCGCTCGGCCAGCGCGGACCGGCGCACCTTCTGGGTGGCGGTGAGCTCGCCGTCCTCGTGGTCGAGGAGCTTGGGCAGCAGCCGGAAGGACTTGATCTGCTCGACCGGGTTCAGGCCGGCGTTGACGCCGTCGACGATCCCCTGCACCAGCTCGCGCACCTCGACCCGCTCGGTGAGGTCGCGGTAGGTGGTGAAGGCGATCCGCTGCTTCTGCGCCCAGTCCCCGACCGTGTCGGGCTCGATCCCGATCAGCGCGGTCAGGTAGGGACGCCGGTCGCCGATGACCACGCACTCCTTGATCAGCGGTGACACCTTGACGGCGTTCTCGATCTCCGACGGGGCGACGTTCTTGCCGCCGGCGGTGATCATGATGTCCTTCATCCGGTCGGTGATCCGCAGCCGGCCGTCCTCCAGCACCCCGACGTCACCGGTGTGCAGCCAGCCCTCGGCGTCGATGGCCTCGGCCGTGGCGTCGGGGCGGTTCCAGTAGCCGGCGAAGGTCGCCGGGCCGCGGGTGAGCACCTCGCCGGTGGTCTCGTCGATGCGCAGCTCGACCGAGTCGTGCGGCTCCCCCACCGTGCCCAGCCGGATCCGGCCGGGGCGGTTGGCGGTGGCCGAGGCGGTGTTCTCGGTCATCCCGTAGACCTCGTGCACCGGGACGCCGAGGCCCATGAAGAACCGGAGGACGTCGACCGAGACCGGTGCGGCGCCGCAGCCGGCCCAGCGCACCCGGCGCAGCCCGAGCCGGTCGCGCAGCGCGCGGACCACCAGCACCCAGGCGATGCCGTGCAGCACCCGGCTGCCGGCGGTGTGCCGGCCGCCGTTGGCCTCCATGGCGGTGGTGACCTTCTCCGAGAGCTTCAGACCCAGGTTGCCGGCGTTGCGCTTGAGCGTGCTGGCCGCGGACTGCTTGACCTGCACGGTGGCCAGCAGCTTCTCCCAGATCCGCGGGACGGCGAAGAAGAAGGTGGGCTGGATCTCGCGCAGGTTCTCCGGCACGGTGTCGATGGACTCCGCGAAGTTCACCTGGATGCCGGTGGCGGCGTTGTTCCAGGTGGTGAAGATCCGCTCCGCGACGTGGCACAGCGGCAGGTAGGACAGCGACAGGTCCTTCGGCCCGGCGGGCGGGTCCAGCAGGCCGGCCGGGCCCGTGAGCGCGGTGACGGTGGCCTCGACGTTGCCGACGGTGAGCATGGCGCCCTTGGGCGCCCCCGTCGTCCCCGACGTGTAGATCAGGGTCATCAGGTCACCGGGCTGCGTCTGCGCCATGGCCTGCTCCACCGCACCCGGGTGCGCGGCGCGGTGCGCGCGGCCCCGGTCGAGCAGGTCCTCCCAGAACAGCAGCCGGCGGTCGGTGTAGCGCCCGCGGATGCCGCGCGGCTCGAGGTAGAGCAGGTGCTCCAGCGCCGGGAGCTCGGCCGAGACCTCCAGCGCCTTGTCCAGCTGCTCCTGGTCCTCGGCGAGGAGCACCCGGGCGCCGGAGTCGCGCAGCACGTGCACGACCTCGGCCGGCGGGTTGGTCGGGTAGAGCCCGACGGTCACCGCCCCGACGGCGACGGCGGCGAGGTCGGCGACCAGCCACTCCTTGCGGTTCTCCGACTGGATGGCCACCCGGTCACCGCGCTGGACGCCGAGGTCGAGGTAGGCGTGCGCGACGTCCAGGACGTCGTCCCAGTACTGCGACCAGCTGGTCTCCCGCCACAGGCCCTTCTCCTTGGACCGCATCGCGACCCCGGTGGGGGTGTCGCGGGCGCGGTCGCGGACCCGGGTGACCACCGTGGTGGTCCCGGTGCCCTGGGTGCTCGGCTGGGCCGTGGTGGTCATGCCGGCGTCCCCTCGTCGACGGTCTTCCTCTTGCGCCGGCCGCCGGTGTCGTGGTCCTCGCCCAGGTAGGCCTTGATCACGTCCGGGTCGCGCTGGACCTCGGCCGGGGTGCCGGTGGTGATGGGGACGCCGAAGTCGACGGCCATGATCCGGTCGGCGAGGTCCATGACCAGGCCCATGTCGTGCTCGACCATCAGGATCGAGATGCCCAGCTCGTCGCGGATGTCGAGGATGAACCGGGCCATGTCCTCGACCTCCTCGAGGTTCATCCCGGCCACCGGCTCGTCGAGCAGCAGCAGCTTGGGTTCCATGGCCAGCGCGCGGCCGAGCTCCACCCGCTTCTGCACGCCGTAGGGCAGCAGGCCGACCGGGAAGCGCCGGTAGGACTCCAGCTCCAGGAAGTCGACGATCTCCTCGACCGCGGCGCGGTCGGCCAGCTCGGACTTCTTCGCCGGGCCCAGCCAGGCCATCGCGGCGAACATGCCGTACCTCACCCGGTGCGCCCGGCCGAGCATGAGGTTGTCGACGACGGTGAGGTTCTCGAACAGCTCGATGTTCTGGAACGTGCGGGCCATGCCCTTGGCGGCGATCCGGTTCGGCCGCTGGCCGAGGATGGGCTCGCCGAGGAAGCGCACGGAGCCCTCCTGCGGCCGGTACACCCCCGACAGCACGTTGAACACCGAGGTCTTGCCGGCGCCGTTGGGGCCGATGATGGCGAACAGCTCGCGCTCGCCGACGGTGAAGGTGGCCCCGTTGATGGCGGTGACGCCCTTGAACCGGAGGGTCACGCCCTCGACCTCGAGCACGGGCGTGCTCGCTGCGTGCGTCACGACAGCCACCTCTTCCGGCGCTTGTAGTGCTTGACGTCGCGGAAGCTGCGCTCGCCCTCGGCGCCCAGGCCCAGGTAGAACTCCTGGATGTCGGAGTCGTCGAGCAGCTCCTGCGCGGGCTTGTCCATGACGACCCGGCCGGTCTCCAGCACGTAGCCGTGGTCGGAGATGGACAGCGCCATCGAGGCGTTCTGCTCCACCAGCAGGACCGTCGTCCCGCCGTCGTTGATCTGGCTGATCAGGTCGCGGATGCTGCCGACCAGCTGCGGGGCCAGGCCGAGGCTGGGCTCGTCGAGCAGCAGGTAGCGCGGCGAGCTCATCATCGCCCGGCCCATCGCCAGCATCTGCTGCTCGCCGCCGGACAGGTAGCCCGCGGCCTGGGTGCGCCGCTCCAGCAGGCGGGGGAACAGGTCGTAGACCCGCTCCAGGTTCGCCGCCCGGTCCTTGGGCCGGGTGTGCGCGCCGACGCGGAGGTTCTCCTCGACGGAGAACTCGCCGAACACCCGCCGGCCCTCCAGCACCTGGCTGATGCCGCGTGCCACGACCTGCTGGGGGTCCAGGTGGTCGATCCGCTCGCCGTCGAGGGTGATCTGGCCGCGGGTGACCGCGCCGTGGTGGATGTCCAGGAGACCGGACAGCGCCCGGAGCAGGGTCGTCTTGCCGGCGCCGTTGGCGCCCAGGAGGCCCACGACGCTCCCGTCGGGCACCTCGAGGCTCACCCCCCGGAGCACCAGCACGACGTCGTCGTAGACGACCTCGAGGTTGCTGACTGCGAGCACGTGCCGCCCTTCGTCGCTGGAGGTTGCACCGGTCAACGTCCGTGAGCCAGCTCACAGACATCACGTGATGGGCGACACTAGGTGCCAGCTGTGAGGCGGGGGAAGGGACGCGGCGCGTTCCGGCATCCGGAGGGGTGTTTCGTTATGCGCCCGTGATCGACGGGGCCTCCGCGTTCGGCTCAGCCGAACACGGACATCCCCCGCGCGGCGGCCAGCACCCGGTCCAGGGCAGCGGCGCACCCCTCGTGCAGCGCGACGAGGTGGGCGAACCCGTGCGGCACCCCGGCCAGGTCGAGCGCGGTCACCGGCACCCCGGCCGCGGCCAGGGCCGCCGCGTAGGCCCGGCCGGGGTCGCGCAGCGCGTCGACCTCGGCGGTGGCCACCAGCGCCGCGGGCAGCCCGGCGAGGTCGGGTGCCTCCAGCGGGCTGATGCGGGGGTCGGTGAGCGGCACCCCGCGCGGCACGTAGCTGCGCGTGTAGAAGCCCATGTCGGCCAGCGCCAGGAACGGGCTCCCGCCCCACGCCCCGACCGACGGCCAGTCCGCGCCGGCGGCCACCGACGGGTAGAGCAGCAGCTGGGCGGCCGGCTGCGGTCCGCCGGCCTCGCGCAGCTGCTGGCAGGCGACGGCGGCCAGGTTGCCGCCACCGCTGTCCCCGGCGACGACCACCCGGGCCGGGTCGCCGGCGTGCGCCAGCGCCCAGCGCACCGCGGCGACGGCGTCCTCCACCGCGGCCGGGAACGGGTGCTCGGGGGCGCGGCGGAACTCCACGGCGAGGACGACGGCCGACAGGCCCGCGGCCAGCCGCGCGGCCAGCCCGCCGTAGCCGGCCGCCGTCCCGACCGTCCAGCCGCCGCCGTGCAGGAGGACCACGGTCGCCCCGCCGGCGCCGGGCGGGTCGTACCGGTCGGCGGCCGGCCCGTCGCCGAGGTCGACCCGCGACACGGGGACGTCGGGTGCGCCGGCCAGGCCGCGGGTCAGCAGCCGGTCGAACCGCTCCCGGGCCGCCGCCAGCCCGACCTCGCGGGCGGGCGGGGTGAGCAGGGGGCCGAGCTCGTCGGCCAGCGCGGTCAGGTCCGGGGGCAGCGTCGCCATGCCGGCATCCTGCCGGGTCGCCCGGGCGGGCCCGCCCGGCGCGGCGGCCGGCCCCGGAGGGCGTCAGCCCCAGACGTCGGCGGCGACCCGGACCACGAGCTCGAGCTTGGCGATCTGCTCCTCGCGGGTCAGCGCGTTGCCCTCGACGGTGGAGGAGAACCCGCACTGCGGCGAGAGCGCCAGCTGCTCCAGCGGCACGTACCGGGCGGCCTCGTCGATGCGCCGCTTGAGGTCGTCGGCGCTCTCCAGCTCCGGCCGCTTGGTGGTGACCAGGCCCAGCACGACGCGCTTGCCCGGCGGCACGAAGCGCAGCGGCTCGAACCCGCCGGAGCGCTCGTCGTCGAACTCCAGGAAGAACCCGTCGACCTCCAGCCCGCCGAACAGCGCCTCGGCGACGAAGTCGTAGCTGCCCTCGGCCGCCCAGGAGGAGCGGAAGTTGCCCCGGCACAGGTGGGTGGTGACGGCCAGGCCCTCGGGCCGACCGGCCAGCGCCGCGTTGATCTGCCGGATGTAGCGCTCGTGCTGGTGCTCGGCGTCGCGGCCCTGCGCGGAGAGCTGCGCACGCTGGGCGGGGTCGTTGAGGTAGGCCAGCGAGGTGTCGTCCAGCTGCAGGTAGCGGCAGCCCTGCGCGGCGATGCCCTGCACCTGCTGCCGGTAGGCCGCCGACAGGGCGTCCCAGAACGCGTCCTCGTCGGGGTAGACGGCGGGGTCGACGGCCGCCGCACCGCCGCGGTAGTGGACCATCGAGGGCGAGGGGATGGTCAGCTTGGCCGTCTGGCCCGGCTGCACCGTGCCCTGCAGGTAGGCGAAGTCGTCGGCGAAGACCGGCTCGTCGATCGTCAGCGGGCCGGTGACCCGCAGCCCGGCCGGGGTGAAGTCCAGCGTGCCGTCGGCGTTGCGGAAGTGGACGGTGATGTTCTCCTCCACCTTCTCGATCCCGCCGATCGAGTGGATGAAGTCCATGTGCCACGAGGCCCGCCGGAACTCCCCGTCGGTGGCCGTGCGCAGCCCGACGTCGGCCTGCAGCCGGACCACCTCGTCGACCGCCTCGTCCTCCACCGCCCGCAGGCCCGCGGCGTCCAGCTCACCGGCGGCGAACCGGCCGCGGGCCTCCAGCAGGTGCGGCGGGCGGAGCAGGCTGCCGACGTGGTCGGCGCGGAACGGCGGGCCGTCCGGGGTGGGGGTGCTCATGCCCCGATCCTGGCCCACCGCGCCCGCGCCCGCCCGGCGCACAGGCGGCGCGCGGATACTCGGGTGCATGAGCAAGCGCGTGCAGGTCGGTGCCGTGGTCTGGGTGCTGGCCACCGTCGGGGCGTTCCTCCTGGACCCGATCCTGGGCAGCGCGGTGCTGCTGTTCGGCGGGGTGCTGGTGGTCGTGGGCCACCTGGCCAGCCACTGGGGCGAGGGCACCACGTTCGAGGAGCGCGAGATGGCCCGCGCCCGGCGGCGCAAGGTGAAGTACGAGGCCAACTCCGGCAAGCGGGCCAAGGACCGCGAGCGGTGGGAGGCCGGCAAGGCCCGCAAGGCCGCCCGGGAGGCCCGGAAAACCGGGTGACGGACGACGGCGGCCGCCCTAGCGTCGCCGCCATGGGTTCCCTGCTGCTGTTCGGCTGAGCTCCTCCGCGGTCCTCGGCCGGACCCCTCGCCCGACCGACCGGGCAGCAGCACAGCCCTGCCCGGACCACCCCTCGTCCGGAGGTCCCCATGACCCATCCCCCCGCACCCGGCTCCGCCGCCGCCACGGCGCGCGAGACCCTCCCCGCCGACCAGCAGGAGGGCTTCGACCGCCTCGCGCACGCCGTCGGCGCTGCGTCGGGCAAGGCGCTCGGCGCCGTGCTCCGCGGCCAGCTGCCCGGCGTCGAGGGCGTCCGCTGGCTGCGCTCGGAGGGCCTGCCGCCCACCGCGCGGGCCGCCGGGCTCACCCCCGGCCAGTGGCTCTCCCTGCACGCCACCTGGCTGCGCCTGGAGTCCGTCCCGCACGGCGGCGGCGGCTCGCGGGGCCGCACCGGCAAGCCGAGCACGCACGGCCACGCGCCGGGCGCCCAGGCCGCCCCGCGCTGGTTCTGACCCCGCCGCACGGCCGGGGGGTGTGTGTCAACCGCGGTTACACACACCCCCTACCGGCGGGTAGGCTCCGCCGCATGTCTCTCGTCGAGGACCGGGGCACCGCCGCCCCCGCGGACACCTTCCGCTCCACCGACCCGGCCAACGGCTCGCTCGTCGCCGAGCTGCCCGTGCACACCCCCGACGACGTGGCCGCCGCCGTGGCCCGCGCCCGGGACGCCGCCGCCACCTGGGCCGCCCTGGGCTTCGCCGGCCGGCGCACCCGGCTGGCGGCCTACCGCGGCTACCTGGCCCGCCGGATGCACGAGCTGGCCGACCTCGTGCACCGGGAGAACGGCAAGCCGCACGCCGACGCGCTGCTGGAGATCACCCTCGCCGTCGACCACCTGGCCTGGGCCGGCGCGCACGCGAAGAAGACCCTCGGGCCGCGGAACGTCAACCCAGGTCTGCTGGCGGCCAACCACCAGGCCGTGCTGGAGTACCAGCCCCTCGGCGTGGTCGGCGTGGTCGGGCCGTGGAACTACCCGGTCTTCACCCCGATGGGCTCGATCGCCTACGCCCTGGCCGCCGGCAACGCCGTGGTGTTCAAGCCCAGCGAGTTCACCCCCGCGATCGGCCTGTGGCTGGCCGAGGCGTGGGCCGCCGCCGTCCCCGACGTGCCCGACGCCCTGCAGGTCGTCACCGGCCTCGGCGGGACCGGGGCCGCACTGTGCCGCGCGGGCGTGGGCAAGGTCGCCTTCACCGGCTCCGCCGCGACCGGGAAGAAGGTCATGGCCGCCTGTGCCGAGACCCTCACCCCCGTGCTGATGGAGTGCGGCGGCAAGGACGCGATGATCGTCGACGACGACGCCGACGTGGCCGCCGCCGCCGACGCCGCGGTGTGGGGCGCGATGAGCAACGCCGGGCAGACCTGCATCGGCATCGAGCGGGTCTACGCCACCGCCGCGGTGCACGACGCCTTCGTCTCCGCGGTCACCGAGCGGGTCGCGGGCCTGCGCCCGGGTTCGGACGGGACCGCCGCCTACGGCCCGATGACCATGCCGTCGCAGACCGACGTCGTCCGCCGGCACCTCGACGACGCCACCGCCACCGGCGGCCGCGCGGCCACCGGCGGCACCATCACCGACGGCTACGTCGCCCCCACCGTGCTGCTCGACGTCCCCGAGACCTCGGCCGCGGTGCAGGAGGAGACCTTCGGCCCGACCATCACCATCACCAAGGTCGCCGACGCCGAGCAGGCCCTGGAGCTCGCCAACGGGACGACGCTGGGCCTGGGCGGGTCGGTGTTCACCGGGTCGGCCGAGCGCGGCATGGACCTCGCCCGCCGGATGCGCAGCGGCATGACCAGCATCAACTCGGTCATCACCTTCGCCAGCGTGCCGTCGCTGCCCTTCGGCGGCGTCGGGGACAGCGGCTTCGGCCGCATCCACGGCGAGGACGGCCTGCGCGAGTTCACCCGCGCCAAGGCGATCACCCGTCAGCGGTTCGCCCTGCCGGTGCCGCTGATGAGCTTCGCCCGGCCGGAGAAGGCCGCCGACGCCCTGGCCCGGGTCATGGGCCTGGTGCACGGACGCCACCGGTGAGCGGGGCGACCGGGTTCGACGTCGTCGTCGTCGGGGCGGGGTCGGCCGGGTGCGCGCTGGCCGCCCGGCTGACCGAGGACCCGTCGCTGCGGGTGCTGCTGCTGGAGGCCGGCGGCTCCGACCGCGTGCTCGAGGTGCAGATCCCCGCGGCGCTCTACAAGACCTTCCGCACCCGCCGGGACTGGAACTACAGCACCGAGCCGCAGCCGGCCGCGGCACAGCGCCGGGTGTTCTGGCCGCGCGGCAAGATGCTCGGCGGCTGCAGCTCCAACAACGCGATGATCTACATCCGCGGGGCAGCGGCCGACTACGACGAGTGGGCCCAGCTCACCGGCGACCCGGGCTGGTCCTACGAGTCGGTCCTCCCGCTGTTCCGCCGGATGGAGGACAACGCCCGCGGCGCCGACGCCTTCCACGGCACCGGCGGCCCGCTGCGGGTGGAGGACCTGCGCTCCCCGCACCCGTGGAGCCGCGCGGTCGTGGAGTCCGCGGTCGCCGCCGGCCACCCGCGCAACGACGACTTCAACGGCGCCCGGCAGGAGGGCGCCGGGCTCTACCAGGTCACCCAGCGCCGCGGCCGGCGCTGGTCGGCCGCCGACGCCTACCTGCACCCCGCCGAGGGCCGGCCGAACCTGACGGTGCGCACCGGCTCGCACGTCACCCGGGTGCTGCTGGAAGGCGACCGGGCCACCGGCATCGAGTACGTCGCCGACGGCCGGCTGGAGCAGGTGCACGCCGACCAGGTGGTGCTGGCCGCCGGCGCCATCGGCAGCCCGCAGGTCCTGCAGCTGTCGGGCATCGGCCCGGCCGACCACCTGCGCTCGGTGGGCGTCGACGTCGCCCTCGACCTGCCCGGGGTCGGCGAGGGCCTGCAGGACCACCCGCTGGTGCCCACCATCTGGCACGTGCGCAGCGGGAGGTCGCTGTTCCGCGGCGAGTCCCCCGCGGGCTACGCCCAGTGGTTCGGCGCCCGGCGCGGGCCGCTGACGTCCAACCTGGCCGAGGCCGGGCTGTTCACCCGCTCCGACGACGCGCTGGCCGAGCCCGACCTGCAGTTCCACTTCCTGCCGGTGAAGTACTGGCAGCAGGCCCGGGTCGACCCCGACGTCGACGCCTTCACCGCCTGCGCCGTGCTGGTGCGGGTGGAGTCCCGCGGGTCGGTGCGGCTGCGCTCGGCCGACCCCACCTGGGCCCCGGCCATCGACGCCGGCTACCTCACCGACGACCGCGACCTCGAGGCACTGGTCACCGGTGTGGAGAAGGCCCGCGACGTCGCCGCGGTCGGCCCGCTGGCGGGGGTGCTTGCCGAGGAGTGGTCCCCGGGCGGCACCGTGTCCACCCGCGAGGGGCTGCGACAGAAGGTGCGGGAGACCCTGGAGTCGCTGTACCACCCGGTGTCCTCCTGCCGGATGGGCACCGACGACCTCGCGGTGGTCGACCCGCAGCTGCGCGTGCACGGCATCGAGGGGCTGCGCGTGGTCGACGCCTCGGTCATGCCGACGCTGGTCCGCGGCAACACCAACGCGCCGACGATGATGATCGCCGAGCGGGCGGCGGACCTCATCAGGGCGGAGCTGGGCGCCGCCGTCGCGATGGCCTAGGGCCTGCGGGCCAGGCGCTCGGTGGCCCGGCTGGTGCCGGCCCGCAACCGCTGCAGGCCCTCGGCGATCCGGGTGGTGAACAGCCCGCGCTGGACCAGGTCGTGGGTGACCCGCAGCTCGTAGGCGGTGGCCGCCACGTGGTCCATCGGCCCGGCCCGCAGCGCCACCTCCTTGAGCACGGTGGTGAGCTCGGCACCGTGCTCGGCGATCTGGCCGGCCAGCCGCAGGGCGGTCTCCCGCAGCTGCCCGACGGGCACCACCTCGTCGACCAGGCCCGTGCGCAGCGCCTCCTGCGCGTCGACGGGGTCGCCGGTGAAGAACATCCGGCGGGCCCGCTGCGGGCCGACCCGGCGCTGCAGGGCGTGGTAGAAGCCGTTCATCGCGTACTTGACCTGCGTCGACCCGAAGACGGCGTTCTCCGAGGCGATGGTGATGTCGCACATGGTGGCCAGGTCCATGCCGTAGCCCGGGGCGACGCCGGCGACCGCGGCCACGGTGGGCTTGCGGTAGTCGTACAGGCTCACCATGAGGCGCATCGCCAGGTCGGTGAACCGGGTCCGGTCGGCCCCGCCGGTGCCCTCCAGCACGTCGAGGGCCCACCCGGCGCAGAAGCACTCCTCGTCGCCGATGAGCAGCACGCAGGCGACGTCGTCGTCCCACGCCCACGCCTCCAGCGCCTCGACGAGCTCCTCGTGCAGCTCCCAGCCCAGCGCGTTGCGCTTGGCCGGGTGGTCCAGCTGCAGCACACCCACGCCGTCCTCGACGCTGGTCCGCAGGTACCGGTGCTCGGCCACGGCCGCCCCCTGGTCGTCCGACCGGCGGCCTGCCCGCCGTTCACATGGCGGCATGCAAGCGGTTCGACCCGCTCGGGTCAAGGCCTAGTCACCGTTCACTTGCTGCGCTAGCGTCCGCCGCGACCACCGACCAGGGGAGCCGCTCGTGGACGACCACCCGTCCGCCGCCACCGCCGTCACCGCCTCGGTGTCCGGCGGCGTCGGCACGATCACCTTCGACCGCCCGCAACGGCGCAACGCGCTGAGCCTGGAGCTCTTCGGGGCGTTGGGCGACCACCTCGACGCCTGGCGCACCGACGACGACGTCGCCGCCGTGGTGCTGACCGGCGGCGAGGAGATGTTCTGCGCCGGGCTGGACCTGGACCTGCAGTCCGGCTTCACCCAGGAGACCCGGGCGGCCTACGCGGCGGCGTGCCTGCGGGTCTACGGCGCCCTGCTGGACTACCCCAAGCCCACCGTGGCGGCCTGCGCCGGCCCCACCCTCGGCGGGGGCTGCGACATCGCGGTGTTCTGCGACATCCGGGTCGGCGCGGAGAACGCCGTGCTCGGCTTCCCGCAGGTCAAGTTCGGCCTCACCCCCTACTTCTCTCCGCTGTGGAAGATCGTCGGGCTCAGCCAGGCCAAGCTGCTCACCCTCACCGGTGACCGCATCGACGCCGCCGAGGCGCTGCGCATCGGCCTGCTCGACCGGCTCGTGCCCACCGGCACCGTCGTCGAGGCCGGCACCGCGATCGCCGCCTCCATCGCCGCGACGAGCACCAAGTCGGCGATGTTCAACAAGGAGATGATCCTGCGCTCACCGGCGATGGACCCGATCTCGGCCCTGTCCTTCGAGACCATGGCCTACCGGGAGATCATCTGGCACCCCGACGTCGTCGAGCGGATCACCGACGCCTTCGGCGCGATCCGGTCCACGCCGTGACCGGCGTCGACGCGGCGTTCCTGCGCACCTTCGCCGACGCCTGGGTCGACGCCTGGAACTCCCGCGACACCGACACCGTGCTGGCCCTGCTGCACCCCGACGTGGCGTGGGAGGAGCAGGTGTTCTGGCCCGAGCCGCTGCACGGCCGCGAGGCCGTGCGGGCCTACGTCGACGCGATCTGGCGGGCGATGCCGGACTACCGCGTCGAGGAGGTGCAGCTGTTCACCGCCGTGGACGACGGCCGGGCGCTGGTGCTCTTCGAGCAGTCCGGCCGGGCACCGGACGCCCTGGGCACCGACGCCACGTTCCGGGTGCAGGGCTGCGATGTGTTCCTCGGGTTCACCGACGGCCTGCTGTCCCGGTACACCGCCGCCTTCGAGATCGTCGACATGCTCCGCCAGCTCGGCGCGCTGCCGCCCCGGGAGGGCCGCCGGGGCGGGGCCTACCTGCTCGACCTGCTCACCCCACCCGCAGAGAGGACCTCGGCATGACGACGACGTCGCCGGACCGGCACGACCCCCGCATCGGCCACCTGCTCGCCGGGCAGGC
>Ga0325400_1000778_pt1 | contig 24785 bp, 9 predicted proteins | sample PopdelMetagenome_2_FD_205662 | JGI IMG/M metagenome (GOLD analysis project Ga0325400, IMG submission 205662) | Populus deltoides microbial communities from Bellville, Georgia, United States - Xylem-PdKOR-R1 | ecosystem: Host-associated > Plants > Phyllosphere > Stem > Wood/Secondary xylem...
TTTTTCAATCACAATATCATGTTCTTTTGTTCTCGTATTTCTATAATCCATGAATTTGGTTCCAAATTCATAATTTTGAAATTACATTTCTTTGTTCAGAATCAATTTTCTAAATAATTTTTTATTCTAGTAAAAAAATATTTTTTTATAGATTTTCTTTAACATCACAAATATGTATAAAAAGGGTTAAATTTGTAGCTAGAAATTATTATATCTTGACTTATTCAATAAACAGAAAGCTTTAAGGAGCATAGTGAAAAGTTCTTGATGTTCATTTAACATAAAAAAGAAGAAGAAGTAAGATACATTATTTAGAGATTATATAATTGTTGACTTTACATTTTATTTTTATAGTCAAAAGATAATACCTTCACGACACGAGTTTGAAATTTCTGTTTAGAAAGTCCTGAAATTTTACAATTACAATAAAAATTAAAATGTATTGTTATGTTACTGTTCATTCTATTGTGGATACTAACCCATTAGCATTGTGGATTCTCGTATATTGTATTTCTTTTCTTTCTTTTTTTCTTTCCCCTATTCTCTTATGCCTAGACGACATGGCTTAATGGCTACCACAATATTTCTCCTTCTTTTCCTCTCTTTCCCAACAATGATAAAGCAATATTGCCTTCTTTCTCTTTCTTCCCTCCCTTTGCCTACCTATCTTCTCCATATTAGTGATACAACTGTTGACCTATGAGTCATACATTAATATTTATAATATCTTTTATTTTGATGATAACAATTAAATATAAAATGAACTAATATTATGCTTGAATAAAATTAAGTTTAAGTATGTTTTATATAAAGATCACATCAACAAGTATATGGAATTGAATGAAGAAATTCATCAACAAGTCTATGATGCAAAACAAATGAAGACTTCACTATTAATGATTTATTTTAGAGCTTATTATTAAATATTTATATTTTACTCAGTAGAAAACTAAAATGAACTCACATGCTTCACATTGCATGTATAAATATGATTGATATACACTTAATCAGTTTAAGTTTCACCAGGTTTGAAACTTCAAAACTAGTTTTTAAGTTGAACCGAATGACCGTTTGGGCATACCAAGTGATGAACACCTAAGAATTTTGCAGGAACTGGTCGACCGAATGATATAGTCATTTGAATCGATTGACCGTTTTAAGTGTTAGGGGCATTCTAACCGCTATAAACACTTAGTTTCTTTTGTTAACATATATATAACTCTCTTTTATGCAAAATTAAAGAGAGATTTGAACATGCATTGTATAGAAGCTATTCCAAAAGAAAAATAAACTAAAAATCACCAATCCTAACATACTTTAAGTTGTGCAAAATTAAATCTTTATATTCGAGCACAAAAGTATAAGATCTCACAATTATTACACTTACAAACCTTCAATCATACTAAATGCTATTGAGTGAACTATAGAAATTATAGTTTTCAATTATATAATTTACTATTTGAGAGAGTGAATCTTGTTGTAAACAAATCATAATTGTAAACAACTGGGAGTTTGGATAAACTCTTGTCATTAGTGAGATATTGTCACACAAAAAATTATTGAATAGGGGAAATCTTCAAGTGATGTAATTGCTTGATGTGGATTCATCAAGGTCATTGTATCTTTTACTTAGATTAGTAAAAGCATAGTTTTGAAACCTGACCCGGTGATCGACCCGGTCTAATGATCGGGTCACGGGTCAGATGGGTTGACCCAGGTCAACAAAAAAAAACACAATACAACACCTTCTATAAACTAGACAGATATTTTAAATTAAATGCATTACCTGTGCAATTGAGGCAGAACCAAGAGATTCCACATCAAATCTTTCAAAAATGTCCTTAATGCTTCGACCAAACTCTGTCTCCAGCACAAGCTTAACAACATCAAATGGAGTTACTAGAGCTCTATCGTACAAAGTAACAAGCCTTCTCACCCATGCTGCTGGAGCCAGGTCAGGCTTCCCAATGATTTGAGCAACCTAATTTAAATTCAGTAAAATTAATTACAAAAAGCATATAGTAAAATATAGCTCTCTCTCAAACCAAAACAGCATAAACATCATTACCAACCAATAATCAAAATGGACAGCAAAAGGTAAAAAAAGAGGGGGGGGGGGACAAAGCTTACTAACAAGAAAAAGATGAAGAAAAATATAACGGATTGAAAAGATGAGGAATCAAACAGTTCCTAATACAATTTCTAAAGCAGAAAAACGAACACCCTTCAGACCCCTAGGCAAAAAATAACCAAAATCTTTAAATTAATAAAAAAAACAAGAAGAAACATGAAGATTAGACAATTAAAAAGATAATTGCATAGAAAGAAAGCAAAAAGGTCAAAATTCAATGGAATTAGACTCCTTTCAGTATATAATTCAACTTAAAAAATCTCTCAAGATCAAAGAACCGCACACAGTAAAGATATAAGAATGAAAATTACCTTGAGAAAGAACCCACCAAGATCAAAACACATAGTATAAATCTTTTCGGCAGCCAACTCGTGTTGTCCTTCCCAGTCCCTACATTGCCTCTTGCTTTTCCTCATCCTTCACCAAACTCACTCTGAGTTGAAACACCTACACAAAACCTATTAACCAAATCCTGTTAAACATGCAAATGAACACACTTATATTCACATGCATTAATACTCACGCATATCAAAACAAAGAAAAAAGAAAAGAAAAGATGCAAATTAACACACTTATATGATATAAACCCCATTAATAGAAATGAACATAAACCTCAATTTGATGCCACTGTTTCGAAGAATGGAAGATAGTAATCTTTTCTCATCTCTCTCCCTATATCTCCCTCTCCCTCGCAGAGATTATGTCCAGAACCAAAAAAATAGAGAGTGAAATAAGGAGATTCGTGAAGAGAAACAAAAGTCTAACCTTATTAAAATCACTTTTTATTTATTGATGAAGAGTTTTCTGCTATTCTGTTCTTCGCGATTGAAATCGCATTTTCTTTAGTTAGGTTTTCTCTCTGTTTGCTCTGCATTTCTGTTCTTTGTCTTCGTAGTTTTGGCCTTTTAAAAGGCCAAAACGATGTCGTTCCATGTCTCTCTCTCTCTCTCTCTCTCTCTCTCTCTATATATATATATATATATATATATATATATATATATATATATATAAAAGACACCGGGTTTACCCGAGTCGCCCAAGTTCCGGGTCGACCGGGTTTCGCCGCCGGGCCAACTCCCCGACGGGTTTTTGTTTAGACTCGGATCGGTTCCATACTCGGGTCGATCAGGTCCCGGGTTGACCCGCCAGGCCGGTTCGGGTTTCAAAACTATGAGTAAAAGAGAATAATATTCAAGTACAGTTGGTACTTGAGATATTGATGTAGGCTTGCTGAACCATATTAAAAACTGAGTTTGTAATCTCTCTTTCTTTATCTCTTTACTTTAAGTACTTTAATTATATTAGTGGTTATTGTGTTATATGTGCTTAGTGTGATTATTTAATATAATTAATGGAACACCTAATTCATCTCCTCGCAGGTATTGTTTTTGTCTTAATCCTAGAACAACAATTGGTATCAGAGTTTAGTTCTCATATATTCAAGTTAGCTTAGAATTGAGTAGAATGAAAACCATTAGAATGAAGAAGCATCTACCTCTAGGCCATCCTTTTTTTTATGGCAATGATTATGTCTATTGGAAAGTTAGGATGAATATATATCTTCAATCTATTGATTATGATTTATGATCAATTATTAAAAATGAGCTTCATAAGCCTACTAAGATTGAAAATGATATGCTTACATGAAATTAAATTTAAATAGGTTTTATATGAAGATCACATCAACAGGCATATGGAATTGAAGAAATCCATCAACAAGTCCAAGATGCAAAGCAAATGAAAACTTAGCTATTAAAGATTCATTTTAGAGCTTATTGTTAAATCTTTATAGCTTACTCAATAACAAACTAAAATGAACTCACACAATTCACATTGCATGCATAAATAAGATTGATATATATTTAATCGGTTCAAGTTTCACCAGGTTTGAAACTACCAAAATTAATTTTTAAGTTGAACCGGTCCACCATTTGGGCATATCAAATGAACCGGTTGATCGTTGTTCATCTATGATGAACACGTGAGAATTTTACAAGAATCAATCGACCAAATGATATGGTCATTTGAACCGGTCGATTGCTTTAGGCATCAAAGGCATTCTAACAACTATAAACAACTAGTTTCGTTTGGAAACATATATATATATATATATATATATATATATATATATATATAACTCTCTTTTATGCAAAATTAAAGAGAGATTATGAACATACATGATATAGAAGCTACTCCAAAATAAAAAATAACTAGAAATCATTAATCCTAACATACTCAAAGTTTTGCAAAATTAAATCATTTTATTTTAGCACAAAAATATAAAATCTCACACTCATTACACTTACACATCTTCAATCATCCTAAGTGCTATTGAGTGAGTTATAAAGATTATAGTTTTCAATTATATAATCTACTCTTTGAAAGAGTAAATCTTGTTGTAAACAAATCATAATTGTAAATACCTGATAGTTTGAATAAACTCATGGAATTGGTGAGGAATTGTCACCAAGGGAAAAATCTTAAAAAGGTGACATCTTTAAGTGGTGTAATTGCTTGATATGGATTCATTAAGGGCATTGTATCTTTCACTTGTATTAGTAAAATAGTACAATACTCAAGTACATTTGGTACTTGAGGTGTGAGTGTAGGCTTGTCGAACCATGTTAAAAATCGAGTTCACAATCTCTTTTTCCTTATCTCTTTACTTTAAACATTTTAATTATATTGTTGGTTATTTTGTTATATGTGTATAATGTGATTATTTGTATTATTTAACATGGTTAGTGGAACACCTAACTCACCTCTCGTTAGGTGGTGTTGTTGTCTTATTCCTGAAACAACAACAATCTCTCTCTCTCTCTCTCTCTCTCTCTCTCTTTTCATCTTAATCGATGGGTTTTGCATATAGGGATCACTTGATTTTTAGGTTGTTTAGTTGTTTCTGATTTGATGTTGGTTTTTTTTCCCCATCGATCCTTATCCTTTCATTTTCAATTATAATTTTTTTAAAAGATGGGATTTTTTTTGCTAGTAGCCACCATTGCGTTTTCTCTACATATTCCTTGTAACAAATTTTATTTGTTGACAATGATGGAATTTTTGTTTTTACATATTTTTATGTTTGGTTTTTAATTGTTGCTATGATTTAGTCTATGTGTTTGGTTTTGTAAAAGGTTGTAGGTTCATATTGCTTGACAATTTTATTTTTTTTGTTTTGTCTGTATTAAGGTTTGTGCTTGCTTGGGAGTTCATTATAAAGAAAGCTAAATAGCATGGGGACACAGATTATTGTGGATTACAATAGTGAAATTTACTTTGGTATGATATGTAATTAAGAGAACCATGAGGGGCATTTTAGTATTGTCATGTTGTCTTTTATATTGTTCATTCAAAAAGTTGTTGGCACGTGTTTCACATGTCCTAACGAGTGGGCGGCACCCACACCATTAAGGAGGTGCATGAGACGCCTCCCGGTGGCTAAATCTGATCATTTTCCATCTAGATAGATGTGCAGGCGTGCTCTCTTTCATATGATGCGGCACGTGTAAACATTATGGTTGGATTGTTGTTAATGATCAATTATTTATGTTTTTTCTTTCTTTTGTCTCTCCTGAAAACTAAAGTGCATATTTTTTCTCTGTTTGTTTGTTATTTGCTTGGGTCTGGCAGTCAGAGCCTATAAAAAAAATTAATTAGGATTTATATTTAAGATACTTCAAGGATAATTTAAATATATTTTTTAAAAAATAAAAATAATTTATAAAAAAATTAATTAAGATTTCTTTTTAGGATACTTCAATGATAATTTTTTATATAAAAAATAGAAAAAATTTATAAAAAAAATATTTAGGATACTTCAAGGATATTTTAATTATTTTTTTTATAAAAAAACAAAATTTTAAAAAACTATTAATTCAGATTTCTGTTTAGGATACTTAAATGATAGTGTAATTTTGTTTTTATAAAAAATAAAAATAGTTTATAAAAAAAATTATTTAGAATACTTTAAGGATAGTTTAAATTTATTTTTTTTATAAAAAATAAAAAACAATTTATAAAAAAATTATTTAGGATTTCTGTCTAGGATACTTTGAGGATCATTAAATTGTTTTTAATAAAAAGTAGAAAATATTATAAAAAAATTAATTATGATTTCTATTTAGGATACTTTAATGGTAGTTTAATTTTTTTTTATAAAAAATATAAAAATTATAAAAAAATAATTAGGCATATCCGCTAGACCCAAGAGTCTATAAAGAATAAAAACAAATTCAAAAAAATAATTAGTATTTCTGTTTAGGATACTTAAAGGATAGTTTAAATGTTTTTTAAAAAAAAATAAAAAAAAATTTATAAAAAAATTAATTAGGATTTCTATTTATGATACTTCAAGGATAGTTTAAATGTTTGTTTTATATAAAAAATAAATTATAAAAAAATAATTAGGATTTCTGTTTATGATAATTCAAGGATAATGTAAAGTTTTTTAATAAAAAATAGAAACATTTATAAAAATAATTATTTAGGATACCTCAATGGTAGTTTAAATGTTTTTGTTTATAGAAATTAAAAACAATTTATAAAAAAATTAATTAAGATTTATTTTTAGGATACTTCAAGGATAATTTAAATATTTTTGTTTATAAAAAATAAAAATAATTTATAATACAAATTATTTAGGATTTCTATTTAGGATATTTCAATGATTGTTTGAATGTTTTTTTAATAAAAAAATAAAAACAATTTATAAAACAAATTAATTAGAATTTCTGTTTAGGATACTTCAATGGTAGTTTATTGTTTTTTTATAAAAAATGAAAAAAATTATAAAAAAATAATTAAGATTTATGTTTAGAACACTTCAAGGATAGTTTAAATATTTTTTTATAAAAAATAAAAAAATATTATAAAAAAATTAATTAGGCTGGACCACTAGATCCAAGTTTGTTGGGGTTTGGCATGACCGCCAAACTTAAATGACTTGAAACATCTTCTATATTCTCAATATTTTTTTTTATATTTTTTTAAAAATGATATTGATTCATCGTGGAACATATGCCAATATACTAGTTACTACTACGTGAGTTGGTCAATTTTTTTTTTTTTTTTATCGTTAATGGGCTATCTAAAGCTATATATCTGAATTTTTATTTATAGTTATCTTTTTGAGGTTCAAAGTGGTTTTTTTTTCATCCGTTTTAGTTCTAGTAAGATTTTATTTTTTATTTTTTTATTGATTGGTTGCCTTCTTTAACTTTTTTTTCTCTCTATTTTTTAAAGTTTGCTTCATGATTTATTTTCTTCTTCTATTGATTGTACATTACATGTTTGTTTTGGTTCTTGATGTAGAGAAGATTTTTGCCTTTTGTTTTCTTTCTATTGGTTTGTTATCTTTTAGAACCAAACATTTGGTTTTGTGTCACCGGGAAGGTTTTGAGTTTTTTAAGCATGCAAATGGCTGATTTGGGAGCTTTCTTGTGATTAGATTGTGTAGGTTTTAGCAGTTGTTTGATGTCTTCATAGGATTTGTTTTCATAAGAGATTTTGATGAGACAAATAAGTTGACGTTTGAGCAAAGATGGTTCGCATGACTTATCTATGTGTTATTGATAGGTTTATTGTTAATAGAATCTCTGAGATTCACAGTGAAACAGTAAAAAATAAAGTATTTAATGAGTTTCATAAGGCAAATGCTTTCTCATGAAATTGTAATTTTGCTATTTTTTCCAGGACTATTATGCATTGAATGTTCTTCGTGATAAAACTTTGTCAAATATCCATTACTTCTTGGAACTTGTGGCCCGAGAAGTTTCAGAAAAAAACAACTGGGGTGACACCAAGAAAATGGATTTGTTTTTGCAATCCAAAACTAAGTAAGATCATAATGAAGTGGGACTTGAACAAATAATTAGGTCCTAAACACTACAAAACTAGGGTTGATATATTATAGTCTACAGGTTGTCCAGTACTCGTCTTAGATATCTGGTGATATTTAAACTAGGGTTTCACTTACATGCATTTTCATAGCCACATGTCTCAATCTTACATGCACTCAAGTCTTTCAATTTACATTACTGGAAAACTAAATCTGACCGCATTATATTTGCACAAATCATATATATCTTTACAGATAACTACGAGTTTTTGTAGTTTTCTGATCATAACAAGAACCTTTAATCTGGGTGTGGATGGAAGTAAAAGAAATAAACATGATCAAGGTTGCAACATTCCTAAAAGAAAATACTAGATATATTATCAATCCTGAATGTACAAGTTATTTCCTGCCTATCATTTCCTTGATCTATTTTTGCTTAATCTAATTGCACAACTCTGGAGGAAGTAATTTAAGCTTGCTAATGACTGATATGAGAGGTCTTCCCATGATTGGTTGTGTAAAATAGACATATGGACCATCATTCCCATGTCGGCATGTAATTCATCACAAAAAACTCAATATTACTTATTTTGTTAGCAATAAATTAGATGGTATACTTCGTTTACTAGGTTGATGATGGACTCATACATTGACTTCTTTTTTTTATTATTATTATTATTATTATTATTATTATATGTTTGGTTTGTGTTTTCTTTTTGAGATTTGATCGAAGCACTTATAGTTTTTTTTTCTTGAAATATTGCATGATTGTTTTATAGATGGTTCCCTTGGTTACGTCAAGAAGGAATAAAAGAGCACAAATCAATACAAGGAATAAGCTGAGCCTATACATCAATATTTTACGTTGTTGTCATGGTGGCTGAAGGCTATGATAGGTGGTGCTTTTCGTGTTGCATGGTTTTTTCTCTTCTTTAAATGGTTGTTGATAAAGTAAGAGATGATTGTTGTCTTTGACTTTGCTAAATGCTTTGTGGTTGAGTTGCATGAAGTTTGTTTTGGGGTTTGGTATGTTGGTTTTGGCTAGGTTAATTGTCACATTAAAATGAGAATTAGTGTAATTGTTTTTGCTTTGGTATTGCTAAGCTTTCAAGTTCTATTATTTGTTGTGTTTACTTTGTTCTGTCTTGGCTTATTATTTCATTAATTATGTTGTTTTTATACATCTTATCTTGGCTCTCTTCCTTCCCTATAATTGCTTTTATAACTTAAATAACTTGATTCCTTTAAGGTGACTATTAACACTAATTGAAAAACAATGTAGGAAATTAAAAAAAAAAAAAGCAAAAGAAGCAGCAGGCTATTTAGAGAATAACATATCACATGGACACTTTGTAAGAAGAGAATATGCACTTGGCTTGTTTGATGAAAACAACAAATGCTATTTAAAGAATAACATACAGAAAGAATAAGTGGAAGAACAACCAGTGTTAAAATAGTAAGTAGAAGAAGAAAGGAGGCAAAAAACCTAATAAAGGGCAGAAAATGACCACATGAGAGGGTTGAAAAAAGTGTTGCAAAAAAAATAGTAAGAAAGCATGTAAAGGTGCCCCCTCCTTCCCGCAAAGGGAATCATAGAAGTGAAGAATAAAATAAAAGTAAGAGCAAAACAACAAAGATAGAAGAAAAAAATGGCACAATAATAGCGTAAAAAGTAATAACATTAGCAAATAAAAAGCAAAGTTGGAAAAGACAGAAAGAAAAAAACAATATGGAAACCCTAGTTGAGAGGTTGGATCCATTATTAGCACAACTTTCCCAAAGAGTAATACAAAAGACATATAACTTAAAGGAGCAACTCAAAAGAACCCAAAAGAACATAATTCTAAACAAAATTGAATAAATACAACCGAAAAATCAAAGAATAATAAAGGTTTAGTGTGAAGCTAGAGTATATGGAAAAAAAAAATAGTGAGCACTCTAGTATAATATGACCGACTATAAGGGCGTCTTTAGAAAAAAAGCTAAAAGAAAAAGACAACTTTTTTTCTAGCCTTCATCCTTCATTTTTATAGTTATAATAGGAGAGCTATATTGAAGAGCCAAAATAATATTTACAAGTTGAAGAGTTATTCCTACATATTGGTTAAAAGAATTAAAAGTTTGTTTAATATATTTTTATGCAAAAAAGAGGTTTTGATTGGAGTTATATTAGTTAGTTACTATTAATAAATAGTTGTATCAATATTAAATATATTAAAATACAATTGACTTTATTAAATGGTTTTTTTTCATTGGAGTGCATATATGAAAAATGTTATATTTATACTATTCAAAAAGTCATATTAGCAATTTGGCTCTTTTAAATAGCTTCTTTCATTGGAGATGCTCTAACAAATTGAAAAGAAAAGAAGGTGTGATAAATGTTGTGAACGAGGATAAAATCAAATAGATAAAGGGGGGAAATGCAACATATACACATCGTGCATAAACAATAATAGGTCATTAAATGAAATAATCACCTAAAAAACTAAGAGATAAAAGTTTTGAAAACCTCGATTCTTGTTCTTGAAAAACACATCACATAAATAAAACATCATTCTAATACAAAACTACACAATAGCCTTACAACTTTTAATGGGTTAGAGAAGTAAAAACCTTTGAGGTATGAAATTACAATGTTTTTTCCTTAAACAAATAAAATTATCAGATTATTATTCCATAAATTATAACCTAATCAAATATGGAGGGAGCATGTTATCACGCAGTAGAAAAGATAAAACAAACATAAAAACACCCTTTCCAACACAAAGCTAAACAAACAGAAGCCAAACAACTATTTATGAGACACACAATTTAAAACCTTCTAGTTTTGAAATAAAAAAAGTACATTTTTTCTTCCACGAACAAAAATCTCAAACCATTATTCCCTAGACAATAACCCAATATGATAGGAAGGAAGCTTGCTATCATGAAGTTCAAGGCAAGTTGCATTTTATCTTTAGAAAGAACATCATGTGCCTTATGTTATTTTCATGTAAAAAAAAATAAAAAATGAAAGAATGGAATTCATAATCTAGTAAGTATCATGGGATTCATATCAAATCCCAAGGAAGTTATGTTTCCTAAAAAACATGATTAATAGGTTTAAGGGGCAATTTTCTATCAATACCAAAATATGAATTTTTAAAAGGACCTAATTAGAAAAACAAAACTTGTAGAAAAAAAATATGTGGATAAACATCCATAATAACATACTCGGCCACAAAATAACAAATAACAAAGCAACAAAAATGTAAATTCTCTTGATAAATAACACATTATATGAACATAAAACATGAGGCATGGAAGGAAAAATTTATGAAAGAAAGACTAGGAATAATTTTAAAAAATAAATCAAGTACCTTGCTTTTTCTAAAGTGAATTACAAAGCCTAAAAGTTGAGTAAAGAAACAAAGGAGACTAAGTTGAATTGCACTTTCTAATAAAAGAACAAAAGAAAATACCGAAGGAAAGAGATGAATTAAAAGAAGAGCAAATATGCAAAAGAGCAAAAACAAGCAACTTAGAACATGGAAAAAACATGTCCCATAAGCTTCTCCACTAATGTTAATGATTGCATATAAGTGTTGAAAAAGGATTCATAATTTCCAATGATAACTAAAAAACTAAAAAACAACATACGTATAGTTGAGTGGAAAAAGATAATTATATAGAAGGATAAAAATAAGAACTAAATAGACAAAAAATAGTGTAATTGAACTCATATGGTTAAAACATGATTTTGAATTACCTAAATTCAATGATAAGAGGTTTTAATTGAAAAAAAGAATGTAGTTAGACACAATCTCATTATGAGAAGACCAACAATATAATATGTAGTCATATAAAATCTAATGGAAAACACATTCCAAAACTATAGGAGATGATAAAGATGATGACCATTGTGATGTGCATTTAATGCACAATGATTGTTGACAAATCAATATATTTTAAAATTTTATTTTTAGCCTAAGTCCATATTTAAATTTTAAAAAATAGGGTGATAACATAATGATAGAATGGTGAGGCTTACATCCATACCTAACATCCCTACGCTTGTTAGAATGCCAGGCCTAAATGACATAGGTCTAGTTTGCTTTCAGGCCCAAAATCATAGTTTTAAAATCTGGCCTGACCCAACAGGTTGACTTGGGACCCGGTCGACCCAGGGCTGGAGCTGGGTTGGGTTTAAGAAAAATAGAGGAAGTTAAAACCCAGGGTGACTCGGCGACCTAGTCAAACACCCGGTTGCAACCCGTTGACTTTTGCTTTTTTTTTTTTACTAAAACGATGTTGTTTTGATTTTTTAAAAAAATCAGAATTGACCCGGGTGACCCAGTTAAAACCCAGAACCGGGGTCTTGGGTTGGGTCGACCATCGGGTCGGGTTTAAAAACTTTGCCCAAAATTATTTGGTTTAGCTACATACTGAGCCTAAGTATATATATGGGTCTAGTGAGTTTCCAGATTCAACATATTTGGGTTTAGCTATGCGATGAGTCCAAGTACACATGGGTCTGGTGAGCTTTAAGCCTCAATATACCCCAAACCCTTTCAGAGGGTGTTCACATCGTCATGATACTGATGCACATAGGGAATATTCTCAGCGCTTATTTGGCTACTATGGGATGAAGACTAGCCATTGATACCCCCGCTCCGTACTAGAAACCTCAAGCTCCCCCGAACATTGTAGACATAAAAGTGGAAAGCAGATTATAAGGGAGTGTATGCATGATGATGTCTACATCCCTGGTCAAATATGAGATTCTTTCTTATCAAGATGGGTGTTGCATACTCGTATTCCCAAGGATTACATCTCCACTAGGAAGACATTATACAACTATGATAGTCTTACTAACCTAAAGGAACACATACAAAACCTATAGAGCATCCTCAAATTGGTCATCTATGATAACAATGTCATGTGTAAGATCTTCCTCACAACCTTCAAGGGATCAATACGTGTATGGTATAATAATTTGGAGTCAAGCTTTATTACAAACTTTTGGTGACATTTATACTAAGTGGAACAGTTTAGTATAAGCATCCCAGCTAAAAAAAGCTTTACGAAACTCTTTAGGGTTACTTAATAAGTCGACGCTAGCATACTTAAAGAGATTTAATGAGGAAATGTTCAAGGTCAAGGAATTAATCAAATTAGTGGCTTTTAAAGCCTTGATAAGTGGGGTAAAGAGGAGAGCTTTATGGAAAGAATTGTACGCTCTACTAAAAAAAGTTGAAAGTGAAGCAAACTATTGAGAACCATATACAAGTGGAAGAGGCAAGTGTGATGTGTTATAGGCCTCCTTGTTTCTCTAAAGAGAGTCTATTATAAAGGTCTTTGAATGAGATCACTCTTCAAGGAGGGATAATAACACTAGGAAAAGTCTAAAGAGGCTAGCCAGAGAATGCATGACATACCCTGAAATGCACATTACTCTATTGAATTCCACCCTTACATAAGTCTTTATTGTCATTAAGGGTAAATAAGTTTTTCAATACTCTCCACTTATAAGGTGACCACCTAATACTCGCATGTTTAAGAAGTATTGTCTGTTCTATAAGGATATAAGATATAAGATAGAAAAGTGTTATGTTTTCAAAAAAGAAATTGAAAGGTTGATATATAAAAGTTATCTCTGTTAGTTTGTGAATAGGGATTCCTATTTAGGTAAAGTAAGGAAGAACCTGACCAGTTAGAGCCGTCTTAAGCTAAGGGCTAATAAATGCCCTTAGAATAAGCAAGTTATATTTTTCAATTATACTTTATTAAATTAAGATTGCCCTCGATTAACAAAAAAACTCCAAGTACAAATGAACATTATTCAAAGCCCATTTCTCAAACATACATAATAAATATTTCTTAAATATTTTAAAAGGCTATATTTATAGTTTTGTCTAAGGCTCTCACTCACCTTAAGCTGACTTTACAACCAATCTATATAGGCACTACCTGAAATCAATGTGATCTTAGGTTGCACCTTAAAAGAGGGTGATTCTAGCACGCAGAAAAGAAAGTATGGGAAACAGGTTATTGCAATTGGTTTTCTTCAAAACCCATAGCATGACCAATCATTTTCACTCTAGCAGATGGAGAGAAAGAGTAACCTTCCCATATGAGGATGCATTGGTCATCTCCACAATCCTTTCTAACCATCAAGTTCATTGAGTGTTAGTGGAAAATGACAGTGTGGTCAATATTCTTTCCAGGGAAGTGATGGCACGGATAGGGATACCCCTTTAAGATTAGCTTTTGTAAAAACTCATCTTATTAGGATAAAAGACTCGAATGTTCTAGTGAAGGGTGCCTTGGAAATCCTAATTACTATTTGCACTCCTCCTAAGTGTGTCTCCCTTCAAGAAACTTTCATGGCCATTGACATGGCATTGGCTTATAACGTTATTATGGGTAAACATCTCCTACATCAAATCAATGTTCTAATCAACATCAAGAACTTAGCACTAAAGTTCCTTACTCAGAAATGAGTGGGCATAATGAGATGAAATTAGGTGACCTTAAGGTAATGTGCCTTTACTTGCTTAAAAGGAAAAAAGGCCTTAGTACTAGACCAACAAGTGTTCTTGAAAGAAATGATGGAGGTGAAAACTAAAGCTAATGAAGAGTTGAGGGATGTACCTCTAGGAGAAAATAAAGAAGTAGTCATAAGAGTAACTTCCACCCTAACACCAATACAATAACAATCACTAACGAAGCTTCTCCATATCCAAAGATCCATTTTTATAATGGGCAGTACCTCTGATATGCCAGTAATCAATCCTAAAATAGCTACTCATTAATTAAAGGTTAATATAATTGTTCATCTAGCTATAAAAAAAAGGAATTTTAGGGGTGAAAGACAAAGCAATAACACAAGAGGTGGATAAAATCCTAGATGCTGGCTTTATTAGAGAAGTGATGTACCCTGCTAGGCTAGCAAATATGGTAATGGTTAAGAAAAGCAAAGGTAAATGGTGAATGTGTGTGGACTTTACAGATTTGAACAAAGCTTACCCAAAATATAATTATCCTCTCTATAAGATTGATCAATTGGTTGACTCCATTACAAGTTTTGAGTACCTAAGCTCTTTGGATGCCAATTCAAGATATCATTAAATCCTCATAGACCTAAATGATTAGAAAAAAAACAACTTTCATAACTGAAAAAGGAATATTTTGTTATAGAGGCTTAAGAATGTTGAGGCCATTTATTAGTGGATGGTAAATAACGTATTCAAGAATTAAGTTGGGAGGATTACAAAGAGATACATTGATGACATGCTAGTAAAGAGAATGATCTTTGAGGAAAATCTAATAGACATAGAAGAGGTTTTTTCCATTCTTAGCCATCATCAAATGAAACTTAATCTTTTCAAGTGTGTTTTTGCCATCAAATAAAGAGATTTTTTTGGTTTCCTAGTAAATAGAAAGGGAATTGAGCCTAACCTGGAAAAGGTTTAACATTCTAGACATGACTTCTCATCAGTCTTTAAAAGAGACTCAACACCTCATAGGGAGATTAACCGTTCTCAATCTGTTCATAGCTTGCCTTGAGAAGTGTACTTTACCATTGTTCAAAACTTTAAGGAACATATCTAATTTTGAGTGGACACCAAATTGTTAGAAGGCTTTTGTGAAGCTCAAAGTCCATTTTCATATCATAAAGTATTGTCTCAACTTAAGGAGAATGAAAGCCTTTTCCTTAATCTGGGTGTGGGTGTAGTGGACTTAACAATTAGTGTCGTACTACTAAAATAGAAAAAAAGAATATAATGCCCAATTTATTACTCTAACCGAACTCTTTATGATGTTGTAAATAAATATTTGAAAGTAGAAAATGTGGCCCTTGCTCTAGTGAGTGCTTCTAGAAAGCTAAAACCATACTTCTAACCTCACCAAGTTATAGTGTTTTTTTGACTAGCCTCTGCAATAGATCCTCCACAAGTTAGAGATGTTTGAACGTTTAGTAAAATGGGTCATTGAATTGGAAGAATTTGGACTTCAATACAAACCTATACTAGTTATAAAGAGATAGGCCTTGACAAAATTAATTGTTGAATTATAAACCTCGAGATAAATAAAATAATAAAGAGATAATAAAGTCATTGAAATTATAGTGTAATGATATGACAAAAATGATGAGAAGAATAAATTGGGGAAAGAAGTGTTAAGAAGATGGAAGAAGAGAAGGTTTTTTACTGAAAATATCAAATTTCCCTATAGTAAAAAAGGTCTAGCCGTTTTGAGAAATTACTAGACCAATTTCCTGAACCATTCAGGTCATTTCTCAAAACAATCAGAGTGTTTTGATTATTGTCTTTGTAAAACTAACGGGGTGTTGTTTTGGATAGAAGACCACCTTTCATTTCTCTTCTATTCTTACACCTTTAAAGGCTAGATAATGAAATTGTGAGTGAAAATAGAGTGTTTTAAGAGATAAAAATACATCCACTCTTGTAATTAAGAAAGATCAAAGATTAAGTTAGATAGACAAAGTGAAGATAAAAGGGGGGAAAACATGAAAGATTTTGACAAGTTGGGGTTTGAAGACTTGATTATCATTCTATAAGGAGTTCTAAACCTAACCTAACAATTTCATATGAAATGGATAACAATTGAGGTTGAAATCATGAGATTAATGCTAAGGTTTAAAGTGAAATCATAGGAAAAATATAAATTGACTAAAGATTGATCAATTGGTTTAGATTAAGTTGTGTTGGGTATTAATTTAAAAAGAAATGATGAAGAAAATCATGAGGTCCTTAAAGGCCTAATGGTCGCCTAATGAGGTATGACATTATCAGAAGTAGAATTGTATGTAATTAAGTGATATTATGATAGATTAATGTATATATTTACGAAGAAAATGAATTTAAAGGAGTTTGTTCCATTACGTATATTAACTTAAGTGTTTATGTTGTTGTAATTTAGAAAATTCAAGGAGAATTATTAAATCTAAAAATGAATGTTATTATGAATGTGTTTGACTTCTCATGTAAATGAAGGATACATCAAAAAATTGATATAAATAAGATAATGTTTGTGTGATATAAAACATGTATGACTTGAATCATACGATTATGAAACTATAGATGTTGAATTGTTATTAAGTTTTGGTAGAACTTTTTATATGTGTTTAGAAGAACATGTTAAGAAATAAATGAATTCTGTATGCCTAGTTGCTTGTTTAATTGTAGTTGTCCTTTATGTGAGATTTAAATCAGTAATGGTCATAAACATATAGTTTGAGAAGATATGTGTGTATACGAGTTATATAAAAGTTTTTTTTTTGTTGGGTGAACTAAGAAAAATGGAGTTAAAGGAAAATGAAAATTCAATGAGGATTGAATGGGAAATGAAGGTTAAAATGAAAGAAATTGATTTAGAATATTAATACGGGGAATGTACTTGGAATGAAAAATAATATGGTATATTTGTTGATACAAGAGAAGCCAGAAGAGCTATACTAGGCCTTCTAATCTATTTAACCTTTAAAAGATAGTCTAGTCTATCTTATGCTAGGCAATAGCCTCCCTCACTTAGCTCCTCTCATCCATCCAACACCTTTTATAATGAGCATGCATCATGAAAGTCTACCAAAGACAAATGATTGTTAGAAATAACAGTGATAAATTAAAATAATAAGATCAGACAAGAGAGTTTCTTATATGGAGGGTCATTTATCCAGTAAAGGCTGGATGACTATTGTAGCATTCATCAAACATCATTAGGTTGTCTGAAAGAATGGTTAGATGCCTCTCTAAGCACTTCACCACCTCTAATCCATCCTCCCATATAAGATAGCCTATATGGACTACTTTTCCTTCTTGGTAAAAAATATCCTCAAACTCAAGTTGTCAAACTCCTAGTAAAGCATCCTGGGTAGAAGTCCCAACAAATGAAGAGGTCTCTGCAGGTAAAACCAAGGGTGGAGGAATTGACAGTGCCATGATAGGATAGGTCTCTACAATTGAGGCTATAACGCTAGATTCTATAAGGGTGGAGACCTTTTTTCTTTTAAAACGAGTAACAACACTCACAATCACTTCAGGAGGGGTCAACTCCTTTTAATCCCTAACTATGAGAGAACGACTTCCCCTATTAACTCTGCCCTTCAACTCCACAAGAGTAGCGACCTCACTCATTAACTCATCAAGAGGGATAACAAGCTCATCCATGTTGATAAGGTTATTTTCCATCTCTTCTCTAGTCTTAACTCCATTCAAGTTAAGAGATAAAAATCCCCTTATCGACGTAGATAAGCTCTCTTCTACATACCTTGCTAAAGTTTCTTCTTATCCTTCAAATGTTAAACCTGCACAAAAATAAAGTTAGAAATGAATATTTAGATTCATAAAAATAAAAGATAAAGAAGATGTATACTTTGTAACAAGGCCTAGAAATTCTTTGTATCCATCTTATTAACATCATACTCGATTGAGGTCGAGATCAACACAAAATAAGTTTTTTCCTCATCCGAGCTCAGACAAGGTCTATTGTTCACCTTAAGAGGAGGAACTCTCTAATAGTGGGCACAACCCTAAACTTCTTGCATTTAATCTCTAAGGCTAATCGTCCTATTATATCTCTTTATCAGTCATGTCCCCCTCTACTTCTTACATTCCATCTTTGGGGCTGATCATTTTATTATATCTCTTTATCAGCCACCTCCTCCTCAACTTCTTAACGTGTGTAGGCTTGCCGTATAAGGTCCTCTTTATAGATCCAGTGGGTCTTTGGTGAAGGTAAAAAACCAGTGAACATCATTGTTGCCCTGAAGATAAAGAATATAATCAATCAAGTGGTAACAAGTCTTAAAGATATTTACAATAGGCTCCATTCTAATAAGCCTAAGGAACTTATCAAAAGCAGATAAAATTATTCATATGTTGCGATGTAGTTGGCTTGGACCCAACCTCTAATACCAAAAAACTTCCTGCAAAAACTATTAAAGAGAAAAGGTATACCCAAGGGTAGAGTTAGGAATTTTTTTCTTCCCTGGGCAAATACACACAAATTGTTTTCCAAGATCAATCATTAACTCGTATATATTAATTTGTCAAGTTAGCAATAAATTTTCAATCCAAATACATAACACAAAATATGAAAAAATAAAATTGAAGAAAAAATAAAAATAAACTACACTATCGAAGTTGCACCCTTTGATGTTCTGTGGAATAAAATTCATTTATGATCGAATCCGAATCGGTATCATTAGCAAGCTCTCGTTCAATATAAATTATTATAGAATTTGCTAAAAATTCCTCTTTCTTTTTATTGCGAAGCACATTTTTAACATGTTTCATAGCTGAAAGTGCTTGCTTTGTTGTGACAGTGAAAACAAGTAAAGTCAAAACAAAACGAATCAACATGTCAATCAAATGATAATGTTACAACTTATTTGTTTCAACTAATCCCCGACATAATTCAAAAATGGTAGATATATTTTGAAAGCTCTTATGATGAATCATATTAATCTGATAATATTCTAGTTGAATCTTAAATAATACATCTCTTGTTTATTGAAATCTTCAGGATAAGATTTCTTAGCAAGTTTGCAAATAGCATCACCTTTAAATTATTTAAAGTTGTCCTTAGGTTTTAAAGCATAGCTAAGTACAAGGATTTTCATTGTCCTATCATTGAATCTAGAATTTAATTCTTCCAACTAAAAATATATTGTTAAGTTAAATAGATCATAATGATAGTATTTGTAAACTGTCACCAATTCTTGTTGCTGACATAAATAACTTGTAGCCTTTTTATACGAAGCATTCATATGTGGTATGTCAATCTTATATTATGTGCAAACAAATTTCACATGTGCAAGGTGAAGATCAAATTCGACATTCTCAAAGTTCAAAACAATGCTTTAGTAGTTGATACAAGATCCATTACATTTAAGATGTCAAGATATTTTTATTGTAAAGCTCAACAAAATAAATCAGTAATCCTTATTATGTTACGCAACAAATATAAGATGAATATAAATTCAAAAGATTTCATCATAATCAAACAACCACCACCAACTTCTCCATGTATAGAGTTAGAAGATCCTTCTTGAACCATATTTTCAAGTACAATAATAGTTGCACCATACATATCTATTAAGCTGCAAATAGAATCAAAATAAGAGTTTCACTAAGTAGTTCTACTTTGATGTAAATTACCAATTTTATGAGCCCCTCTATCAGTCTCACGTCCTCCAGTAGTTACCATATGTGTAATTTCTATAGCATGAGCGTAATGTAAGTCGGTGTAATGTTTGGGAGAAACACTAATAAAATTGATAATGGCTGTCAATTTTGAAAAAAAAACCAAATAAAAATCTCATTTCGAGCTGCCGCAACTAATGCTAGCTGTAATCGATAGGCAAAGCAATGTACATAATATGTATAAGGGCAATCTCTAAGAAATAGAACTCGTAGTCTGTTCCATACGCCACGTATAATACTAGCATCATCATACCCTTAACGTTATATATTGAGGATATGCAAGTTATATCAAGCGAGCACATCACAATTTTTTTTTTTTAAGTGTTGAAGAATTAGTATCTGAAACATGCACAATACCAAAAAAGCACTCTCGTAAAAAACCCTGAATGTCAACAAATCATAAAACAATAGTCATTTGTTATTTATTTGATGTATTTTTGGCTTCATCAACCAAAATACAAAACTTTGCATCTCTAACTTCTTCATAAATCTTTTTCCTCACTTTGTTCATGAGAATATACAAAATCTCTCTTCTTTTTTTAATAGTTAGTGAGGTATATTTTGCATTTTTCAGAGTTTTTCTAAGACAACATCATCAATGTTAACATTCAATCCCCCCATAAGTCTTATCATCTTCATGAAATTGCCTCGATTATTATAAGTTGAAGATTCATTGTAACCTCTAAATGCACTTGCTTGTAAGTTAAGCCATCGAACAATTTCAATTGTTATCGTAAGTCGCAACTAATTTTTCTGAACTTCAATAATTTTTGCATTCAACACTTTATCAATATGTCTATTTACTTTTATTAAATCTTTAACAAATTTCACAACATTATTATGTGGTGAAGTGGGACTTCTTATATGCATAAAAAATGCACATCTAACCCGATCACTAACCTTCTTCCAACTTCTTAAGCCTTTGATGGTGAATGTGAGATGATAAGGTACTTCATTTTCAAAGAAAAAGCATGGAAAACAAAATACTGTATCCTTTAATGGAGAGTACTCTAACAAAGAAAATTGATCAAACCAAATGTATTGAAATCAATGATACAGTCTCCCTACTTTAATTCTCGGATACTCTAATAACTTAGGTTGCTATAAACCCATTTTGATATAAGTTTTTCTAATTTCATCTTGTTGATTAATAGGATGTTGCCACGATGAAATTCGTATCCTAGGATCTCGTTCAAGAGTATGAACATCAATTTCAACTTTTTGAGATTTGAAAGGGGGTTGGTCATTACGATTTGAGACATCAACATTGGATGGAGAATATCCTTTACTGGTTGATGTTTGTTCGCTTGGTTTAAAGAATGAAAACATAGTTTTTCCTCTCTTGCTTCCTTGATTTCCATTATAATTTATAATCTATTCAAGAAGTACAGGGGATTAGGGAAGCCAAGTGCAAGATGTAGAAATACTAATGCCATAATAGGATATTCATGAAATGTAAACTACACAAGGATAAAGTGATAAATCAACATTTTAATTGAACTTGTTAAACTTCTTAAATATTGCTAGACATGCATGGTTAGACTGAAAATAGAGATTTTGGTCAAATAACTTAAGTTTCAAAAAGCTTTTTAGATACCCAGCAGAATGTGATTTTTTTTTTATGTCAAAGAACTTAAGTTTCAACTTGTCTTTGTGAGAGGCTTTTTTATCTAAAGAATTAGGTATTTTAAATTTTGAATAATTGGTATGCTTATAACAATTACAAATTCAAGGAAGAAAGAAATTAAGGTGATAAAGACCAAAAAAATATGAACACATTAACTTGTGCTTATGTGTTAGATGTTGAAGGCTAATAAACGAATAAAGATGTAGACTAAATTGATTTTCTGTATCTATTACGTCAACAAATGGTCTGGTTGGCATAACCTACAAACATTATATATCAAACTTATTGAGAAATTATCAATAAAAAGGGAAAAGATAATAGCCAATAAAGCAAGTATAAAAGTCAAATATACGGTGAAATATTAATCAAACCTTCAAGTCCAGCAGTAAATAGCACAAGCTGCAAATTCTCTAATTTGTTTTAGGAATTCATCCAACCCTAAATGCACAAAGATTATAACATAATTGATCTTAGGTTTCCTTTTGCATTTAAACTCAAAATAAAATATACATGACAACAAATAGAAATTTAGGTCAAAGAAACAAATAGAAATTTAGGTCAAAGAACTTACGTTTTAAAAAACTTCTCAACACCTAGCAAAACATGGATTTTTTTTGTAAATGAAGAAAGTAAATTTTTCTAAGGTGGGTTAATTGGTTTTTTAGGATCTATTATTTTTACCTGGGTTACAACCCACCTTAACCTTATATGCCCCTTTACCTTTGGATATACCCGACTCATACATATATAAGGGGCAGTGATTTCATAGTACCTCTAGGCAATGTCCAAGGTCGATTAGCTAATTGTTTTAGTCTTAGAAGACAGTTTAACAATATACTCTCTTACTTACAGACCTTTACAAAGGCCATCTCATCAATGATTAGGGTGTTAGGTGCATTATCCTTAGTGGCTTGAAGTACTCTCTCTCTCTCTCTCTCTGGGTTCCCTAGAGGTATTAAAAAGAGGACTTCTCTGGTGTTGGGAACTACCTTCCCTCTTTCCAGAGGTGGATGCTGGAGTTCCACCCCTTATAGTTTTAAAGCCTAGTCTAATAGACCATTATCCTTTACTACTTCTTCTAGTTTCTATTTAGAAGCTAGACTCGCCACTAGAGGAAGTAACATCCTTACTTTAAAGGTCAGATTTAACTCTTTTAGAATTCATTTTTCTATTAAGAAGGAAGAAGAAAAAAGTTTTAAAATGGGGAATTGCTAAAATAATACGACTTCTTTTTAACACAATAAATCTCACTCAAGGCTTTTTCAATAATTTTTTTTATAGAGAAATTACAAGAGTGAAAGTAAAAGAAAAGAATGGAAGTGAGAACAACCAGGGTTATAAACGAAATACCTTTTTATCCTCATTATTGGATGAATAAACTTGATGATACCATGAATCTCTAAAAACCTACTCAATTATTGCATAAAATGCATTCATCGTTTTGTTTCCTAATAAACTCTCTTTCAATAAGAACAAGCCATTTAGCCATAAAAATCCTAATAATTTTGATTAGGATAGTCTATCTCATAGGGAAGGTAAAAAGTCTCTCATTAGAAAGGTAAAAAGTCTCTTATTAAAGCTAACAACATGTTAAATCTTTAAGTATTCAATACAACATGTTAAATCTTTAAGTATTCAATACACAAAGACTTGAGGGATACTGAAGGATCAATATATTTTAAAATTATATTTTTAGCCTAAGTCCATATTTAAAAGGGCAAAAGATAGGGTGATAACTCAATGATAGAAGTGTGGGGCTTACACCCACACCTAATATCCCTAAGTGTGGTAGAATGTCAGGCTTAGATGACATGGATCTGGCCTGCTTTTAGGCTCAATATCTTTCGGTTTAGCTACATGATAGGCCAAGTATATATGAGTGTGGTGAGCTGTCAGACCTAACATCCTTGTATTCAACTATGCATTAGGTCCAAATAAATATGGGTCTAGCGAACTGCTAGTCCCAATATTCTTGGGTTCAGCTACGTGCCACGTCCAAGTACACATGAGTTTGGCGAGCTACCAAACTCAACATCCATAGATTTAACTATACACTGAGCCTAAACAAACATGTGTCTGACAAGCTACTAGACCTAACATTAGGTCTAGCTATATGTTAAGCCCAAATACACATATGTCCGGCGAGCTTCTAGACCTAAGTATTTTGGGTTCAGCTACGTGCTGAGCCTAAACAGATATGGGTCTGATGAACTGCCGTACCCAACATCATTGAGTTCAGCTATGCGCTGAGCACAAACAGACATATGTTTGGCAAGTTGCCAAACCCACAACCCGTGAGCTTAGCATCGTGTCAAGCCCAGGCGGGAATGGATCGGGCAATCATTATAGGCCTCATGTTGGGCCATAAGGCTTCATTTGTTTATTCTTATGACTTTTAATATAAAATATTAATGTCAACGATATCCATCTCCCTATACCCCTAGGTATATAAAAGTCTTCTAAGGGCCTACCATAATTTCCATTGTAATTAATATTGTATAAGGGATATTTATCCCTCATTAATATGATATAAGAGATATTTGTCTTTCATTTAATGTTGTATAAGAGATACTTATCATTCGTTAATGCTATCAGGATGAATAACTCTCTAACCCCTTCATTTCAGCAACATGACAAGGTTAAGGGGCCATAAATACCCTTTAAACCAACTAGATAAATGGTTTACAATTTATATTTTAATTCTCATAGCATTTATCATACAAGAACAAGAACAAACACTTTTGTTCTTGAAATTTAAAACTCATTCTCTCATTTATTGCAATTCTTTACTAAAAATTTACTAACTTTATCATTTAACTTAAAACCCATCATAAAAAATTGTTTTACGGGTGTTAAACTTTTTACCACCAATTATTTACTTTTTGAACTATAAATAAAAGAATATTAACATTAATATATAATTACCCACTATCTAGATATAAAAAAACTCAATCCTAAACATTTCAGTTTCTAGAACAT
>Ga0325400_1000779_pt1 | contig 24778 bp, 14 predicted proteins | sample PopdelMetagenome_2_FD_205662 | JGI IMG/M metagenome (GOLD analysis project Ga0325400, IMG submission 205662) | Populus deltoides microbial communities from Bellville, Georgia, United States - Xylem-PdKOR-R1 | ecosystem: Host-associated > Plants > Phyllosphere > Stem > Wood/Secondary xylem...
CCCCATGGCAAGCTCCATGTACTAGAACAAAATGCTTCTGATTCTTGGTCTCTACCATTGTTGTTTTGATGCCGGTAAGCACCTGCATCCCAGTATATATAGGGTGGAGAGATGCACTATGTCTTACTATTCTTCTTGGAACCCGCCTCAGGGAGGAAGAGAAAGGTCAAAGATGCTTGCCATTATCAGAGCATCTCCAAGGAAATGCTCTTTAGAAGAGCCAAACAGATCATTTATCTTTTTAAATACTGTAAATATAATTTTTTTATGTACATTTTAATAATAAAAGATTTCTAGAATATTTTATTGTATTTTAATAAATTTAATACACAATTATTTTAATAATATAATATGGTATAGTTGACTTAACATACTTAAAAATAATCTTGATGATTTTGAATTAACTTAATATAAGAAAATAAAATTGATAAAAAGATTAAAAAAAATAACCCGAATTAACTTACTAAACTTATGACACAGGTCATGATACTAGTATAATGTCATAAAATATGGTATTTAATGAATATGTTTCATATTTTATCAATTTTATAGTTAAGTTGATAATTTCACTAAATTTGAAGAAATTTGAATTTTTAGTGAAAATTGATAATGATTAAAGGATACTATTAAAATAGATTAAATAAGTTTAAATTGAACCACTGATAGTTAATTAGTTGGATACTGATAATTTGTTTAGTTCTCATTATTAATTAATACATGTTGTCGTCAATATTCTATATATGTTTGATATAAGTCATTGATGATCGTTCTTTGATATATCGAGTTTCACTCAAAGAGTTGCACATGATGGATTATTGTAATAGGGTTAAGGGCTTTATTGATTATGCACTATCTAATCTAAAGAATATTATTGGAGGCGGTATTAGATGTCCATGTAAGAGATGTAGAAATAAAAAGGTTTCTCAATCCAGATTCATCTATAAAAAGAGCTCATGCAAATTTTTTTGTGTTGGTTTGTACATGGAGAACCTTATATTCCTTACAAGATCATGGTAGAAAAGATAGCTGGCTCAATTTCTACATCTAACAACGTGCATGAAGTTGTAAATGATAATAGTAATCCTTATAAGAGTATGATGATAAATGCAATAAGAATAAATCAGAGTTATGTAGGTCACTGGTCAATTATAGATGATGAACCAAATACAGACGCAACTAAGTTTTTTGATCTTTTAAAAGATTTCGACAAATCATTATGAGATGGGTGCACAAATCATAGTAAATTATCGGTCATTGCATAAGTTTTTACCATCAAGTCAAATCATATGCTTAGTGAGGATGATTATGACATAATTATCGAATAAGCAAGAAGCATTTTACATAAAGGGAATAGGATGAAAGATAACTTTTATACTACTAAATACATGATGAAACCTTATGACTTAGGATACTAGAAAATTGACATGTGTCCAAACTTCTATATATTGTACTGCCATGAAAATGCAAATTTTACCTAGTGCAGAAATTGTGGGCATGCCGGTATAAACCCAAGACTGATAAAGGAAGGAGTCTTGTCGCACATAGAAAACTAAGATACTTTCCAACCACTCCTAGGATGCAAAGATTGTTCATATCTCCAAAGACTACTGAGCACATGGCATGATATCATTTACATGATGCAATAGATCAAATCATAGTGCAATGGTGAAGCTTGGAAGCATTTTAATAGGGTGCATCCTCAATTTTCAATAGTACCACGAAATGTAATCGTGGGTTATGTACAGATGGATTCCAACCATTTGGGTCATTTATTGCTCCTTATTCTTGTTGGTCGGTGATATTCATTGTTTACAACTTAAAACCGTAGATGTGCATGAGGCTAGAGTTCATGTTCGTATTTACAATCATACCCGGTTCTAATAGTTCGGGTATGAATTTAGATGTTTGTTTTTTACCGCTAATTAATGAGTTGAATTAGTTATTGTCATTCAATATTTTAACATATGATGTCTCAAAGAAACATTTCATAAAAAATAGACGACCTACCATGTATGTATTTTTTTCTTTCTAAAAAAGAAATAAAGACGCAGACCTATAGGCCTCTCTTAAGCCCATCACATGAGTTTTTATAATAGGTCTATGACTTCTTTTAGTGACTATTTGGGTTTTTTGGCCTTCTATTTTTATTTTTAATCTTTTAATTTTTTTTTCAATTTCATCATTTAATATGATTTTTAAAAAAAAATTTCCTTCGGGTTCCCCCCCTTTTTAACTTATCTTATCTTTTCTTTTTTGTTTTGTAATTTTATCTTTTAATATGATGTTTTATTTAGTATTGAGTTGATGATAAATGGTATTCTGTATTTTTTATCATACAGTAAAAGCTTTTTTGCCCCCTTTTGTCTTGCTCTTTTGTTTTAATTTATTTCAATTCTGTTATTTAATACAGGTTTATCTCCTTTATGTTTCTTCGTCCCTTTTTTTTATCTTTTTGTTTTTCAATTCCATCCTTTAATATGATATTTTTATTTAATTTTATCATTTAATATTGAGTTAATGATAAATCAAATTTTGTATTTTTTTCATGATTTAATAAAAAACAATTTCTCTTTTTTATCTTTTTGTTTTTTTTTTAATTCTATCCTTTAGTATGATTTTTTTAATTCCTTTCGGTTTTTGGAGCTCTTTTTTGTTATATATATATATATATTTTAATTTCATCATTTGATATAGGATTTTTATTTAATTTTATCTTTTAATTAATATTGATTTTTTTTTTGAACCTACCTAGTTAATAAAGTTATTTTAGGACAACTCCTACACTATTCAATATAAAGTCCAGGCCAAATAAATTATCGAGTTGGAATTTTTTAAGTTTAAATTATTGTACCAAGTTTTATAATAATTCTAAAAAATGTTTGACAATCTAGAAATCTTTGACATTCTAGATATTATTTTTTATATTAAAATTTTTTTTATCCATGCCGCAGTTAGAACGTGGTAAATAAATTAGTTTCTTCTAATGTAACCTATGAAGATGTGATATTTGTATTAGAATGAAAAGAAAATTTATGATATTAAGCTTTCAATGATGTTTATTTATACTTGGAAATTCATGAAAGATATAAACGAATTTATTATTTTATTCTTAAAATTTAAAATATTTAATTTGGTAGTGTGATTTCCCCCCCTAAATAATCACGCATATAAGCAGAAGCACGTCATATTAAAAATGAAGGTATTTTAGTTTTAAAAATAAATTAATTTTCTTGCATTCCTCCGTACCAAATTAAAAACTTCTTTTCAAGTTTTTTAAATTTATACTTAGTTGGAAAAACATATATTAAAAGTTTTTCATAGTTTTTCGTTTACAATTTTTTTACTGTTTTCTAAATAAATAAAAGACATGAACAATAATTTTTATTTTATTTTATATATAAACAATTTTTAACAATGTAAAAGATTATGTTTTTTTATGTTTTCATATTTAATTAGTGTCATAAATTTTATTTTTATTACAAGTCTGATATAATTTGTTTTAGTTAACAATATAATTTTTTTTATGATAACTTTCAATTTAAATCAAATAAAATTAATATTCTATATTTAGGTTATCATAAAAAAAATATTAAGATAACTAATATACTATAGATTTCATTTTTTAATGAAAATAGTTGCAATCGTGATGCGTTTCTTATTTTTATCATTTTCAGTGAAAAAATTCATCTTTATTTTCAATAAATGAACATTTTTTTCAATTTTTAATTGAAAACAAAAACTAAAAAAATGAAAAACTAGAAATGAAAAAAGAAAATAATTTCATGTTAGGGATGAAACTAAATATTTGAAATTGAAAAAAAAATTGTCTAAGAAGCATAGTTTTAGAACCCGGCGGGTTGACCCGGGACCCGGCCGACCCGGAACTGAAACCGGGTCTGGTTGAAGAAAAAACAAGGGAAGAAAAAACCCAGTGTGACCCAGCAAGATCTGGTCGAAAACCCGGTTGCAACCCGTTGACTTTTTTTTTACTAAAACGATGTCGTTTTGATTTAAAAAAAAAATTGATCCGGATGACCTGATAACCCGATCAAAACTCGATGACCAGATCAAAATCTGAAATCCGTGTCTTAGACCGGACTGGATCTAACAAGTATACTAAGAAGTATAAGCAGTTCCCTTTTCTTGGTTTTACTTTCAACTTGTCCAAAGCTCTAAAGCATCTAGGCGATAAAAAACGACATGATTCAAGTGAACACATTTAATACATATGGAGTAATTACAGCTAGGAGTCCTGTCAACACAAATTATACAGATTAACATGTTATTTCACTGTAGATATCCATTTTTGTTCAACAAAAATCCGAGATTATACCCCTTTGCTTGTTATTAATTAAAATTTTTTGCTTGAATTAATTCTATGGATAAAATTAGATACTAAATTACCGCTCACACCAAATTGTCGTTATATATATATATATATATATAGACACCAGCCGCAAGAACTGGATCTTGTTTCAAACAAGAAATAGATTAACTGGATCTTGTTTCAAGCAAGAAATAGATTGTGCCGTCCAATTCAATTGGGGGGGCGGCAGTCATGAAGTGTATTGGGTGAGCTGGGGAGCACTCATGAATATAAATATCCAATGAGCTGGGCAGCACTCATGAATATAAATATTGGGTGTCATTCTTTTTGGGGGATAGAAAGGGTCGGAATCAAGATTGTTAATTCTGTTGTGGTACATTTCGATAGATACTGGGTGAGAGACTGATAAACAGACATCCAAAGAGAGACACTTCACCTATATAGGTTTTGTTTTTTTCCTTCTTTTGTGAAAGACTGTTCTTTGTTCTTCAATTCTTTGATATAAAAATCTCTTCTTTGTTCTGAAACACATCTAAAATCTCTGTACACACGCAAAAATCCTTGCTTTGATTTGCTGCTTAAAATCTTAAATAAAACAAATCAAAACACTTATCGTCTAATTCATGATTTAGATGATGAGACTATAATAGCTCTAAATAAAATAAATTAAAATAAATTATAAAACTGAATTATTAATAAACTCATTATTAAATGATAAAATTATAAAATCTAAAAAATAGATACAATAAAATATTATTTATAAACAAAATTACAAAAATACCATCGGTAATTTTGCAAGACCTTTCTAAGATCACTTTAAAATTTTAATAAGAAATATAACAATATGTAAGGAGGCTCCTCGTAAACATTTAACGTGATACAACGGTCAAATTGGATTTTATATGTAATTTAAACATTTAAAATTTTAGTCCACTGCTTTTAACCTTGCCTCCCCTGAGGTACGGCTCATGAATCTGATTACAAATTGATTTTCGATCTTGGACTGATCTGTTTGACTGTAATAACTAGTGCAGTGATGATATGTTTTTCTTGTTTGCAGGATCTCAGTCTCCAAACGCTTTTAAAGAGATCAGGATCATTGTTTCTTGAAAGTCTGGCCAAGGCAAACAAGTTCACGAAGGAGAAATTTGGATCGGTTGTGCGAGATTACGTTGTTTGTACTCAAGATTTATTGGTGGTTCCGTCATTGCAGCGCTTCATGATTGAACACAATGAGGTTAAGGAAGTGATGGAGATTCCAGCAGATCATATGGCAATTGCTTCTAGGCCTAAAGAACTCTGCCAATGTCTTCTGGAGTTTGCACGTGAGCATGCATAGATTGTTGTTAATTGCAACATTTGTATCGAGTTCTAGGCTGCCTATATATATATATATATATATACATATATATATATATATGAATAATAAACATGATTGATTTCTAGTCAAAATTGCGCGTGTTTGTGTTTTGTTTTTTGTTTTTTTTTTTTTAAATTGATAATTATAATAATAATAATAAGATATACGCATCTTCATCAACTTGTAAAATTAAAAAGTTGTGAATCATTTAACATAAATAAAACAATTTTTTTTGAAAAACATTATATTATGTTACAGTTCTTGTTAGTCTATTATATCTTCTTCTTTTTTTTTTTTTTTTGATTCGAGAAAACCTTATCCTCTCAGAAAGCGTACTTTGTAGGTCAAAGTGAGGGAGTAAAACCCTGGCTGTTCCAGGCTCTTACAAGAAATGCACGCCCTGACTCGAACTCGAGACCTGCTGTGCAGATCTCAAACCCTTTGTCATCACACTACGCTCTTTGAGGACAACAACCAAATATAATAAAAGATTATTGAATTAATTTCAATTTAACCCATATGGTTTGAGACCCATCAAAATTCCCCTTCAAAGATGAAATTGTATCCATTTTCCTCTTCGGCAGTGAATCACCTGTCAATAAATGTTTTCATTTAGGATACCCCAACCTACAAAAAATAAAATTAAAATTACTACCTCAGTTTTTTAAATTTAATCATATAGAAGCCACTTAAAATAATTTGATGAGATTTAATTTCACAAAAACATGTCTTTTTTATTAGTAGATTATTACTTAATAAAACTAAAGAAAATTAAAATAAATAATCATTAAACTTTTAATGAATTCAATTAAGGAGGAGAAAAATATATCTCTTCAATCAAAACTCCCTTTTCTTATTCATGTTTCTTATTTGTTTTGATGAAATTATTATCAATTAAGGTGATTGCTTTATATATCTTCTTCTTCAAGACATCCATTAAAAAAAGGCTAACTTTACATCCATCTATATAGCAGTTTCCACTTCTTCTGAGCTGCTGATAAGATTAACAATTTCACTGTTTCAAGTCCAGCCACTGGTGCAAACACTTCTTTATAGTCTACTCCAAATTGCTGCTTGTAGCCTTTTACCTGTAACCTGGCCTTGTGTTTCTCTATTTAATTATTCTCATCTGATGAAGAACTAAAATTACTTTTGTAAAGTAATCGGAGATGGATTATGTGCTTTCCATTATTACCCTTTCACCTCTCAAAGCTTGCAACCATACCCTCTTCACTCTTTCTACACTACTATAGGATTATTTTTTTAAGAATCTCTCATGCATCTTTTAAAGTTTTTGCTGGAGTACGTACTCACCATCTCTAATGTAACTTTATCAAGCCCTTGATAAATCATAAATAAGGCTTTGTTATCTCTCTTCCTAGATTCTTTAGGAATCATCATTTCTGCAGTACTCAAGGTTGCTTTTGCTCTTATTGATTATGGTTCAATATATTCATCTTCATTTAGTTCTCACAAATCTAAAGAGCCTAAATTGTATACACCATATGTTATAATTTTGTTTTGTGAGACGAGGAATTTGAGATTGAAACTGGTGGTTGTTGTTGTTGCTGGAAACAATTACATATACCTACTCTCATACCAAATTTGTTGGAGTTTTGTACGAAGTAAAGGGCAGAACACTCAGAACTCTATGTTTATTAATGGCTTGATTAAAACAATGCAGAATACTTAGTATTTATAGGCTTTAATGAAAAATTGTAGTTGTAACCCTTACAAATCTAAAAAATGCTGAACTAAATACTAGTTTGACTGAGTTTCTAATCCCACTGTTTCTAATCTCACTGTTCCTAATTGTCATGATACAAGTTTAATGCTCTACACCGAATACATGTGTTTGCATGGGCTACGAGTTCATAAAGTGCAAGCCCTTTAAAATCCCCTGAGGTCTGCAAATCTGATCACAAATTATCAATCTTGTACTTGTTTTCTTTGTGATAACTGATTAATATGTTGTTCTTGTTTGCATATTTTGCAGGATCTCTCTTCAGATGCTTTTAAATAGACCAGGATCAATATTTGTAGAAGCTCTGTACAAGGCTAAGAGGTTCACTGATGAGATTATGGATCGATTCCGCGAGTACATATAGTTTGTACTGTGGATTTAATGATGTCTACATCATTTCAGCACTTCATGGCAGAACACATTAAGGTTAAGCGATGGAGATTCCAGCAGAACACATGGCAGTTTTTCTACGCCTAAAGAACTCAGCAATCTATACTGGAGTTGGCACGTAAACACGCTTGGACTGACATATACAGTTTATGACGTATCATTAACCAGTGTTCTTCATATGTATGTGATGGTGTGCAATGCATCTTGGCTGCATACGCTTAGGATTTGTCTTTGAATGTTAGAGGAATTGACTTTTCTCGCTAGTAAAGAAAGAAAAAGGAGAAATACATGTAGATACCACATGTCGTCTGCATAGATGATTTTCATCTTCACCATTTGGGTTTGTTGATTAATATTTAAAATGATATCAGTTTCTGCTTATGCTTATTGATTTCCAGTACTTTACCTCATTAATCTTCTGAGCACTGGTTACACTTTTGTCATCATTATTCACAGGAATTCGAAGTCTTTCACTTTCCCTATGTGAATTGTAAGGGATCTATTCTCTGATTAGACTTGCTAGCTCCTCAATCACAACCCTTTATTATGATTATCAAACAGAGTTGCTTCCTTGCATAATATGTCCGCTTCTGCCTATGGCATTTCAGCAGAACTAGAACGGAAATTATTTCATCAGAACAAGTCTCGAAAACCCAAAAATACTGTCTCATGTTATATGTATGCTGATGACTGCTACTGATATAAACTAGAAGAAGTTGCATTGCACTTTAAGCAACATAGAAGAGATGAACACCAAGAAACATGGTCAGATTTAATGCAACAAATGAATTAAGAAAATCGATGGTGTTTCCAAGTAATTCTAATTAAAACCCAGAGTATGTTGCTGCCTGTTTCTTCTCTCCTCTGTTGTGCATTACTTCCAATCTGCAATGAGTTCACAGAAAATATTTACAAGTATTTATCGCCAATCTCCAGGAGACAAGAGCAGAGCTCTTGTGGTTTAGAAAACATGGCCATGTGATCAGAACCAGAGATGACCATCACTTCATCCACGGGATTGTTTTCAATCATCCATGTTTGCCTAGGATCTTTTTCTTGGTCACATACTATGTAAATTCGACGAACAGATCCATATTTCTCCTTGGTGACAATTACAGCCTTTTCAGTTTCTAAACTACTGTAGACAGGGAAAGGTCTAACCAACAATGTAGCTAGCGTCAAATCCTGGATGAATATATAATGATTAGAAATGATAATTATCCTAATCAGATTTACGTGCACTATTTTTCCTGACAAGTTAAAAGGGAGGTCTTACCTCGGGTGGGGAAAGGTGGTAGAACCTGGAGGCCATGTAGTTGGGACCAAGGACTACGGCAGTTGGAGGGTTGTCAGGGCCATTGCCAAACACATATTGTGTATCCATGTAGGACACTGATGTTTGAGAAGACTGCATGTTTTTGCAAAGTAGGTATCATTAGTTAGTTCATTCACTAGATACAAATGCTAATAACTCAATAGTGAAATACAAAGCAAAGAAAAAAACACGGAAAGGTAAGAAACCTCTTCTCAAGTAAATCTCTATTCAGCATTCTATAATTGCCCTATAACCATAATCAACAGGTAACTTGGCATTAGATCGTGCTCCTTAAACTCCTCTGTTCAGAAAGAAGCCTACTAAAGTTTTATTCAAGGCAATAGCAGCTAAAATTGATAATAAACAGCATATTGGACTCATCACAAGCTTTTGAATCCACCTATAGAGCAGGTGCAGGAGACAATCCTGTTGTTAACCAGGAACAACAATATCAGCAATCTTCCTGCCTTAGACAAAATCTGACAAGTTAAAGTAAAAGAAGTTAGGCAAACCCCTATTTAGTCTATTAGCAAAATTTGGCAAATGACAACACATTTATACTGCAGCCAGTAAAATGGCTAAATCCCACATCTTAGAAGACTGTTTCTTTTGGGATAGATGTTATCACTGCTATCGTGGAAGTAGCTTACATAGAGAAACGGATAGAATGGTTAATCTCCTCCACATGGATTGCAATACCATGTTGACCTCAACAATCCCAGATGCGAGAGTAGAGGCAGCCTCTTGATCTACATGGGTATGGTGGAGATTTATGGTTTCGGATAAAACTCTCTGAGTTTGCAGGAACCTTACAGGTTGAGGAGTTTATTGATTGGTTAAATAAAATAGAGAGGATTTTTGAGTATAAAGAAATCATAGAGCAGATGAGGGTGATGCTAATCATCGATTGAAGGGGCGAGCTTCTGCTAGGTGGGAGCAATAAAAGATGTCATGGAAAAGACAGGACATACACAAGATTAATGATTGGAAGAAGATAAAGAAAAAGATGAAGGCGTTCTTTTTTATTTTCAAGTACACTGAGACTTTGTACTAACGACTCCATTCATTGAGACAACATTGGAGGATTGTTAATCAATGCACTGAAAATTTCTACTAAATGGTGGCTAATAATGATATGTCAGAAATAAAACTACAGTATTCCATCTAGAGCATCATTCCCATTCTGAAATTGCAATGTAGAAATAGATTCTCCAGTCCCTTTTCCCAGTTTCCCTTACACTAGTTTAAGCAATAAAGAAAAGACACTAAACAACTATAGCTCCATCTATTACTGTTATCTGGGAAATAATAAACAAACTACAAGCATAAACAAGCACACTAGCAACTTTTTTAAAAGTTTTATACTTTAGCAAACATTATGATCCTAGAAAACCTAAATTTACATATGTGGGAAATATTCATAATCAAGCCCAACTGCCTGCCCACGAAGCTTATCTACATTTATACCCATCTGAATTACTAAACCAAATGATACAAGTGGTGCATTTGAAATCAACTGATGATTAAACCACCTAGTTAATGGTGTCCACAGAATTAGACTATCAGGCAAGAACATAATATTGACTTGCTATTTCTTTGAAGGGGAGGGGGGGCAGAGCAAACAGTACCTTTTCTGCTATTGCTTTGAAGCTTAAGTCAGGACCAGGCATAACAGCTGCAGCAAAAACAGCAGCTGAAATTTTCTCTGGAAACCTTTCCATAGCAACAGAAATGCATATCCCACTCATGCTGTGTCCCACTAGAACCACCCTCTCCTCTGGTGGCAAAGACTCCATGAATTCCATCAAGGGCTCAAAATAGTCCTCAAATGAATGGAGCTCATGAACTTGCTTTGGATGTACCCCTGATGCAGCCATGTCCAAAGCTGTAACATTATGACCTGCAGATTTTAGCTGAGCCGATACTTTATACCAACACCATGCTCCATGGCAGGCTCCATGGACTAACACAAAATGCCTCTGCGTTTTAAAGTTACTAGGCAGTTTTGCGCAAGCTATAGGAGACACTCCTGTGGAAAGAAGTTTCTGTGATGGGGTAGCAGGTTTTGGGAACAAGAAAAGTCTATCTTGTCTGTTGCATATTTCCAGAGGATACAAGATTGGTTTCACTGAAGGAGACAGAGAATTGAAGAGCATTTCTATTCTTGATTTTGATCCTGACTTTGGTGAGAGAGAGAAACGGGGCAGGTTAATGCCAGCCATTTTAGTCCTTTCAATAACTATCCCCTTCTGTTCCTTTCTTTTCTGTGTTTTTTTTTTTTTTAGATGGAAAGCATGTTTATTAAGTAGCATCAAAGTGATAGAATGTATGCGATCAGCCTTGCATGATTTTAACACCATTTTATTTAAATATATTTTAAAATAAGATACATAAACTCAATAAAATTTGATTTAAATATCTTTTTATAAAAACTGAATTTCAGCCGTAGATGGGAAAACAAGTCAACCAAAAATTATTTGAAATAATTTTTTTATTCACTCACAATTTATTTTAATCATTTTAATATTTAATGTTAAAAAACTTTTATTAGAAAATAAATTCCAATAATTTTTTAACTATAAAATATAGTTCATTATATTTTTAATTTGACTTCAAATATATTTATTTACTATAATTATAAAAAATTTAAATAATTTGTTTTTAAAGCGTTGAAGTTATTTATTTATTTTGATAAACCAAAATACATATTAAAAAAAACTCCAGACAAACACATGTTGGAGAGTAGCAGTGAAGATTGGCTAAAACCTAATAAAGAAACAAAACATCCAGAAAAGAGACTTAGAGTGTGTTTGGCAGTGTGGTTGCGGGTGCTTTTCAAATAACTTTTTATACCAAAATACATACTAATGATGTTTTTTTTATTTTTTAAAAATCATTTTTGACATCAGCACATCAAAACGATTCAAAACGTACAAATCATATTAAATTTTAACAAAAAAAAAATTTTCAAATTTTTTGAGAACGCCGCCGCAGCCGCGTTCCCAAACGTTACCTTAAAGACACAAGCCCAAGGATGAACGAACACATAAATCAATGGGAAATTTGGACAAAGCATGTCATGTCCTGTTTTGAAACAAAAATTAGTTAATTTCATTTATTCTTTTTAATAAGATATAAAATTCCACTAATGCATGTATTAATTCATAAAGTCTTTTATAAATCTTCTCAAATCTATATGATATATAATTAATATTTAATTCATTATTTAATCTTTATATATAATGTTAAATAATTTTTTGAAGGTTAGAGTTTGAGAAACCGCTTTCAATTATCATGTTTTGAAAACTACATTTTCAATTAAATTATGTATTTTTTAAAACAATTCTTTCAGGGTTTATATATAAACAAATATGCGATTACTATTTAATAAATATAATTTAGTTTCATTTATCCTTTTATTAGAACATATCATTCCATAATGATATTAATTTCTTTAATATTATCTTATATAACTTTTCCACAAAAAATATCGTCTCAGCTAAAATACGATTTTTTTTAAACAATCCTTTTCAGATTTTCTTAATAAAAAAAAATATTTAATTTTTAATAAATGGAAATTGGTTTCATTTTTTCCATGAGACATATATATCATTTCATTGGTAATCTTAATTCATTGAATAAAATATTTTCTAACTTCTCTATAAACCTATATATATATATAATAATTTAATTCACTATTTTTTAACATACTTATATATACTATTAAATATTTTTTACGGATTATATATATTTGATAAACCATCCATAACTCGTGGTTCGTTGACTAGCAATTATAATAAGAAGAAAGACTACACACACACACACCCAAAAAAAAAAAAACCCTCTTATATTTCAACAATTTTATTTTATCTTTAATTGGCTCAAATTAATTATCTCTACCATTATTAATATTTCTCATGACCTTTCTCTGATTATGCTGCGCATCAGCAGGCTGATACTTGGTCGACGTCCTCTGATAGTCTGCACATAGTAGCGGGTTCCGACAAGCAAGTGGCAATTGACAATATCAGGAGTATTTCCTGGCAACCTCCAGGAGGCAAGAGCACATCTCTTGAGGTTTAGAAAACATGAGCATGTGATCAGAACCAGGGATAACTTTTACTTCTTCCGGTGGATTTTTTTCAATCATCCATCTCTGTATAGCTTCCTTTATTATCTTGTCTTGGTCACACACGATATAAACTCGAGGAACCGATCCGTACTTCTCCTTCGTAACCCAGACTTCTTCTTGAGTCGCCTCGTCACTAAACAAAGGGTGCGGTCGCAGCAACAGCTTCGCTAGCGTAAGATCCTGCAGGTCAAGTTTTCAAAGAAAAAGAAAACGAGGCAAGCAAGATCAGCAGGAGAGAAGAAGATTCAATCAAGTTTAGAGAGATCACGGTGTGCTAAAACATATCTAATAAATCATGCATGAAGAGAAATACTCTTTACCACCTTGGCAGGGGAGAGCTGGTACAGCTGGATTGACATGCACTCGGGCCCAAGCAGTATGGACGTTGGAGGATTGTTGGGCCCATTATCAAACATATATTGTGAATCCATGAAGGAACCCGCTTGTCTGGCATTCTGATAATATATTTCCAAAGTAAATATCACCGTTTTACACAGAGAGAAAGCTTAAGAGAGTGATGCGATTCCCACTCCATAGCTATCCTTGAACTTCAATTTAAGAGAGCAATATGAGATGGAACATAAGAATTAAAGAAGATTAACATAATCACTTCATAAAGTTCTGAAGTTATTTACAGTACGCAGGATCATTGCTGTAATGAGTATACCAAAATGCAACTGCAAGGAGAGGGACAGCAAGAACAGGCCATTGAGCTTACGGTTACGCGAGTTGGCTCATCTTAGGCAAAGTGATTTTAACAAATAGGTTGCTTTCAAGGAAAAGCAAGTCTTTCTCCGAGAAGAAAAATCTTCAGCCTCCATAATTGAATGTGGAAGAGGTTGAAATTTAGACCCATTAGACACTATATCATCGTTGACCCATAAAGCACATTTGGCATTAACCCACATGATCATGGATTGGAGTAGCCCTAGAGCCTGGCCATGTTCCATCGTTGATGTTTGGCCATTAATGGTGCCTACGCTAGACAATGTTGAAACGAAGCTCAGATCAAGCTCAATTTTTTGTGGGATCTAAGTCATCACTAGTCTAAACAAAGTAAGAGATTTAGGCAAACGGGATGAAATATGTTCCCTCACAATCGCATTCTCAGCCTCTCAAACAATCAGCTAGAATCAAATCAAGTAAATCTAATTTGCTGGCTGGTAATTAAAGAAAAGCTACAATCTTATGGAGATCCAATGTAGCCTGCATAATAGATCTGAAATAGCACAAGCCAGGGCAAGAAATAACAGCCCTATAGCTAATTAAGACGTCGAGAAATCAGAAATCATAGAGTATAAATATCATGCTACTTTCCTTCTCTTCTCCATAAAAAAAATAGCTCCTTCTCTGGAAGCTTTTAATTTTTTCTGTGTATGTGTGTGAAGAGAGAAAGGGAAAAAATAAAAAAGAGCAAATGATACCTCTTCCTTTGCAGCTGTGAAGCTCAGATCAGGACCTGGCATGATACATGCTGCGAAGACTGCACAAGAAATTTTCTCAGGGAACCTTTCCATTGCAACAGAATTACTGAGCCCACCCATACTGTGACCCACTAGAATCACCCTTTCTTCTGGTGGCAAAGATGTCATGAATTCCATCAATGGCTCGAAATAGTCTGAGATCGCATGGAGCTCTTCTACCCGCTTTGGATGGACCCCTGAAGCAGCCATATCCAGAGCTGTAACTTTGTGACCAGCTGATGTAAGCAAAGTTGCCACCTTATACCAACACCATGCTCCATGACAGGCTCCATGGACTAGCACAAAATGCTTCTGCCTCTCCATCTTCTATCCCTTGTGTCTGTTTTCCCGTCCTGCTGGCTATATATAATTTGATTGGAGAACAAGTTGGATCGCAGAGCTTAGTTCATCTTCTTGAGGGGCTGTCATTCTTAAAAAATATTCTCAACTTTCACGTCACATTAAAAATTCAACAATGGCATCTTAACTGGACCCACGTTTGTCATTTTGCCGTCTCTTGATACTTTTCGTTTTAGTTTTTCTAGTTTAACGTGGAATTCGGACGCGCACTCGATTAATTTTACAGATCATCATATAAATTTTTAATAATCATTATATAAACAATCATAAAACTTATACTCGATGTTTCCTAAAAAAATAAACTTTTTAATCCTAAACTTTTATCCCTTCTAACCACCTAAATGTTTCCGTCTCTTGATACTTGATAGCATCACAAGTTGTAATCTTCCTCAGATAAAACAGCAGCCGGCCACGTGTAGAAAGAGAGAGATAAGGGGGTTCTTTTGGTCCTTGCTGCAGAGACCAAACTTCAGTCTGCAATCAACTTTTGCATGTATTCAGCTTCATAGCCAAAAAAAAAAAATGAATGATACATGTTCAAGTGTTAAAATCAAGTGGATGAAATATTTTTTTTTTTTTTATTAACGTGGATATTCGGGCTAGCTTGCATGTATCTCGACTAATTTCACGGATCTTAAAGTTAACGATCATGTAAACCTCTAGTGATTATTATATTAGCTCAACAAACTTGAAATTATATAAAAAGCAAATTTTTTAATTTCAAACTCTTATCACATAAGATAAGATTTACTACTGTATAGTTAAGAAATCTTCACAACTTCACAAGGATGTTCACGGTGCAGGAGCAGGAGCAGAGCGAAGCCAATTTCAAATGTGCTGCGAAGCTTCATCTCTTCCCATTTTCCCTTTGGGTAGGATCATTTGGTATCGTGCTCTCCTTTACAACCAGACTCCTCTTTAGGTTAAAATTCATTTGCCGAGTGGTGAAGTCTGGTTGTTAACAAACTGGATAGATGTGAGAATAGCAAAGGGTTATATACTGGTATGGCACAATTGAAACAGCAAAATGCTGTGGTATTTGATGATGCTATAGTTGATATCCGGTAATAACAATTCATTGGCAATTAAAAAAGTGTCAGAAATCAACAATGTCAGAGTTGTTCCGCCTTGATCTACTGTTTCTTCATATTGGCAGGCTCCTCCTCGTGGCTTGCTGAAGATCAATGTTGATGAGGGCATGGTCTACAGAATGTAAAGAGGGTGAAATCAGCATCATTCTTCATGGTGATTCTGGTAGTTCCTTGCTGCAAAAGAGCTACCGCCGTAGCATGTTTCTGATGCCTGGTTTATCGAAGCTTGAAGGAGCGCATCCATTTGGGCTCCTCCTGTGTAATGGCAAAATTTTGAAATGGGAACTGAATTAATGATCTTCACATCGGTGCTCCTGAAACTGTTCTTCAATGTTGCGATATCGTGGTCACATAAATTAATTATTCTAGCTAAAATAAACAAAATATCATAGAGCAAGGTATGGGGTCGATCCTACAAGAAATGCCTAGTTTAGGTTTTTATGCTAGATAATTTAAAATTGAAGGGTTTTGAGGTTATCTAGGCTATGTTATGGTAAACAAAAGAAAACAATCAAGTTAAATTAAATAAATCCAAAACTTATCAAGAGAAAAACCTTGGTTTCAAGTAAACGTCCACCTACGAAAATTAAAATTGATCACTAAAACGATACGTCAATTTATATTTTGAATATCTATCTTTAGTTAACTGATCCGCAGTGTAACTGACTCTAACCATTAAACAACCACAGTTTTCGTAATAGTAATTTAATCCAATAGCAGCCTTAAGAACCAGATAGGTTGATAAATCTAGATAACATAATTGTTTGTAGTCTATGTTTGATTTAATTGAACGTTTTTCCTATGATTAACAACATAGATTCGTCATAATTATTAAACTTAGTGGTTTCATAAGTTCAAATATCACAACTCCAGTTTTGATAGCAAACTGAGTAGTAGATTGATTTAGAATAATAATTTAGAGTCTGCTCTAACAATCAAACTAAACAATAATAGAAAATAAGTATATAAAAATATTCATATGATCATATAAACTGAAAGAAATGATAGAATAAATCTTATAGTTTTTGAAATCCAAAGGTTTTTGTATCCTTTCAACCAATAAAAATAATATAGTCTTTCATGTCTATTGAAAAAACTAATGATTAAAACAGATGAGAATATAATTTCGGGTATAGGAGAAAATGATAGAGTTTTCTTCTTCTTTCTACCCGCCTCCTCCTTTTTCTCTCTCTCTTTATTTTTATTTGATATCAAAACCCTAATCCTCACATCCCTTCAATCCATTTGTATTCTCCTAAAAAATATAAAAACCATCCTTTCCAAAGTAAACAATCTACATTTAAGTAAGTTAGACTTGTTTCTTCATAAAATATGTCTACTTGCAGAATTTATAGGTTGTCTTAGAAAAATCATATTTCTCTCATATGAACTTTTTTTTCTGCTGACATTTGGTAGGATGATAGGTCTTTGTATCAGGAATTCAAAACAATTGAGTTTGCATCAAATAAACTTCTTTAACTCAAGATATTCAAGTCGGAATGCCCGAAGCTCAAAATGGGCAGAATGCAAGACTTGTTTTTGAAGACTGCGATTTCCATCCTTTTTTTTTTTTGCCATATATGTATAGAAAGGTATAGATATTAGCTTTCTAATGTCACTAAAATCATTTCATTTTGATCTCTACAACTCAAATTCTACATAAAATATTCGATATATGTTGGAACATGGTCTGAATTTTATCTTTAATTTACTCTTTTTCAAATCTCACATCTAAAAGTACTTTTAAAATATAAAATAAAGATTATCAATACATTTTATATAAAACATAAATAAAATACTAAGTAAATATAAGTAAAATTATCAAATAATTTTACACAATATACTTATAGTGTTTGATGGAGCAAGTGTTTTTATCATTCATCATATTAGGAAACCTTGTAACAAGGAAGCGAATATTGAGTCTTCATGCGTTATTGAACATATCTGTAGCTTCATGATTTACATCTGTTGCTCGTTTGCTTAATGCCTGTGTTATCATGAGAGGGTAGCAGTACATGATGTGCGTGACCCACGTTGTCCTCAAGGATGTTCTGTTCTATTCGATTCATAGTAATGAAGATTTTCCTATTGTATTTTTGCATAAAACGCAAGCAGAACATGAATAAAAGAGTATCTCTTCCATTATTCTTGAAATCACGACTTGACTCATAAAATTATATAATTTTACAAGTTAATATATATCTACCATGTAAAATCAAACTAAAAACTTGAAACCAGTAAAATCAAACTTAATTCATGCAAATCTATTAAAATCGGTAAACTCGGTTTGATTTTACGAGTTTATTAAATTTGTAATATGAGCAAATTGAGGTTCAATTTTGACCTTACAATATCTGCTGATTAGTTTTACAAGATTAGACATATCTTTCACACCATACATTGGATAGAGATAAAATTTTATACAGAAATATTAGACACATGAAAATATATTGTGGTAAATTTTCAAGTCAAATAGAGTTCGGGAACATAATATTTCAAATGGTCAAAGTTAGTAGACGAATCTTGTCAAATATATCAAACTAAACCTTCGTGTACTGTTTGGGACATATTTGAAGCTACCGGTGAAATTTTACTAAGATTAAAGTTTGGCTGAAAACTAAACATTTGAAGCTTTCTAACCATATATCGTAGACCCAATAATTCATCCAAATGAGAAAGAACGACATGTTTGAAATCAGGACTCAAATCCGCCAAGATATATGCAAAAATTGGAGATTCATGTTACATGGAAGAATTTTAACATGAAAACTTTTTTATTATTCTATTTTATTTATTTAATTAATTTTAAATAATTATTTTTAATTTAAATTTTTTCTAGCGCATTAGACATTGTTTAAGGGTTTATTATATTATTGAATTTATATTAGTTAATTACTAATTTAGACTCATTAACTTTTAACCCGAAAAGGATCTATTATGACTTATTGTGATGAGAACAACCAAGATGTCACCATGTTCATGTGCACTTCTTATCATTCAATAATTTTTTTATATTAAAAAGTTTTGTTCTGAAACATTTTATCTTTTCAAATAACTAATTTATTAATACATACTATCTATCTCTCTCATTTTATTTAGAACACTTATTGATTATAATATTATTTACTCACTTTATTAAATTTTAATGTAATTTAATTCCGTAGTTAGAATTATCAATATATAATTAATCAAAAAAACTACTTTAAATTTTACTATCCAAATTTATATAATGTCTTTCTAAAACAACATTTATGAGAACCTTGCTCTCTCCTATTCATAATCTGCCCTAAACTTTTGGTAAGAGGGAGACAAAATACACAGATGAACTGTTCGTACAAAAAAATGAAGAGATCATCTTTTCAGCCACACAAATAGTGTTTGGGGAAAACAGGGCTCCAAATAATAGAAATAAATACATGACTGTCCACCAATAAACAAATCAGGTGAATACTACCAGTAAATGCGCATCAAGCTCGTTGGCAAACAAAATCCAGCGTATTGTTTTGACAACGTAGATATGACAGCTACAAAAGGAGTTTATTTGACATGTTTGAATGATGCCTTGACATGTAACCGCCATTTTTTCACACTGATATATCCAAATACATCCTACCTAAAATTTATACAACGTTACAGGAAAATGGTGCAGAATCTTGTGTAGCATTAAGGACATACACGAATAGAACGGATAATGGATGCTGCCTCACATGCACATATGAAAAGAAAAGAAATTTCTAAGACTCAATAAGTAGGTGATTTGGAACACTCCTGAGCAAAAGCCGGGAGAAAGACAACATCTAGCAGTGAAACATGTTCTTAAAATGAAATTTAAGGATCCTTGTTAAATTCAGGCAATCATCAGGGCAGCCAGCATACAAGTTGACATCAGATTTCATCATCCAATGCCATGGAGATTAGCGACGGACAGTTCGATATTTTGGTCTTGATGGTTTCTGTAAGACAGAAGCAAAGGAACGTGGAATTGAGACTTAGTAGATAGACAGTGGAAACATAGACATTAAGTGGGTGACATTAGATATTATGGCTTCAAAAATAACAATGACTGAGGGATTTTTAAATCCCATGTTTGTTGCTCTTGCAGCCATTCTAAAATAAGAACAATGTCTAAATGAGGATTGAGAAAACATCATGGATATTGGTACCAAATTAACTGAATTTGTTCCATATTAATAATAATAAAGCTTCAGAAGGAAAATATATACTCACAGATGTAGGTCCGAAGCTAGCGCCAGATCCTGCCACCGTACCTAGCAGGAAAATTAAAGATTTTTTTCAGAAACAACTCTTTACTCACTGAAATTTAAGCTCTTTCGTTTATGTTGGCAATGATTTGCACATACTGTAGAAAACATTTATGAAATAATAGAGGTTGCACAACTTTAAACTTCCTTCAAGCTATTAAGTACATTGTATGACAATCCACCTATGGATGTTTTAAGGACCCAGTTGAACACAAACTAGAAAAGAAGGCAACTGAAATTGGTGTTGAAAATAGTGAACCTCCAGCAGAAATAGTACCGAAAGCTGGAGTGGTACTGCCAAACAAAGAGGGAGTTGAAGCAGAGCCAAGAGCTGGTGCTGATGAAGAAGCGCCAAAAGCTTGAGTAGCACTGCCAAATAAAGAGGGAGTTGCAGCTGACCCAAACAAAGTGGATACTGGAGCAGAGGTTGTCGGTGTTGCGAACAAAGAAGATGACATGGAGGAAGCTGGCACAGAAGGTGTGTTAAAAAGAGAGAAAGCATTTCCTGAAGATGCTGGTGCTGGTGCTGTTGCTGTAGATGCCTGGGGAGCAGTTGATGCTGAAGAAGTTGCCGAGCTTGCAAACAAACCAGCACCTTGTGTGGAAGGCTGTGAATTTGCAGGCAAATGCAAAGTTGGATGCGCCCTTTTAGCAGCAGCTTCTTTTCTTGCTCTTTCACGTCGATCAGCCTCAAGGAATGGATCATTCCCATCCCCTCGACGACGCTGGTCAACAAGATAAGCTGTTTTCATGGATTCGATGTATTGATGAATGCTCTCCACCTAAAGGACATTAAAAGAAACAATTGAAATATGTTCTAACCTTTAGCGCGCGCGCGCGCACATGCTTACACTTTTAAGGAAAGCCCACATGTATGTGGAATCAAATCTGAACCTTGACTATGTGAGAATTCTTACACAAGCAATATAGCAGCCTGTATCATCAATAAACTAGCATGGTATAGTTTTTATGTGCATGTATCATGGATTGAAATACTATAATACTTCACTCAGGAAAAAATAATAAAAAGGGAGGAGCATCCCAGATTTGTGAAAACTTTTAACTGAATTCGAATAAAAAAAATAAATCATAAACCCAACTGTTGGCTGTCAGATAAGAATATATTTTCATGGGTCCCATCCTTGTTAACATGGAAATGAGAGAATTCTCGGATCACATGTCCATCCGCCTAGAAATATACTATATGTAGAAAAATATGGCTGTCATAAGATATTCCAGCACAAGGCAATGACATATAACAAGATATTGAGGGTTGCAACCATATCTATCTTTATTTACCTTAGCAGCCACATGAACAAAAAAATCATGCACATTTGACATGACTTTTGGCAGAGACTGCAATAATGAGGATCCAGGGTGGGAAGAGTTCCTCTCAGAATCTAAGAGGAGCAATTGCTCTAATTCTTCAATCCACTGGCTGCATTCAACCAAATACTTTTCAAATCTAGCAACTGTCTGCTGTAAAAATGGAGATGGTTTCTTCGGAAGGCCACTGTAAAAATCAAACACTGGAACTATAGAGGAAGATGTTGGCTGACTAGTGGAACCAGGTATTCCTGTTGTTCCAGGAGGCTGGGATGGTGCTGTGGCATTTGAAGCACCACCTCCTGCATTAGAATGAAGGAATCTAGGATGTAACATCATGAAAGAACGAACAGCCATCTCTGTGTTCCGTAACATGTCTTTAACATTAGTCATAAGTTCTTGTAAAAGAGCTTTCTGTCTCTCCATGGAAGTACTGATTCCCCCAAGTTCCTGCAAATATGCCTTAAAGTATTCATTATCCCATGAGCAAAACTAAAGATAAAGGAAGTCACAATATTAGCTGCAAAAGGTGACTAACTAGCAAACATGACTGGATATAGGAAAATCTTTCATCCCTGAAGAAAAAAAAAATCTTGAAAATAAGGAGACTAAATCTTTATCTTGTGGTCACATATTATGCATTAGCAGCCTAAAACTTTATGTTCTCCCTGAATACTCCAACAATTAACATTTCCATAGATATTTCAACCCCAGACAGCACATTCAAGTTCATACAACACATCTGTTTAAATAGATGCAACATACATGTCATAGAGAATCATCCGAGAGATGGACTGGACAAACCATTCTCTGCCACTAGCAGACTATAATTTCTAAATTACTAAAACTCATAAGTGGTTTGAGTTACATTAGGAAAATAACATGCTGTCAGGCATCAACCAGGTTTCTGCCCACGTAACTCTATAGGAATCTACAAATCCCCATCAATGTGCAATCCAAATAACATCAGTAAAGTAACTAAAAGAAAGATTTTTACACACACAAACAATGTCATTCACTTATTTTGATGCACCAAACAACAATAATTGGCAACACAAAAACAGAAGTAAACAACCTGAATAATTTGGCTCGCATCAAGCTCAAATCCTTCATTGGAAACTGAAGAGTCGTAAAGGCGACTACACTGATCTAGCCTCTTACTCTCATCCCTATACTCCAATATCCGCTCCCTGCATAAAAAAATGCACTTGAGCACCTCAAAAACCACATAGTTGGTAACAAATATCACATAAAGTTTTACATTTCAACACAAACTCAACCGTTTACCAAACAAGAAAAGAAATTCATTACCACTGGTTCAACCCAAAGAACCATCAAAATAATTCAACTGCATAATCCTCAATTCAACCCTTTGTGGGTCAGGATTGAAACGTGAATCTTTTTGAAGGCCCAAATTCTGATATTGTTCAGCAGCTAAACAAACCCCAACTCCCTTTATTGCTAATTATAGGATAACTAAACCAAACTGTCAAACCTTAAGCACTTCTTACCTCAACAAAACATTGAAATCAAAGAACTTCTACTTTCATCAAACCTAGCAAAGGATATATATATATATATTTTCTGGCAACAGATTAAACAAAATAAACAGAACACATACCTCAAAAGGCCCTACAATGTATGTATACTTTTTAGGCAATTATAAATCTTAGTAGCCAATAAAAATATATTTCAATGCTATTTCTTTCATCTTTTCTTTTCTTTTTGTTTTCACATTTTCTCAGCAACCATAAACCAAAACATAAAACTCAGAATTAATAAAGAAAACATACTCAATCTGAAGCAAAGTTTTCTGGGAATCTGGGTGAAGATCTTCCCATTTAGTACTATAACTTGCAGGAGCCTTGTCATTAGTAAAAAGATACAATTGCTGCTGTTGCTGCTGTTGAAATTGTTGTTGTTGCTGCTGTTGCTGATGCTGTTGCTGTTGTTGCTGAAACTGCTGCTGCTGCTGCTGCTGTTGCTGAAACTGCTGCTGTGGCTGTTGCTGCTGCTGCTGCTGCTGCTGTGGAAAAAGAGGGCTGCTTTGTTGAAAAGGCTGAGGCTGAGGCTGAAACAGAGATGGGGTTTGCTGTGGTGGAGTTGAAAAAGAAAATGCCATCTGGGTTTTTTATTTTGATGTCAAAGTTTGTGTCTTTGATTGTGATTTTGTTGTATTCTTGGTATTAGAAAGGTTTTTGGTGAAAAACCCTAATTTGAAAACCCTGGAGAGGGAAATTGGGGGAAAGAAAATCGCGAGAAAGACCCCGCCTCGGTGCCTGTTGATTGTTTGGGAAATTTATTTAAAAGGAGTGGTACAGTACCAGTGGGTATTCAAGGTATTTTTTAGAAAATATTTTCAGTAGTTTTCCGATCAGATTTTTGCTAATAAATATTTGGGATTTAAAGTGAGTCTACGTGGTGGTGGAGTTGAACTGTATTTTATTTTAGTTATAATTTTAAAAATATTTAATTAATTAACATGTATTATAATTTTATATGGGTTTTATTGAAAATTCTCAATTGAAATTTTAATTAAAAAATATAATTTGTATTTATTATGTTGAGAAAAAATTGTAATTTATAAAAAAAAATTAATATTTTTTCAAACTGCAACTAAAAAAAACCATAAATTAAAATTATATTTATTGTATGTTTGATATTGTAGTGTAGAATATTTTTTAATAAAAATAATATTTTTTTATTTTTAATATTAATACATCAAAATCATTTAATAATATCTAAAAATATTTTAATTTAATATTTTTTTAAGTAAAAATATGAAATTGTAATATAAAAAAATTAAGGCTATTTTGGGCTTGTGCCTTAATATCTTGGTTGTTGCAACATGTACTTGCCCATGTCATTCATAGGATATTTTTACTTTTTTCTCTTACACAAAATTAATTAATTGGCTTGATTTGAATAAAAAATTGTAGGCTACTTGCTGCATTTTGGCTAGATTTAAAAATATGTATAATGATGAAGTTTAATAAATTTAAAAAAAA
>Ga0325400_1000783_pt1 | contig 24759 bp, 30 predicted proteins | sample PopdelMetagenome_2_FD_205662 | JGI IMG/M metagenome (GOLD analysis project Ga0325400, IMG submission 205662) | Populus deltoides microbial communities from Bellville, Georgia, United States - Xylem-PdKOR-R1 | ecosystem: Host-associated > Plants > Phyllosphere > Stem > Wood/Secondary xylem...
ATTGGCGAAGCCGTCGTCAAGCAACTCGGCCTTGAAGTCAAAGGCCCAGAACTCGGCCCATGGCAAGAAGTTGTCGAGAGAGCAGTCCGCGCGTTTGACCGTAACGTCACAATCGGCGTCGCTGCTAAATACTTAGATAATCAAGACACGTATATGTCAGTCTTCGAAGCACTTAAGTCGGCTGCCATGTGGAACGACATCAATATTGATATTCGCTGGATTGATGCCGAACAATTAACCGATGACGTATCCGCCCTACAAGACATTGACGGGATCGTCGTACCTGGTGGCTTCGGTACCCGCGGTGTCGACGGTAAGATCGCTGCCGCCCAACACGCTCTCGGTAGTGACCTGCCATATCTAGGTTTATGCTACGGCATGCAGATTGCCGTTATCGCTGCCGCCCGCACGAGCGGTCTCGCCGACGCCCATACCCGCGAAGTCGATCCAGCAACCGCCAACCCGGTTATTACCACCATGGCCGGCCAAGAGGGTAAAGAAAATACTGGTGGCACCATGCGCCTCGGCGACTACCGCTGCGATTTAACGGATGGCAGCTTAGCGGCTCGGGTCTACGGAACTTCAGAAATTGTTGAACGCCACCGTCACCGTTATGAGTGCAATCCGGACTACACTGACCAATACGACAGCTGGGGTATCAAAGCCACCGGCATCAATCCGGACAATGGTCTCGTCGAGGTAATCGAAGGTCTCAACCACCCATTCTTCTTGGCCAGCCAATTCCACCCCGAACTCAAGTCGCGCCCAAACCGGCCGCACCCAATGTTCGATGGATTTATCAAAGCCGTTTTAAACAAAAAAGCATAAGTGGTACAATAATTCCCATATGGACGACCGAAACAAAAAACGCATCCTGATGGTCGAGGACGATGACGCCCTTGCCAACGTGTACCAAACCCGCTTACTCGCCGAAGATTTCGATGTCCGCCGTGTCAGCAACGGGGAAGAAGCTTTAAGTGCTGCTCTTAGTTATAAGCCTGATCTAGTACTCCTTGATGTTATGATGCCAAAGGTTAGCGGTTTTGATGTCCTGGATATTCTCCGTAACACGCCGGAAACCGCCAATCTCAAAGTGGTCATGTTAACGGCTCTGAGCCAAGATACTGATAAATTACATGCCCAAGACCTCGGCGCCGATGACTATATGGTCAAATCGCAAGTTGTGATCGCTGATGTGGTTGATCGCATTAAGTTCCACCTCAATATCTAGCAAGCTATAATATTGACAAAAAATAAAGGTTATGCTATTTTTCAGTTATGTCTGAAATTCCAAAACCTTATAGTGTCGATCCGATTATTCGAGCTATACCTTCCGACGAAGAGCTTAAGGCTATTTATGGCACCGCCCAAAATGCTGAAGCCGAGCAGCCTCATACTGAAATTCCAACTACCTACGCCATACGTCATTCAAATGGTGAGCTTCAAGATGGATGGACTGTGGACGGTACTGTTTCCGCAATTGATTCTGCCAACAATAAAATTGTCACTGGCTATCTTGTTAGCAAACTTGGAATCGGCCCAGACGGTGAGCAAGTCTTATTAGAAAAAGAAGTTTCAACGACTGAGTTTATTCATGCTCAGCAACAAATGGCAGAGCAAAAGCGTCAAAATGAAGCAACTGAGCGATCGGTACGAGCCTCGGGTGTGCATTTGTTGGGACGAACGGCTACTAATCGGCTGAAGCCATAAAGTATTAGACTTTACAAAAAAAAAGACCGCATGTCTGCGGTCTTTTTAATTTAGTATGAATACTAAACGACAGTGACTTCGGTGCGGCGAACAGTTTTACCAGTGAAGAGCTTGACGCGGCGTTGAGCGTAAGTGACGATGCCGTCTTTAGCAGCATGAATGGTGTAATTGCGGCCGATAAAGGTGCCATCGCCAGCGCGCTTGGTAAGACCAACTTGACGGACGATAACTTGACCGGTTTTAACTTTTTGACCACCGTACAATTTAACGCCTAGGCGCTGGCCGGGTGAATCGCGGGTATTTTTGGCGGTACCGCCTGCTTTAACGTGTGACATATGCCTACTTCCTTATTAATACTAGGAGCTCGCGGGCGACGACTTGGTCGGCGCGGTAGTAGATGAGTTCATCTGCTCCAGCGTGCTCAAAACTGACTCGATTATAGCCCATCTCCTCGAGAAGGTCAAGCAGTGGTAGGTGCTTGAAACGGCCTGGTCCAACTTGCCAGGCAGGTAGTGCCAGGCACAGACGCGTACCAGCTTCTAGTTGTCCATGGATGTTGCGCAAAAACTTTTTGGTGATAACGTTGCAGGCTGAGATAGCCTCGGTCAATTGCTGACCAGTTGGCTGAATAGAGAAGGGGCGGCCGAGGTAGCCTTCACAGGCTACAAAATCTATAGAGCTTGTCCACTGATGATGAGTTGCGTCACCAGCTTCAAGTGTTTGGTCACCTAAATCGGTATGTTTTTCACGTAGCCATTCGAGGTTGGCAGTAGAGTAATCAATCATTCGCTGTTCAAGGTCGGTGCCATAAGCATCGTAATCAAGTAGCAATGCTTCCTGAAGAACGACGCCGGTGCCGCAGAATGGATCAAGGATTCGTCCGGTTGTTTTGTCGGCTGCGGCTAGGTTAATGATAATCTGAGCCAGCTTCGGCGGCAGCATACCGACTTTAGCGTCGCGCTTCGGACGGGCTTGGTCACGACGGCTGTAGGCATTGATATCTTGCTCATCGGTAGTAATAGCTACAACTGTTTGGCCAGCGTGGTGATAAAACACGATTTCGCGGCCACGTTCGCCGGTCAGTTTGTTGCCAAGCACCTGTGCTGATGATAAGTGACTATCACCTTGGGGCGCAACCACGCGAGCTGAGCGTTTTAACATTTTCTTAAGATTTAAGCCGGCGGCGCCAACTTGAGCAGCGCTGGCTCGGATTCCGTAGACGCTGATGCCGAGCTGTAACTTGCCCTCGGTTGGCAACTCCAGTTGTTTGGCTAATTTGGTTTTAATATATTTATCGATTGCCGACCAGTCACTCAGTGTCGTAGTCGCTACGATAGTAGCTAGTTTCAAACTACCACCCAACCGACGAAAATCAGGATGTTCAGAAAGCAGGACCGCTTGAGGGCCAAAGCTGGTAATAGCATCGGCACCAATTAGGCTCTCAAGTTCGGCACGACCTAGAGCAGGCTGGCGACCAAGAATTGCTAAATAATTCATGCTGTTAAGTATAACAACAGGGAGAGTAAATGAATAATTAAGACTAGCCAGTGTATAATCAGGGCATGTCTAAAACTGAACAGCCGTCATTCTTCCGTCGCCACTGGAAAATCATCGTCAACATCATTACGCTACTGGCTTTGGCTGTGCTGGTCTATGCTATTCGCGATCAATTGGCCGAGACCATCCGTAACTTCAGCCGCGTGTCGCCGTGGCTACTCCTGCTAATCATTCCGATTCAAATCCTTAATTACACTGCTCAGACCAAAGTTTATCAAGGCCTTTTCAATGTTTTAGGTGAAAAGTTGAGCTTTAAACACCTGTTCAAATTAAGCGTCGAGCTTAACTTCGTAAACCATGTCTTCCCGAGTGGTGGCGTGACGGGTATCTCCTATTTTGGGGCTCGCCTCAAGCAAAGCGGTGTTCGAGCCGGTAAATCTACATTAGTACAGCTCATGAAGCTCATTTTGATGTTCCTGTCGTTTGAGCTCATGCTCTTACTCGGCTTTATCTTATTGGCCGGGGGAGGTAAGGCGAATGGCTTGGTCGTACTACTCTGTGGTGGACTCGGCATCTTAATGATCTTGGGTACCGCCGGATTTGCGTACATGGTGGGTGAGAAAAGCCGTATTGACCGGTTTTTTGTAGTCTCCACAAAAGTCATCAATAGAATCATTCAGTTGGTCCGCCGGAAACATCCCGAGACAATCAAGATCGACAAAGCCCGCGGTGTTGTCGATGACATCCATGAGAACTACGGTATTCTCCAAAATAACCGGAAGGCTCTCAAGGCACCATTCTGGTGGGGCTTAGTCGCTAACCTTACCGAAGTCTTAACGATCTATGTCGTATATCTGGCGTTTGGTGAGTATGTCAACTTCGGTGCCATTATCCTGGCATACGCCGTCGCTAACTTTGCCGGCCTCGTGTCCGTGTTGCCTGGCGGGGTGGGTGTCTATGAATTACTTATGACCGCAGTGTTAGCTCCAGCTGGCGTACCGGCCGCCGTTAGCTTCCCAGTTACCGTCATGTACCGTGTGCTTAGCACGGCTATCCAGGTGCCGCCCGGTTACTTCTTATACCACCGCAATCTCAGGCATTTGGACAAAGTTGATAAAGCGCCTGGCCAAGTCGAATGACGCCCGATGTCTGGACCGTTGGCGATTTTGTAGCATCACTTAATCAGACTCTCGATTACGCCTATCCGACGGTTCTGATCAGCGGCGAACTAGCTAACTTCCGCGTCAGTAAAAACAAATGGGTATATTTCGATCTAAAAGATGACGAGGCTAGCCTACGTTGCTTTGGCACGGTCTACCAATTGCCGGGGCCGTTGGAAGACGGTATGCTATTGACCGTCAGGGCGCAGCCACGGCTCCATCCACTGTATGGTTTCAGTCTGAACACGCAAGCAATCCAGGTAACAGGTGAAGGTTCACTAAAACGAGCTGCCGATCTGTTGGCTACGAAACTATTGGCTGAGGGTCTATTTGCCGATGAGCGCAAGCGGTTACTGCCATATCCACCACGCAGAATCGGCCTTATTACGTCGAGTGAGTCAGCGGCATATGCCGACTTTACAAAAATTATCAATGCCCGCTGGGGCGGTTTGCAGATTGATCTGATCAACGTCCAGGTCCAAGGCGAAGCGGCTGTGCCGCAGGTGGTGCAGGCAATCGAGCGATTCAATGCTTTGGCAGTGCCACCGGAAGTGCTCGTTATTACCCGGGGTGGCGGCAGTGCTGACGATCTAGCGGCTTTTAGCGCTGAACCAGTCGTTCGGGCGGTAGCGGCTAGTCGTATCCCGACGCTTGTGGCAATTGGTCATGAGATTGATACCAGTCTGGCCGAATTAGCCGCTGATCAACGAGCCAGCACGCCGAGTAACGCGGCTGAGCTGTTGGTACCGGATCGCCAGCAGGTGCTTAAGCATATCGATGGTGTCATCAACGAGTATGGCCGACTTCTAAAAGATCGGCTGCATACCGAACGGTCAGGCGTTAATCAAATAGTCCAAAGGTTATCAGAAATTATAACGGGAGCCTTACGGCTTACAAAAGATCAACTAAATGCTGATGAGCGGTTGCTAACGGCGCTCAGCCCGCTGCGAGCGCTCGACCAGGGCTTCGCGGTTGTTCGCCAAAATAATCAGATTGTACGCCAAATAGACCAATTAAAAAACGGTGATGCGACTATTCAGTTTGCGGACGGTGAAACAGTCGTTACAATAGGGGTAAATCATGGCAAAGGCAACTAAAACTTACCAAGAACTACGGAGTGAGCTCGACACTATTCTTATTGAGCTGCAGCAGCCTGACGGTGATATCGAAGCAGCCGTAAAACTTTACGAACGTGGTTTAGCATGCGCGAAAGAAATGCAACAATTGCTATCCAAAACCGAGAATCGGATCCAACAACTGTCTGAAATAGAATGAGCTGGTTTTTAATCGGTCTGGGAATTATTAGTGTTTGCTTCGGATTAGTTGTTTTCGTTGGTGCGCCTTATTTGCCGACACTAACGCCGCAAGTTACGGCTGCTTTAAAACTGGCAGCTTTAAAGCCCGGGCAACATTTACTAGAACTTGGCTGTGGCGATGGCAAAATATTAGTGGCAGCCGCCAGGCAGGGCATTAAAGTAACAGGCTATGAGCTCAATCCGCTGCTCGTCTTAGTTTGCAAAATCCGGACCTGGCGTTATCGCCAGCTCGTAACAGTTCGATTAGCTGATTTTTGGCGAATTGAATTGCCGACGGCCGATGCAGTTTTTGTGTTTTTACTGCCAAAATATATGACGCGGCTGGATACAAAATTAAACCAACTTTCTGTTAAGCAAAACCTGTCACTGCGCTTGATTAGCTTTGCATTTCAAATACCAGATCGAAGAGCAGACAAGGTTCAGGACGGTATTTTCGTTTACGATTACCAGCCAACGCAAAAATAGTTTTTGAAACGAGACGGGTCTGTTATCATAAGCAGTATGAAACGCGATGAGCGGGGTGCGCTCAATATTCTCCTGATCCCATTCATTCTGTTAATTGTCCTATTTATTGGGGCAGTGAGCTTTGCTGTCTGGGCCTATTTAGGACGGCAAGAATGGAAGAACAATGCTCAGCCAAAGATTGATGCGGCAGTTGCCGTTGCTAAAGCTGAGACTTCTAGTCAAAAGGACAATGAATTTGTCGAAAAAGAAAAGCAGCCTCTCGAAACCTATCAGGGGCCGGCTGACTTCGGTTCGGTTAATATGCAGTACCCTAAAACCTGGAGTGGCTACGTCGCTGCCGCGACCGGTACAAGCGGCACTTTGATTGATGGTTATTTTCAGCCGGGTATCGTACCGAACGTCCAGGATCGTACTAAATCGTACGCTTTACGAGTCCAGGTAACTGATAAATCATATACCAGCACGTTGCGCGATCTGCAGAGTAAGCAAAAAGAGGGTAAGGTCCAGGTTGCCAGCTACGCCCTGCCAAAAGTACCTGACGTCGTCGGTGTCTACGTCACTGGCGAGATCAATACCGACAAGTCCGGCACCAAAGTCATCCTGCCACTACGTGATAAGACTCTAACACTCTGGACTGACGGTTCGGACTTCACTAAAGACTTTAACGATATCATCTTAGCTAACTTCACATTCTCACCATAAAATCAGTTTCAAGCTTGCTTTTCTGAACACAAAAAGTGCATACTGGAACTGTAAAGAAGTCCAGGGGGTACGAGGGTTGAGGCAGCACACGGGGTCTGACAAAACAGCGCTGAACGAACAAAATCAGTTGCTTTTGTCATTGGCCCAGCAGCTCCGCCAGCCACTCATGCATATCGCTCGCCGGGCCGAACTGAGCCGTTTACATCCGCAGGCCCAAGGCCAGTCTCTCGAAGATATTTTGATCAGCTCCGAAACCGCCCTGAGCCTAATTGACAACTACGTTTTAAGTCTGCAGGCTATGGCCCGTGGTCAGGATTTGATCCGTGAACCGGTATCGGTCTCAGCTGTCTTACATGATGCGGCTCATGAATTATTGCCGGCCGCAAAACAATATGGGGTGACCCTAGAACTCGATGCCGGTGCCAAAATTGAGCCGGTCAGTATGCACCGCACGAGTTTGCAGGCGGCTTTTGTTAGCTTAGGTCATGCCTTAATTGAGGCTTTGGCCAGCACCGGTGCTACAGCTCAGACGCCCCTCAAATTAGCCGTTCACCGTAGCCGGTACGGGGTGGTCGCCGGTTTATACTGCGGTCGTGAAGAGATTACCGTTGAAGCTTTCCGACGTAGCCAACTGTTGCAGGGCAATGTCCGCCAGCCGCATATCAATTTGTCGGCCGCGGCTGGAGCAGGGGTGTTCGTTGCTGATGCGCTGCTTAAAACAATGTCGACCAGTCTCAAAGTGTCACGTCATCACAAGCAATGTGGCCTAGCTGCTATTTTGCCGCCGCTCAATCAGTTACAATTGGTTTAATGGCTCATGTATTACTGGTCGAACCCGATAAACCGTTAGCGGATATTTATGCCGAAGCTTTGATTAATGCCGGTCACACGGTTGACATACGGGCTACCGCTCAATCGGCCGTGTTTGCGGCTGACGACCATATGCCCGATATTGTGTTGCTGGAGCTACAGTTGACGGCTCATAGTGGCATCGAGTTTCTGTACGAGTTCCGTACTTACCACGAATGGGAACATATCCCGATTATAGTCACCAGCCACGTGCCGGCCCATGAATTACAATCGAGTCACAAATTATTGAAAGAGCAGTTAGGCGTGACGGCCTATTATTACAAACCGCAGCTGCGCCTCAGCGATTTGCTGCGCCTGGTAAAAGACGCCACTACTCCGTCGTGAAGCAAATCCAAACCCCCGTTATTATTCTGAGCCGAACCGACTTCGGCGAAGCCGATCGCATCCTGACCGTCATCACCCCGGAGCAGGGTAAGCTACGGCTGATGGCCCGTGGTGTGCGGCGAGTTAAGTCCAAGTTAGCCGGTGGTATCGAGCTTTTCAGTGTCAGCAATGTAACGTATATTCCGGGACGAGGCGAAATCAGCACTTTGGTGTCGGCTCGTTTGGACACGCACTACGGCAAGATTGTTCAGGATATCGACCGAACGATGCTGGGCTACGAACTTATTAAGTTGCTCGCAAAAAACACCGAAGACGAACCTGAGACTGATTATTTTACGCTCCTGCACCTTGGCTTTGCGGCTCTCAATGAACTATCAATTCCGGTAGATATTATTAGACTATGGTTCCAGGCCCAGCTCGTCCGCTTAGCAGGGCATTCACCTAATCTGCAATCCGACGCGGCTGGTGAGCGCTTGCAAATCGACCAAACTTATAACTTCGATATTGATGCCATGACGTTCGTGGCCGCCGAAGATGGTCGTTTTAGTGCTAATCACATTAAGGTTTTACGGTTACTTTTTAGCGGTAGCCAGCCGCAGGTAGTGGCGCAAGTCCAGAGTATTTCGACGATGTTAAACGAACTATTGCCGCTGCTCCGCACCATTAGCCAAACCCAATTGCGATCTTAATTTTTGTTAAAGCAATGAGCTAACTCACGGTTGTGGCCAGCCCAATGGGCGTATAATTTATTGTATGACCGAGACCGAAGCCATCGCCTATATCGAACTCATGCAAGCTCGTCGCCAAGACCAGCCGCCGCGCCATTTGGAGCGGTTACTGATTCATGAAGTCGACTTCGACGACCCTGCCAAGCAAGAGATCGAAGAGCAATTCATGTTCACCTACGGCCCGATTGCCGCCGACAAAGCACTCGCGTATTACCAGCGCGAATCAGGGCGGGGCATGACACTTGAGCAAGCTATCTACGCCGCCAACGTCGCTCTGATGGTCGCCGCCGTCCGCTACCGCCGCCGTTTCTCGACTATTCGCTTTGGCTTATACGTCAAAGCTACGATCGATGTCGTGTTCGAACACCTGTCTGCCGGATTGTCGGCCGAAGATGCCAAAAATCGCTAAGCTTTGCTATACTTACCCCTATGAATCAGCCCAAACTAGAAGACATTGTCAGCCTCTGTAAACGCCGTGGTTTTATCTACCAGGGATCTGAGGTCTACGGTGGTTTGGCTGGAACCTGGGATTACGGCCCACTTGGTGTCGCACTTAAACGCAACATCATGCAGATGTGGTGGAGAATGTTTGTCGAAGACCGTAATGATATGTTTGGCGTCGACGCCGCAATCCTTATGAATCAGAAAGTCTGGCAGGCTAGTGGTCATGTTGACACATTTACGGACCCACTAGTTGAATGCTCTAATTGCAATGCCCGTCATCGGGCTGATAAGTTGGCTGATCCCAACAAATGCCCAACTTGTGGCAAAGAGGGAACATTTGGTGAAGCGCGGGCTTTTAATATGATGTTCAAGACATTTATTGGGCCAGTACAAAATGACCCAGTATTAATCGGCGCACCTTTAAATGAAAACGCCGACAGTGGTAAAATGGGCCAAGTCGCTATGACTTTCGACCCAAATAGTATTTCATACCTTCGCCCGGAAACCGCCCAAGGTATTTTTACCAATTTCAAAAACGTCGTCGATAGCTTCTATCCGGATATGCCGTTCGGTATTGCTCAGCAGGGTAAGGCCTTTCGTAACGAAATCAGTCCGCGTGACTTCGTCTTCCGCTCCCGTGAATTCGAACAAATGGAAATCGAATATTTCGTGAATCCTAATAACTGGGAAGCTGAATTTGAAAAATGGATCCAGTTGGTTCATGAATGGACCAATCTACTCGGCTTACCTTCAGACAGTGTTCATGAACTTGAAGTTGAAGAGAAAGATAGGGCGCATTACAGCAAGCGCACGGTCGACTTCGAATTTGATTTTCCAATCGGCCGCGAAGAGCTGCTTGGCCTGGCGTATCGAACCGACTTTGACCTTGGTAATATCGAACGAGTAAGTGGTAAGAGCATGGTATATCGTCCAAAAGACGGTAGCGAGCCATTCGTGCCGCACGTTATCGAGCCGTCGTTTGGTCTGGAACGGGCCATCATGGCCGTCTTATCAGCTGCCTACACTGAAGATGAAGTAAATGGTGAAAAGCGCGAGTATTTAAAATTACCTAAACATTTGGCACCAATCAAAATTGCTGTTTCACCTCTGCTTAAAAACAAACCGGAGCTTGTCGATAAAGCCCGCGAAATTTATGCCAAGCTTAAAAAACAATATGGCGCCGTTGCTTGGGACGATAATGGCAACATCGGTAAACGCTACCGCCGCCAAGATGAAATCGGCACACCGTACTGCGTCGTTGTCGACTTTGATAGCTTAGAAGATAACGCAGTAACGGTCCGTGATCGCGACACCACCGAACAACAACGTATCGCTATTGATACATTAAACGAAACCCTTACGTTCTAATGCTCATTTACTACACCGATGGCTCCGCCAGCCCCAACCCCGGCCCAGGCGGCTTTGCTGTCATTCAAGACAAACAACCAGTCGTCCTTGGTAGCGAACCAAGCGGCGCCAACACCACCAACATCCGGATGGAAGGTCTAGCCATCATGGCCGCTTTAAAGCACGCCGATGGCAAACCGTGCCAAATTTATACTGATAGCGAGTTCTGGATCAATGTCATTACCAAGTGGTCGATCAAGTGGGAGGCCGACGGTTGGAAAAAGAAAAGTGGACCAATTAGTAATCTTGATATTGTCACCGAAGTCGTGCCGCTCTACCGCCGTTCCGAAGCAACACTGATATGGGTGCGCGGCCACCAAGGCGACGAAGGTAACGAGTTGGCTGATAAATGGGCCAACAAAGCCCGTGAGCAATTTTTAGCTGAGCGTTCGTAGGCGATCTGCTATAATCGCAGCCATGTCAAAGTCTGAAAAATCTAAAGAACGCGGCGCTTTTGGGCGATTGGTTGACGCTGGCTTAGCGGTCGGTGCGATCGCCGTTGGCGGCGCTATTGCAGTTGAGGCCTTTTAATGAAGATATTTCTAATTACATCCGCTGCAGCAACCTTCGATCCCACCACTGAAGACGCCGTGCCGCAGTACCGTACTTTTATGGAGCACATTTTAGCCGCCCTGCGTGAGAATGATGGCGATGTGTATTACGAATTAGAACAAAACGACTGGCAGTTATCCGATCAGCCAGCTGAGTTAGCGCTTCGCCGCAATCTAGATGGCTTGAATGAAACTGACGTAGTTGTCGCTATTGTGGTTGGCCCACCAACAGCCGAAGTCGAATTTATGCTTGGCTACGCCGTTGCTAAAGAAAAGAAAATTATTTTAGCTAAGCGCGTCGGCGAAGAAGTTCAGGCTATAAATAGTGGCGTCATCGGCAACGGCCAGATGATACTTGTTCAATTTGATAGCGCTGAAACATTAGCATCGCAACTAATCATCTCACTTAACGCACCGGAGGACTAAGCATGAATCGTATTGATGTAATGGAGCGAGCCGTGCTCGAAGCCGGACAGTATATGCTCGGTACTGATCCAATTGAAGTCGATCAAACTACAAAATCAAATCAAAAAGATTTTGTAACCGTCGCCGATATCAAATCACAGGATATGCTGCGAACATCATTGCAGTCGGCTTTTCCAGACGCAGTTATTTTGTCGGAAGAAGATAGTGAAGCCGACCGGGCGGCTTTATTTGAACCCGACTTTACAGGTTATGTGCTCGATCCAATCGATGGTACGTACAACTTCAAACGCAACATGCGTGAATCGGCTATCTCCATCGGTTATATTGAAGCCGGCAAAATTATGGCTGGCGTCATTCTTGATCCATATCGAAACGAGCTGTATAAAGCCGTTGTCGGAGAAGGTGCATTTTGTAATGACAAACTAGTGAACGTTAGTAGCCAAACCGAATTAGCCGGTGCAAGTGTCATTACCAGTAACAGCTACGATAGCGCCGCTATGGCCCGCAATCTTGAGCGCCACCTAGCCATTTACCATGCCACCGGCGAAATGCCATGGACGGGTTGCCAGGGAAGTGGCGTCCTTAACATGACCTATGTTGCCAGCGGCCGCACCGACGCTTTTCATCATAACGGTACGAAGCCGTGGGATAACGCCGCTGCGTTTCTGATAGTAACCGAAGCTGGTGGTATCGTGACTGGTTTGGATGGTTCGGAAGTTAACTTTACGACCACACATTTTTTAATGGGAACGCCGGCTATCCATGAGCAACTGCTGACTGTGTTCAAAACACTGCCTGCTGAACTCCTAACGTAAACTTAACTTTTAGCCATTTAGCTCGCCGGCACTGCTGTGAAATTGCTATAATAAAAACATATGGATCAGACACTAGCGCTCGAAATCATGGGCGAGGGAAAACACGTGCTCCTGACCGGCCCGGCCGGCTCGGGTAAGACTTACGTGCTTAACGAATTTATTCGTCGTGCCAAAGCCGATGGTAAGTTCGTGTCAGTTACAGCTACCACTGGCTTGGCAGCCACGCACGTTAACGGCTCAACCATCCACGCCTGGAGCGGCATGGGCGTGCTCGACTATCTTCCAGCTCGCTTTGCCGACAATTTACCAAAAGGCCGCCGCGACATTATTCTCGGCACCGACGTACTGGTAATTGATGAAATCTCTATGCTGCATGACTTCCGGCTCGATCTCGTCGACCAAATCTGCCGGGTAGTGCGCCGTAATGACAATGAGCCATTCGGTGGTATTCAAGTCGTCCTTTGTGGCGACTTCTTTCAGCTGCCGCCAGTTACGCGGAGTGGCGATGCTCCGGCTGGGTTCGTAACACGTTCTCAAGTCTGGGAAGAACTCGACCCGGTCATCTGTTATCTACAAGAACAGCACCGTCAGGACGATGATAGCTTCCTTGATATTCTTAATGCGCTAAGAGGTGGTGACGTTCGGCGTCACCACGCCGAAGCCTTGCTAGAGCGCCAAGGTGCCGACCTAAGGCAGGGCGATATTACCGAACTTCATACCACTAACGTCGACGTTGACCGCATTAACGCCACCAAGCTAGCTCAATTGGAAGGTCCAATCCATACCTACTATATGACCGCTACTGGTAGCCAGAACTATGTCGACAATCTTAAGCGATCTTGCTTAGCCCCGGAAATGCTTGAGCTTAAGGAGGGAGCGCTGGTCATGTTCATTAAGAACAGTTCCGACCGCCGCTACGCTAATGGTAGCCTTGGTATTGTCACCGGCTTCGACAAAGACACCGACAACCCGATCGTCAAGCTCAAGAATGGTAAAACGATTGCTGTCGTCCAAGATAGTTGGGAGCTGCGCGACGGCACCAAGAAAAGAGCTGGGTTAGCCCAGTTACCACTGCGTCTAGCTTGGGCAATTACCGTTCATAAAAGCCAAGGTATGACCCTCGATGCCGCCCGGATCGATCTACGCCGCGCTTTTGTCGAAGGCATGGGCTACGTTGCCCTCAGCCGCGTCAAACGGCTTGATTCACTAAGCTTGGATGGCATCAACCGCATGGCCTTACAAGTTAGCCCCGAAGCTTTAGAGATCGAGCACGAACTGCAAAAACGTTCCGCTAACGCTGCGACCAAATATGACCATCTAAGAGCTAAAGCCGTCGAACGCGCCAAGCAACCGATTGCCAAGCCAACTAAATCCGGCTCGGGCTGGAACGACAAGATCGACAAAATGCGCGAAACCTACCCGAACGCATTCAAGCCCTGGGCTGCAGGCGACGACGAACGTCTGCTCAAAATGTTCGGCGACGGCGACAACATCGGCATCGACGAACTGGTCCAGACTTTTGGCCGTCATCCTGGCAGTATCCGGGCTCGCCTTAAAAAGCATTTGGGCGATGACGCCGTCGTCTAGCGATTTATTTAACTGCCTTAAATTACTTATAAGACTATTCTCAATTGAAAGGGGGATAGTCTGCTATGAAAATTACTAAATTCACGCATTCTTGTTTATTGGTTGAAATGCCTGAGCCGGTCAACCGTACGGCGCTGTTTGATCCCGGCACCATGAGCACGCCACTGCTCAAAGATCACAACTTCGAGTATCTAGACGATATCGTTATTACGCATAGCCATCCAGATCATATGGACGTCGATTTTATTAAGTCGCTCAGTGAAAAATTTCCAGAGGTTCGAATTACCGCGCCGAGCGACTGCCTCGATCAGCTCCACGAAGCCGGCTTAACCCAAGCAACCGATCAGCTACCTGATGGCCTCGTGCCATTCGATGCGCCGCATGAAAATGTCGAGCCCTTATTCCCGTTACCGGAGGAGTACGGCTACCATTATCTTGATTTACTGACGCATCCCGGCGACAGCCACAGCTTTACCGAAACAAAAGCCGTACTAGCGTTGCCGGTAACCGGTCCCTGGGGCAGTAATATCAAAGCCGTTAATCTGGCAATTGAGCTAAAACCGAAATATGTTTTGCCGATTCATGATTGGCATTGGCATGACGACGCTCGAACCGGCCAATATGACGCTATGGCCGATGCTTTTGAAAAAGCCGGCATCACATTTATCAAGTTGAACGACGGCGAACCAGTCGTTTTGGAGGTCTAATGGAAAATAATCTTAACGCTCAAAAAGCCGGTACCATTTTAGTCGGTAGTCACACTGTCAACCGAATGGGTTACGGTGCTATGCGTCTGACCGGGCAGGGGGTCTGGGGCGAACCAGACGACCGCGAAGCGGCAAAAGCCGTCCTCAAACGGGCGGTTGAGCTCGGCGTTAACTTTATCGACACTGCCGACGCCTACGGCCCGAACGTATCCGAAAACCTGATTGCCGAAACTCTTAAGCCGTACGACGGACTTGTCATCGCTACCAAAGGCGGTCTGACCCGCACCGGTCCTGATGTCTGGATTCCGGATTGCTCACCCGAACATCTTCGCGAAGCTATTGATGACAGCTTAGAGCGGCTTGGCCTCAACCAAATTCCGGTATATCAGCTCCACACCGTCGACAAAGACGTACCATTCGAGGATTCTTTGCAGACCTTAATTGATCTTAAGCAGGAGGGTAAAATCCAGCATATTGGTCTCAGCAATGTCGAACCCGAACACCTTATCAAAGCTCTCGAACTGACCGAAATTGTCAGTGTTCAAAACCACTACAATATTGGCAACCGCGAACATGAAGACGTCTTAAATGTCTGCGAAGATAACGGCATCGCCTTCATCCCGTATTTTCCCCTCGGCTCCGGTGAATTGACCGCTCCAGACGGGCCTTTAGCTGACTATGCTCAAAAATATGGTTGTACCACTGGCCAGATCGCTCTCGCGTGGTTACTCAAGCATTCGCAAGCGATGTTACCGATTCCTGGTACCTCATCAATCGCCCATCTCGAAGAAAACATCGGCGCTGCCAATATCCAATTCGACGACGCCGACCTGATGGCTCTTGATCAGTTTCAAGCTTGATATACTACCTACATGAATACAACTCGCGCCGATTTTCCCGAAGATTTTTTATGGGGTGCCAGTACCGCCAGCCACCAGGTGGAAGGTGGTAATGTCAACCAGTGGACTGCATGGGAGCTAGCTCATGCCAGCGAACGGGCCACTACCGCCGAACAGCGTCTTAGTTGGCAGCCGAGCTGGAACGATATCAAAGCTCAAGCCGAAGATCCGGCTAATTATGTGTCAGGCAAGGGGATTGATCACTACAACCGCTATGAAGCCGATTTTGACATCATCAAGGCCATGGGCCTCAACGCCTTTCGCTTTGGTGTCGAGTGGTCCCGTTTGCAGCCAGCTGAAGGCGCCTGGGATATCTCAGCTGTCCAACATTACCACGATTATATCGCGGCGCTTAAAGCTCGCGGTATCGAGCCGGTGCTCAACCTATGGCACTGGACCCAACCGACCTGGTTTACGGACAAAGGTGGCTTTACGAAAAAAGCCAACCGCCGCTATTTCACAGCCTTCGTTGGCCGTATGGCCGAAGAATACGGCTCCGATCTTAATATCGTTCTGACGCTCAATGAAACCAACGTCTATTCTAGCTTCAGCTACCTCAACGGCGACTGGCCACCCCAGCACAAAAAGCCATTCGAATATTTAGCGGTCAACTGGAACTTACTCGACGCCCACAAACAAGCCTACCGAGCATTCAAAAAGGTAAACCCATCTATCCAAATTGGTATGGCCCAAAACATGTCGTCCGACTTTCCAAAAGATCAAACCCGTTGGCTCGATAAAATTATGCCACCGATCAGCAGCTATTTTTGGAATTACAGCTTCGTCGACCGTGTTAATAAGTACTGTGACTTCATAGGCTTTAATTATTACTTCACCAATTATTGGGACGGCTTCAAAATGAACAATCCCGATAAGCCGCTTAATGATATGGGCTGGTACGTCGAACCGGGTAGGGTACGCGAACTTATCCTCCGGCTTCACAAACGCTATAAAAAACCGATTTACATTACTGAAAACGGCATTGCTGACGCTAAGGACGAACAGCGTCAGGCTTGGCTGGAAACGACCATTGAAGCGATGGCTGATGCTCGTTCGGAGGGCGCTGATCTCAAAGGTTATTTCCATTGGAGTCTCCTCGATAACTTTGAGTGGGCCGAGGGTTGGTGGCCGAAGTTCGGTCTTATCGAAGTTGACCGCGCCAACAACTTCAAGCGGATTCCTCGACAATCCGCCAAATGGTGGGCTAAGTGGCTTAAAGCATAAGAATATTGACAAAAAGCCAATAAAGTGCTAAGTTAAAGAGGTAATGCTAAAACACAAACATAAAAAAATTATAAAATTGCATGTCCATCGTGGTAGCCTCCATCTCAGTGCTCTGGCATTGGCTGGCATTAGCTTTGTTGCTGCCAACGAACACGGTATCAAGGCGTATAAACACGCCGGCAAAGAAATTGCCGCGATCGTCCAGGTGGTTGCTGAAAGGGAATTACCACACGGTGCCCACATGATGGGCAGTCCTAAACTGGCAACCGTATCTGGTGGCGCTTAAAACTATGGGTGAATTAATCGAATTTCCAAAACAACCGTCTGGTGATGAATTTGATAATCAAGATGAGGCTACATATACTAGCCGTTCTCGTACGATCGGTAAGATAGCTGCTGCGGGTGCTTTGTCCGTTGGAGCGGTCGCTGGAATTGGTCTTATCAGTCATGCCCAACGTGAAAGTTTTAACGAACATCAACAAAACCCTGATGCGCCTTCGATATTCCAAGAAATTCCTAGTCAAGAAGATTATGACAATGGCTTAGTTGATACCAGTATTTACGGTGATCGTTCTATAGAAACTGAAAACATTGGCGCTAGTCCTACAGAGATATCCATCTATTTTGATGAAGCGGATATTCAAAGTGTACCTGTCCATCACGGATAGATTATCAAGTAACCATAACCGGAGTGGTGTCAAAAACACCACTCTTTTTATGTAAATAGGTATTGCAGTGGGGAGCGGTGGGTAGTATGCTGAGATCAGTGGAAAAAAGTGGGTAGCCAAAAAGGCCACCGACCACAAAATAAAAACCACAAAGAACATTAACCAGATGCCAACGGTCGATTACTTCCAGCGCAAGCTAGACGAGAAGCGGCGGCTCACTATGCCGACCGAACTTCGCGACGAATTTGCCAGCGGGGTAGTCATAACTCGCGGTTTCCAAAAATATCTGCACCTCTACCCGAAAGCGGTATGGGACGAAGAAGTCGAACCGCAGCTCACCGGCAATATCCTGGACGAGCACGTCGCCGACCTCAACGTTCGGTTCCGAATGGGTAAGACCGATAATGGTCTCGACGTCAAACAAGGTCGGGTCGTTGTCGAACAGCATTTGCTGGACTATGCGGGTATTGAAAAGGAAATTGTAGCGGTCCGGGTCGGCAAGTACTGGCGCCTGATGAGTTCGTAGGGGACTCGTTCGGCTAGACGCTCTTTAACAATTTGGCAAAACGGATAGAACTTTCAACATACATGTTGAGATCAGCTACCCGGCAATCAACAAGCGGACTAGAGAGGGCACCGCTCTAAAAACCCTAGTTCTTAAGGATAACACCTCCCAAAACTCCACCTCACACATAAGTCTCTCAAAAAAGCTTTGTTGCCAAAAGTGGTAAGCATTTATAAGGATTTTTCAAATCCCGTACAACAAATCATGCTTTACATACTCACTGCGGCGACACCACAAAAACAAAAACACCCAAAAAACAAAACAGTTGATTGCTGGATAGGTGATCTTGCGTAGCAAGGAGTCGCGGCACCCGGCGTAAAACCCAAGTGTTGCGATTCATACGCAGCTTATTTCACACATAAGTAAAAAACACCAAAACAAAAAAACAATATGACAGACAACAGGTACCACATTCACACGCCGGTACTGTTGGCCGAAGTCTTGGATTGCTTGCAGCCTAAGGCCGGTGAAAACTACCTCGACGCAACCGCCGGATACGGTGGACACGCGGCAGCGATATTAGACGTAGCAGGCTTGACGGCCGATAGCGTACTTGTCGACCGCGATGCGCGGGCAGTCACCGAACTGACCGACCGATTTGCTGGAGCAGGCGTTGCTATCTTACATAGCGATTACCTGACCGCCGCAGAGCAGTTGGTTGAGGGCGGACGACAGTTCGACATGATTTTGGCCGACCTTGGCGTCTCTTCGTTACATCTTGATGAAGCCGCTCGCGGTTTCTCGTTTGCAGCAGACGGGCCGTTGGACATGCGAATGGACCAGCGCTTCGGTCAGACGGCAGCGAGTATCGTCAATGAAGCCAGCGAAGCCGATCTTACGGATATTCTGAAACAATACGGTGAAGAGCCGAAAGCACTCCAGATTGCCCGCCTGATCATTGCCGCCCGGCCGGTCACGACCACCGAACAGTTGGCGACCATTGTCAAGAAAGCCTGGCCCGGCCATAGCCGTGTCCATCCGGCCACCCGGACGTTTCAAGCGCTTCGGATCGCCGTTAACGATGAACTCGGCCAATTGGAACGCAGTTTACCAATGTGGCTCCGGTTGTTAAAGCCCGGCGGACGCTTAGCTGTCATTAGTTTTCATAGCCTGGAAGACCGCACCGTGAAGCAATTCTTTGCTGATCAGGGCGGGGACTTCTACGACGCCTCCCTCAAAATCTTAACCAAACGGCCCCTGACCGCGTCGGCCACCGAATCCGTTCACAATCCGCGTGCCCGTAGTGCAAAGCTACGAGCCGCCGTGAAAACAAAAACAAAATAGAAAGGGATTTGCATCATGCCAATTCAGGTCAAAAACGCATCCCGCGCTGTCCGCATCACTGTCAAAGTGGTCTAAGCAGCGGGATCTCTGTAACGCTACCCGGTTGATTCGTCAACCGGGTAGTGATCCCTAGAATTATTTGGTAAAAACAAACATTATTATGACGTATTCAAGTTCCCTTAGTATGAACCGGCAACGGTACAACATGGCTGGTGGCGGCCGTAACCAAAATTCGGTTAGCTTCCGCGCAAACGAGCGTGCACTTGGCCCAATCAGTAATACGATTATCCTGATTGTGCTCGCGTGTCTGCTTGGCCTGCTGTATTTAGCGCAGGTGACCAAGACTAATGCCTATGGCTATCAGATTAATGATCTTCAAAAACAGGCGGCAACGCTGCAGTCTGAGCAAGATGACTTACAAGTAGCCAGTGCTCGGCTGCAATCCGTTGAACGGGTTCGCTCTAGCCAGGTGGCGGCTAATCTGACGCCGGTCAGCCCGAGTGGTACAGTTAATTAGATGAAACAACTTACCATATTCGACCTGTTATACTGATCTTTATGAAGCATAAGCGAAATATTTTTGGTACTGGTTTACTCGTGGTCCTTTTGGCGGTCAGCGCTATTGTGTTGTTGCAGCGAAACAAAGATGAAGCGCAGTTGCCTACGCAGGTAAGGGCTCAATCAGTCCCGCCTAACGCGTCGTTTGCGCAAGTTAAAGAATTGTCGGTCGGCTCAAAACCAACTTGTTTAGCTGACGACGAAGCCGCTAATAAACGATTTGATAGTCTTAAGCCTGATTCGCTGCGCGACCAATTTGGTTATGGAGCAGCCACTGCCTACGTCATGGATGTTCCAGCCGGTACAGCCGATCTGACGATCAATTCGTTCGATGGCAATGAAGCGAAGGGCACATTGACGTATACCGGTTCGGGCGCTCAAGCCGTTTTCGTCGGTAATTTGAAGACATTTAATTACACAGCTAATATTGATACTGCTAAGCAGATGTGGCAGGTAACTAATTTTATCGCCTGCCAGTAAATAGCTTACGCTAATCATGATATAATAAGCATTAGCGATGCTTAAAACAAACACCGAAAATGCCGTAGCAGCCATTAAGCGTGTCCGTCTCTGGTACGTAGCTCTATTTGTGGTGTTTGGCGTGTTCGGTGCCCGCTTGTTTTATTTGCAGGTGATCCGACATAGCCACTACAAAGCGGCTGCCTTGAGTGGTCAGCTTAAACAGTACGAAATTCCGGCCCGGCGTGGCGTTATTTACGCTCAAGAAGGTGACAAGCAGGTGCCGATTGTTTTGAATCAGCGATTGTACACACTTTATGCCGATCCGGGCTATATCAAAGATGCAGATAAGGTTGCCAATCAGGTCGCCAGTATCATTGGTGGTCAAGCTAGTGATTATTTAGACTTAATTAAGATGCCGGACACCCGGTACTCGATCCTTAAGAAAAAAGTAACCGAAGATCAGCAAAAGAAGATTGCTGCTTTGGACCAGCCTGGTCTTGGTACCGTTGAACAGGATTACCGCACCTATCCACAAGGCACCATGGCAGCGCAGGTGCTTGGCTTTGTGAACGACGAAGGACAGGGTACGTATGGTATCGAGCAGTTTCTCAATAGCGATCTGACTGGTACGGCCGGTGAATTGAAAGCGGTGACCGACTCACGCGGCGTGCCGCTTGCCGCTAATGGCGATAATATCGAAAAAGCACCAGTTAATGGTAAGGACATTGTGTTGACGATTGATGTCGCCATGCAGCAGCAACTTGAAACGATCTTAAAGCAGGGTGTTGAAAACGCTAAATCGGCCGCCGGCAGTGCGCTGATCATGGACGCTAATACCGGTGCTATTAAAGCGATGGCAAACTATCCGACCTATGATCCGGCTAACTACGGCAACGTCAAAGACGGTGCGGTCTTTAATAATGCGGCCGTCAGCGAGCCGCTTGAAGTCGGTTCGGTCATGAAGCCATTAACGGCCGCAGCCGCTTTAGACCTTGGCGCCGTCCGAGCCAACCAAACCTACGCCGATCCAGCTCGTTATAAGATTGATGATCATTATGTGACTAACATCGAAGAAGACGGCGGGGCCGGGACCCGTAGTGTCACGGACATCGTTAACTATTCATTGAACACTGGGGCTACTTGGTTGCTCATGCAAATGGGAGGTGGCCAACTGAACGCTAAGGGCCGCGAAGCATGGTACGACTACATGACCGAGCATTACCGCTTTGGTCACGCGACTGGAATTGAGCAAGGTTTTGAAGGTGAAGGTTATGTGCCTCAACCTGAAGATAACGGTGCTGGTATTAATCTGACTTATGCTAACACTACTTTTGGACAGGCAATGACGGCAACGCCACTACAAATGGGGGCAGCGTTATCGGCTGCCATCAACGGCGGTACCTACTATCGACCGCATTTAGTTGCTGCAACAATCGAAGCTGATGGCAAAAAGACTGGTACTGAACCTCAGGTCGTTAAGAGTAATGTCGTTAAGTCGTCCGTATCAACTGATTTGATTAAGATGATGGAAATTACCGTCCGCGACCACAAATTTACGCCAAAATTTGACCAGACTCGCTACAGTGTCGGTGGTAAGACCGGTACGGCTCAGATTGCCAAGCCAGACGGCGGGTATTATGAGAACGACTTTAATGGTACTTACACTGGTTTTGTCGGTGGTGATAAGCCGCAGTATGTAATCGTCGTTAAGATCGAAAAAGCTAAGAATGGTGGCTACGCAGGTACGGCGGCCGCTCAGCCAGTGTTCGGTTCGTTAGCGCACATGCTGATTAACAATTTTAACGTCACGCCGCGCCAGTAGGGCCGTGCTACAATGGAAAAGCGTTAACAATGAAACAAACACCAACAAATAACAGAGGCAATCATCGATGAGACCGCGTCTTCCAGCACCCACTCGCCGTCCTGTGCCTGGCCAAGCGCCGGCTGCATCGACGACCGCCACTCGCCGACACCGACCTGATTATCAACTGCTGGTCATCAGCTGTATTTTGCTATCGATTGGTTTAATTGTTGTCTATTCAATTAGTCCGGGCTTGGCTAAACTGAATGGCGTCAGTGACAACTTCTATGTCAGCCACCAATTAATCACCATTGCTTTGGCGCTGCTAGCTTTTGGTGTTGTCGCAGCTATTCCGTATCAACGGTTCGCCAGTTTATATAAACCGCTTGGTATTGCTGCGGCTTTGGTCACATTTGTGGCGCTGATCATGCCCGTTAACCCAGCCTATCCGGCGCATCGTTGGATTAGTCTTGGTTCGTTCTCATTTCAGTCAGTCGAGTTAGTAAAGTTCGCATTACTAATATATTTGGCAAAATTCCTCAGTGACCGGATGCAAGCTGGCACGATCGGTGATTTCAAATCAACATTGAAACCGATTGGTATTATCGTCGGTCTGCTTGGCATCGTAGTGGCTGGTATTCAAAGTGACCTTGGTTCGACCGGAGTCATTTTGGTAATGATCGGTACCATGATGTTCGTAGCTGGATTGCCGATGAAGAAAGTCCTGTTGTTCGGCGGCGTTATTGCCATCATCGCCAGCCTGGCGGTGGTGAGTACGCCGTATCGCCGCGATCGGTTGGCAACATATCTCAATCCGGAGGCTGACTGTCAGAACGCTGGCTATCAAGCTTGTCAGGCGTTGGTAGCGGTCGGATCCGGCGGCATGGTCGGACTGGGGCTTGGCCGCAGCGTGCAGGCTTACGGCTACTTACCTGAGTCTCAAAACGACTCGATCTTCGCGATTTATGCCGAGAAGTTCGGTTTTATTGGTTCGGTAGTGCTGCTTGGGCTATTCGCTGCTTTCTTCAGCCGTTTGAAAAAGATCATTGAGCGGGCACCGGATAATTACAGCCGGTTAATCGTCATCGGTATTGCGGCATGGCTAGCAGTGCAAGCGCTTATAAATATTGGGGCTATGATCGGTCTATTGCCGCTGAAGGGGATTACACTGCCGCTCGTCAGTTATGGTGGTACCAGTGTGGTCTTTACGATGGCGGCTATCGGTATGGTATTTAATATTTCCCGATATACTAGTTACAGTACACCACGCATAACAGCAGACTCTAAAAAGGAGGGCAGGGCCCATGACCATCGTGCTAACGGGGGGCGGCTCCGGGGGGCATATCACCCCAATTCTAGCGGTCGCTACGGAGCTTAAAAAACTTCAGCCGAACGTCGAACTAATCTACATCGGTCAAACCGGTGATTCATTAAGTGACGTGCCGGCGCAGCATCCAGCTTTCAGTGCCGTACATACCGTACGGGCCGGTAAATTACGCCGCTATCATGGCGAAAGCATCTTTAAGCAAATAGCAGATGTACAGACGACGTGGCTGAACATCCGTGATTTGTTTTATACGGTCATCGGTTTGTTTCAAAGTTTCTTATTGTTACGCCGATTACGGCCGGATGTCATCTTTATTAAAGGTGGCTTCGTCGGTGTGCCAGTTGGCCTCGCGGCTGCCGCATTGAAACAACCATACATCACGCATGATTCCGATGCTTTACCAGGGCTTGCCAACCGGATCATTGCTCGGTGGGCCAAATTGCATGCCGTGGGCCAGCCGAAAGAAGTATATGCTTACCCGGCCAGTAAGACGGTTACCGTTGGCGTACCGGTCCAATCCGACTATCAGCCAGTCACTCCTGACATGCAGTCTCAGCATAAAACCGAGCTTGGTATTAATGGCGAGCCGGTGTTATGCATCGCTGGCGGTGGTCTTGGTGCCTTTCGTCTTAATGAAGCGTTGGTCGCTATTGCTGCCGATTTACTGGCTAACTGGCCATCATTGGTCATCTTGCATCAAGTAGGGCGTAGTCATGAGTTTGAGGTCGCACAGCAGTATGACACGGCACTTAATGCGACCGTCCGTTCACGGGTGCATGTTCGGGGTTACGTAACTGACATGTATCGTTTAACCGGCGCAGCTGACTTGGTAGTAGCTCGGGCTGGCGCTACTAATTTAGCAGAATTAGCATTGCAGGCTAAACCGACGATTGTTGTACCTAACCCACTTCTGACAGGGGGGCACCAACTTAAGAACGCTACAGTTTTGGCAGATCAACAAGCTATTAGCGTCGTTTCAGAAGATCAATTGATCCATGATCCGACGTTGTTATTGATTGCCATTAACGACCTGCTGCAATCTGACAGTGATCGTCAGCTCTTGAGCCGTAACATCGCACATCTAGCTCATCCGACTGCCGCTCATGACCTGGCAGTGTTATTATTAGATGATTAGATAATAAATAAACACGATGGCTTTATCAAAACGAAAACAACCTGAACCAACACCAGGCCGTCGCAAGGCGGCTGACCGACCAGCTGAGCGTAGCCGACCGCAGGCTTTCTCATATCATGCTAGTCGT
>Ga0325400_1000784_pt1 | contig 24749 bp, 25 predicted proteins | sample PopdelMetagenome_2_FD_205662 | JGI IMG/M metagenome (GOLD analysis project Ga0325400, IMG submission 205662) | Populus deltoides microbial communities from Bellville, Georgia, United States - Xylem-PdKOR-R1 | ecosystem: Host-associated > Plants > Phyllosphere > Stem > Wood/Secondary xylem...
ACGCCACCGCGCGGCGCGCCCTGGCCCAGGCGCTGGCCAGGTGGTGCGCGTGCGTGATCGCCACCGCCAGCGCGTCGGCCGCGTCGGGGCCGGCCAGCTTGGCGCCGGGCAGCAGGTGGCCGACCATGGCCTGGATCTGCCGCTTCTCCGCGCCGCCCGTGCCGACCACCGCCTTCTTGACGACCGACGGGTGGTACTCGCCCACCGCGAGCTGCGCCTGCGCGGCGACGAGCAGCGCCATGCCGCGCGCCTGGCCCAGCTTGAGCGTGGACTGGGCGTTGGAGTTGCCCAGCACCTCCTCCACCGCCGCGCCCTCCGGCCGCTCGGCGCGGATCACCTCCTCCAGCGCGCCGTGGAGCAGGTAGAGGCGGCGCGACAGCGCCATGGACGGGTCGGTCCTGATCTGGCCGTTGGCGACGTGGGACAGGCGGTTGCCGTCCGCGCGGATCACGCCCCAGCCCGTCGTGCCCAGGCCGGGGTCCAGGCCCAGGATTATCACACGCCCGCGCTCAGCCCAGACGCTCCATCACCGCGTCGGACACCTCGTAATTGCCCCACACGGCCTGCACGTCGTCGTCGTCGTCCAGCGCGTCGATCAGCTTGAACAGCGTGGCCGCGTCGCCCTCGGCCACGTCGACGCCGGTCTGGGGGCGCCACGCCAGCTTCGCGCCCTCGAACTCGCCCAGCACGGGCTCCAGCGCGCGCGCCACCTCGTGCAGGTCGCCCTGCGCCGTCCAGATCTCGTGGCCCTCCTCCGTCGAGGTCACGTCTTCCGCGCCCGCCTCCAGCGCCGCCTCGAACACCTTCTCCGCGTCGCCGGCCTTGGCGGGATAGCTGATGAGCCCCACCCGGTCGAAGCCGTGGCTGACCGAGCCGGCCGTCCCCAGGTTGCCGCCGTTCTTGGACACGGCGGTGCGCACGTTGGTGGCGGTGCGGTTGCGGTTGTCGGTCAGCGCCTCGATGATGAGCGACACGCCGCCCGGTCCGAACCCCTCGTAGCGCACCTCCTCGTAGGTGTCGGTGTCGCCCTTGGCCGCCTTGTCGATCGAGCGCTGGATGTTGTCCTTCGGCATGGACTGGGCCTTGGCCGCGTTCACGGCGGCGCGAAGCCTGGGGTTCATGTCCGGGTCGGGCAGGCCGGTCTTGGCGGCCACCGTGATCTCGCGGGAAAGCTTGGAGAACAGGTTGGAGCGCTTCTTGTCCTGCGCGCCCTTCCTGTGCATGATGTTCTTGAACTTGGAATGGCCTGCCATGGTGGTCCCTTGGGGGTCGTCTCGTACGGGCGGTGTCTATGACCGCTGCGCCAGCGCGTCCAGCTTGGCCTCCACCGCCTCCAGCCGTGCGATCACCTGCCCGTCCAGCTTGCGGTGCAGGCGCAGGATGTCCAGCTCGGCGCGCAGGTTGGTCTGGTAGTCGAGCCCGGCCGCCAGCCGGTCTTTCGCCGACTGGCGGTTCTGGCTCATCATGATAACGGGCGCCTGGATCGCGGCCAGCGTCGACAGCATCAGGTTGAGGAAGATGTAGGGGTAGGGGTCGAACGCCAGCCCGAAACGCTGGAGCACGTCCGTGTTGAGCAGCATCCAGCCCGCCAGCACGCACGAGAAGGCGATGATGAAGCCCCACGACCCGCCGATGGCCGCCACCCGGTCGGCCAGCCGGTCGCCGAAGCCCGCGCGCGCGTCCGCCTCGTCGGCGGCGTCGCGCACCGTGGGCTCGCCCGCCGCCACCTGGACCAGCACGCGCCGCTGGTCCTCGTCCAGCGCGGCCAGCGGCGCGTCGAAATAATGGCGCGCCAGGTCCTCAGGTGTCGGGGCGGGCGCCGCCACGCCTAGTGCAGGCCCAGCGCCTGGCGGTACGTCTCCAGCAGGGCGTCCGCCTCGTCGCGGTGGTGCTTCTCCATCTTGCGCAGCCGGATGATGGACTTCATCGTCTTGGTGTCGAAGCCGGTCGACTTGGCCTCGGTGTAGACGTCCTTGATGTCGTCGGAGAAGCCCTTGCGCTCCTCCTCCAGCCGCTCGATGCGCTCGATGAACAGGCGAAGCTGCTCGGCGGAAACGTTGTCGGTCATTTGATGCTCCGGTGGGGAAAGGCGGGGCGTCTAGCGCGACCCCGCCGATTCGGGCAGCGGTTATTCCAGCGGCTCCACCACGCCCCGGTGCATCACGAACGCCACGCGTTCCAGCCGCGTCACGTCGTCCAGCGGCGAGTCCGCGACCGCGATCAGGTCGGCCGCCTTGCCCGGTTCGATGGAGCCCACGTCGGCGCGGCCCAGCAGGTCGGCGGCGTCCAGCGTGGCGGCGCGGATCGCGCGCGCCGGCGTCATGCCCGCGCGCACCATCAGCGCGAATTCCTTCGCGTTCTCGCCGTGCTTCGACACGCCCGTGTCGGTGCCGAACGCCACCTTCACGCCGGCGGCGAAGGCCTTGCGGTGGCTCTCCATCGCGGCCGCCGCCGCGGCTTCCGCCTTGGGGATGGTGGCGGGCGGCAGCACGCCCGAGCGCGCCTGCGCCAGCGCGGTCACGGGCGCGATCATGGTGGGCACGAGATAGGTGCCCTTGGCCTTCATCAGGGCGATCAGCCGGTCGTCCAGGAAGGTGCCGTGGTCGATGGAGTCGACGCCTGCCTCGACCGCGGCCAAGCTTCCCTCGACCGCGTGGCTGTGCGCGGCCACCTTGCGGCCGAGCTGGTGCGCGGTGTCGATGATGGCGCGCATCTCGTCCGGCGTCATGGCGCGGCCGAGCCCGCCCGACACGTTGGAGAGGACGCCGCCCGTGGCCGCGAACTTGATGACCTGCGCGCCCAAACCTACCTGCGCGCGCACCGCGCGGCGACATTCCTCCGCCCCGTCGCACGTGTTGATCTGGTGGCTGCGGACCGTATCCGCCCATTCGGACGCCAGCCCGTTGGTGCCGTCGCCGTGGCCGCCCGTCACCGACACCATCTGCCCCGCGTTGACGATGGTGGGGCCGGGCAGCACGCCGCTCGCGATCCCGTCGCGCAAGCTGCGGATGCCGCGCGGGTCGCCGCCCAGGTCGCGCACGGTGGTGAACCCTGCGCGCAAGGTGGCGCGCGCGTTGCCGACCGCCTCCATCATGTCGTCGGTCGTGTCGCGGTTGAGCGCGGTGGACCGCTCGCGCAGCGGATCGCCGCCGATGCCCCAGAGGTGCACGTGCATGTCGATCAGACCCGGCAGCACGAAGCGGTCGCGCAGGTCGATCACGCGCGCGCCCGGCTCGGCGGGCTGCGCGTAGCCGTCGCGCACCTCGGCCACCTTGCCGTCGCGCACGATCACCGTGCTGGGGCCGCGCGGCGCGCGATCCGGCCGGTCTAGAAGGCGGCCGGCGTGGATGTAGGTGACGGCGGGCCGCGCAGGTGCGGCAGGCGACGCAGGCGAGGGCGCAGCGACCTGGGCCGAAGCGGCGGAAGCGAGCAGCAGCGCCGCGGACGCGGCGAGACGGACGATCATGTGGCACCCCCCTGTTTGCCCGCGAGCCTCGCGCGGCGACGCGCGGGGGTCAAGGGCCGCTCAACCCGGCGCGTTGCGCCTCACGCTCTCCGCCATGCGGGCCAGCTGTTCCGGCGTCGCGTCGCCCTGGTGCCGCACCTTCCAGTCGGCGTACGGCATGCCGTAGATCGCCTCGCGCGCGGCGTCCTTGTCCAGCCCGGCGGCCTCCGCCGTCCAGTCGGACAGGCAGTTGCGGCAGAAGCCGGCCAAACCCATCAAATCGATGTTCTCCGCGTCCGTGCGGTGGCGCAGGTGGCGCACCAGCCGGCGGAAGGCGGCCGCGGCGGCGGCGTCGGGCAGGGTATCCAGCGTGTCCAAGCGCGTCTCCGGCGTTGATCGCGCACAGATAGGGGTTAAGGGCGGGCGCGGCAAAGCGAACAAGGAACATCCGTGACCGAGCAGACCCCCGCGACGCCGCAGGTCGGCTATCCGCTGCCGCAGGCCCCGCTGGCGAACGCCATCCCCCCGCGCTCGCGCAAGGTGCGCGTGCTCGCCACGCTGGGGCCGGCGTCCAGCAGCCCCGAGCTGATCGAGGCGCTGTTCCGCGCGGGCGCGGACGCGTTCCGCATCAACATGAGCCACGGCGACCAGGCGTCCAAGGTGGCGGTGATCCGCGCCATCCGCGCGCTGGAGGAGCGGTTCAACCGCCCCACCACCATCCTGGCCGACCTCCAGGGGCCGAAGCTGCGCGTCGGCCGCTTCGCGGGCGGGCGCGTGCTGTTGGAGACGGGGGCGACCTTCGTGCTCGACCGCTCCGCCGAGCCGGGCGACGCGACGCGCGTCGAGCTGCCCCACCGCGAGATCTTCGCGGCCATCGAGCCCGGCGCGCGCCTGCTGCTCGACGACGGCAAGCTGGTGCTGCGCGTGGCGGCCCACGGCCCCGACCGGATCGAGGCGCTGGTGGAGGTCGGCGGCGTGCTGTCCGACAACAAGGGGCTGAACGTGCCCGACGTGGTGGTGCCCGTCCCCGCGCTGACGGAGAAGGACCGGTCCGACCTGGCCTGGGCGTGCGCGCAGGGCGTCGATTGGATCGCGCTCTCCTTCGTCCAGCGGCCCGAGGACCTGATGGAAGCGCGCCGGCTGATCGAGGGACGCGCGGCGCTGCTGGCCAAGATCGAGAAGCCCGCCGCGATCGACCGGCTGGTCGAGATCGTGGAACAATGCGACGGCGTGATGGTGGCGCGCGGCGATCTGGGCGTCGAGATGCCGCCCCAGGCGGTGCCCCCGCTCCAGAAGCGGATCGTGGAGGTGTCCAGGCGTCTGGGCCGCCCGGTGGTGGTGGCGACGCAGATGCTGGAATCGATGATAAAGTCGCCCAGCCCGACGCGCGCCGAGGTGTCGGACGTGGCCACCGCCATCTACGACGGCGCAGACGCGATCATGCTGTCGGCCGAGAGCGCGGCGGGCGACTGGCCCGTCGAATCGGTCGCGATGATGAACGACATCGGCGTGTCGGTGGAGCGCGACCCCGGTCACGGCGACCGCGTGCACTTCACCGTGCTGAAGCCCGACCCCACCACCGCCGACGCGCTGGCCGAGGCCGCCAAGTCCATCGCGGCCACCGTGTCGGCGCGCGCGATCATCTGCTTCACCACGTCGGGCTCGACCGCGCGCCGCATCGCGCGCGAGCGGCCCAGCATCCCCCTGATGGTGCTGACCCCCCGGCTGGACACGGCGCGGCGGCTGGGGCTGCTCTGGGGCACCTACGCGGTCGCGACGCGCGACGTGGAGAGTTTCGAGGAGATGGTGGCCAAGGCCAAGCGCATGGCGCTGCGCCACGGCATCGCGGGGGCGGGCGACCGGGTGATCCTAATGGCGGGCGTGCCGTTCCGCACGCCGGGCTCCACCAACGTCATCCACGTGGTGCAGCTGACGGGCGACGAGCTGAAGGGTTGGGAATGAGCGGAGAGCCACTCAGGATAGGTCTTGCCGGGCTCGGCACGGTGGGGGCGGGCGTGGTGCGCCTGCTCGCCGACAACGCCGAACTGGTGGCGCAGCGCGCCGGGCGGCCGATCCGCGTGGTCGCCGCCTCCGCCCGCGACCGGACGCGCGACCGGGGCGTCGACCTGTCGGGCATCGATTGGGAGGACGACGCGACGGCGCTGGCCGCGCGCGACGACGTGGACGTGGTGGTCGAGCTGGTGGGCGGATCGGACGGCCCGGCGCTGACGCTGGCGCGCGCGACGCTGGCGGCGGGAAAGCCGCTCGTCACCGCCAACAAGGCGATGATGGCGCATCACGGCCTGGAGCTGGCGCGCGCCGCCGAGGCACGGGGCACACCGCTGATGTTCGAGGCGGCGGTGGCGGGCGGCGTGCCCGTTATCAAGGGCTTGCGCGAGGGCGCGGCGGCCAACCGCCTGCATCACCTGTTCGGCATATTGAACGGCACGTGCAACTTCATCCTGAGCCGGATGGAGGCCGACGGCCGCGACTTCGCCGACGTGCTGGCCGAAGCACAGGCGCTCGGCTACGCGGAGGCCGATCCGGGCTTCGACATCGACGGCGTGGACGCGGGCCACAAGCTGGCGCTGCTCGCCAGCCTGGCGTTCGGCACGCGGCCGGCCTTCGGGCAGGTGGAGGCGACGGGCATCCGCCACGTGATCGCCGCCGACATCGCGGAGGCGGCGGCGCTCGGCTACCGCGTGCGCCTGCTGGGCGTGGCCGAGAGCGGAGCGCAGGGGCTCTTCCAGCGCGTGCACCCGCATTTGGTGCCCGTCGGCCACCCGCTGGCGCACGTCACGGGCTCCACCAACGCGGTGGCGGTGGACGGCGACTTCGTGGGGCGGCTGCTGTTCCAGGGCGCAGGTGCCGGCGCAGGGCCGACGGCCAGCGCGGTGGTGGCCGACCTTATCGACGTGGCGCGCGGGCGCACCGGCCCCGCCTTCGCGCTGCCGGCGGACGCGCTGGCCGCGGCCGAGGCGGCGGACGGCGGCGAACGGCGTGGCCGCGCGTACGTGCGCCTGATCGTGCAGGACCGGGTGGGCGTGCTGGCCGAGATTGCGGCCGCGATGCGCGACGCGGGCGTCTCCATCGAGACGCTGGTTCAGCGCGGCGTGGCGGCGGACGGCGGCGTGCTGGTCGCCATTGTCACGCACGAGGGACCGGAACGCTGCGTCGCGGCCGCGCTGGAGCGGCTGCACGGGTCGCAGAGCCTGGTGGCCACTCCGATGTGGATGCCGATCCTGGCGTGACGTTCCACGAATGTTCCACGTGGAACATTCAGTCCAGCGGGATGGGGACGCGGCCTTCCTTGGGATAGCGCTTGCGCGTCGCGTCCTTCACCGCGTCCACCACTGCGCCGACGGCGGCCTGCACCAGCGGCGCGCCGAAGCCGACCTGGCACCCGCCCTGGCGCGCGGCGCACGGCGTGGGGGCGGCGGCCAGCGCGCCCCGGCCCGTCAGCTCCGGGTTGGAGGGGCGGGGCGACGAATAGACGTAATCGTTCGGCAGCGGCACCGTCTGATCGGGCAGGCCGTCCGCGCAGACGGTCACGTCGCCCGGCCGGGGCGGCGGCGCGCCCGGTGCCGCGCGGCAGGGCTGACCGCCCACCGGCACCAGGATGGAGAAGCGGTCGGGCACGGGGGGCACCGTCGGAGCCGAAGCGCCAACGGAGGCGGCGAGCTGGGCGGCGGCGAGGAACAGGAGCATGGGGGCGTGTCCTTCGGGGGCGGCTTCTTCCTACCCGCTGGCCGGAGGGGCGGGAAGCGGGGGCGTGCCTCACCTATCGGCGGCATCCGAGGCTTTCGCATGGGGGGCGGCACCTCTGCCTCGGTGCCTTGCACAGGCGGGGGCGGTTCGGACCTGCGCATGCATGGGAGCGTGAGGGCGCGGCAGGCCTCTCACCCAGGAGGGGCAGCTCCCCAGGGGCCTATCGCCGGAACAGCCCGCCCAACACGCCGCGCAGCAGCGAGGCGCCGACGCGGCCGGCGACGCCGCGGCCCAGCACCGCGCGGCTGATCTCGCCCGCCACCTGGGAGCCGGCAGAGCGCGCGGCGGAGCGGGTGGCGCGCGCCCAGGGTTCATCCGCGCGCTCGCGGTCGGCGCGCGCTTCGGCCCTGGCGCGGGCGGCTTCGTCCTTCTCGGCCTGGGCCGCGTCCTTGCGGGCGCGGACGGCGGCGGCCTCCGTCTGCGCCGCGGCCGCGGCGTCGGCGGCGCGCGCGGTGAGAAGCTCGTGCGCGCTCTCGCGGTCCACCGGGCGGTCGTAGCGGTCGCCCACCGCGTCGGTGGCGACCAGCGTCGCGCGCTCCTGCGCCGTGACGGGGCCGACGCGGCTGCCGGGCGCGCGGATCAGCACGCGCTCGACGGGCGAGGGCGCGCCGTCCGCGCCCAGCAGCGACACCAGCGCCTCACCTACCTTCAGCTCGGTGATGGCGCTCCCCACGTCCAGGGCGGGGTTGGGGCGGAAGGAGGAGGCGGCCGCGCGGACGGCGGCCTGCTCGCGCGGGGTGAAGGCGCGCAGCGCGTGCTGGACCCGGTGACCCAGCTGCGCGCCGATGCGGTCGGGCAGGTCGAGCGGGTTCTGGGTGATGAAGTAGACGCCCACGCCCTTGGAGCGGATCAGGCGCACCACCTGCTCCACCTTGTCGACCAGGGCGTCGGGTGCGTCGTCGAACAGCAGGTGCGCCTCGTCGAAGAACAGGCACAGCACCGGCTTGTCCGGGTCGCCCACCTCGGGCAGCGTCTCCCACAGTTCGGACAGGAGCCACAGCAGGAGCGCCGCGTAGAGGCCGGGGCTGGCGGACAGGCCGGTCGCGTCCAGGATGTTGACCAGGCCGTGTCCGCGCTCGTCGATGCCGATCAGGTCGGCGAGCGCCAGCGCCGGCTCGCCGAAGATCGCGTCCGCGCCCTGGGACCGCAGCTGGAGCAGCGCGCGCTGGATCGCGCCGACCGACGGCTTGGAGACGTTGCCGTAGGTGGCGGTCAGTTCGGACGCTCGGCTTGCCACGTGGGCCAGCATGGATTGCAGGTCGTCCAGGTCGAGGAGCAGCAGCCCCTCCTCGTCCGCCAGGCGGAAGGCGATGGCCAGCACGCCCTCCTGCGCGGGCGTGAGCGCCAGCAGCCGGCCGATGAGCAGCGGCCCCATCTCCGACACGGTGGTGCGCACGGGGTGGCCGCTGCGGCCGAACGGGTCCCAGAACTGGACGGGAGCGGCGGCGTAGCGCCATCCTGAGTCGCCGATCTCGGTCGAGCGGGCGGCGAGGGCCGCGTGCAGCTTGGCGGCGGGCGAGCCGGGAAGGGCCAGGCCCGACAGGTCGCCCTTTACGTCGGACACAAGGCAGGGGACGCCGGCGGCCGAGAAGCCCTCCACCAGCCCCTGGAGCGTCACCGTCTTGCCCGTGCCGGTGGCCCCCGCGATCAGCCCGTGGCGGTTGGCGCGGCGCAGCGGGAGACGCTGGGGGGCCTCACCACCGGGGCGGGCGCCGATAAAGACGGAGTCGGGGGCGGTCATAGGTGGGGGCGTCCGCGGAAAGTCACAGGTCGCACCTCAAAGCAGGCGCGAGAACCTACGCGCGCGGGCGCGAGGGAGCGCGATGATACGAGACGGTGCATGAATTGGCGGGCGACTTCCGACATTGCAAGCCCGGATGTTGGCGTGGCTCGTCGTCGTTATCGGGGGCGTCTACTTTCGTCCACTTGCAGACGTAGCCGGCTTGCGTGATGCTGCCCGAATGAGGCCATGGAATATGACGGTCGGAATCACCATTGGATTGGTGGTCGGGGTTCTGCTTTGGTGGAGCAGTTATGTCCCGAGCAAGAGCTTGTTCCAGAACCCGCAGCTTGTCATCGTCCCTATGGCTATCGCCATCTTGATCGTCTCGATGCACAACAAGTGGAGGACGGTCGGCCCCTACGATCCTGAAACCATCGCGCAGAATAAGCGTGGCAGAGTGTAGCGGAAGGACCGTTTACCACCAAAGTAGGACAGCCGTTTGCGCAAGGACCCGTAGGGCAAACCGGATCACGCCATGATAGGTCCGCCCCCGATGTTCGACGATCCCGCCCCCTGGGAGATGCTGCCCGACATGGACCCCGGCCTGCCGGAGCATCACGGGATCGGCGAGTTCGTCATCGTCAATGAGTGGCTGCGCTCGTGGCGGGTGCTGGGGGAGGGGGAGCGGGCGGCCTATCTGGAGCGTCGGCCGCCGCCGGCCGACTGGCGCGCGGCGCTGGAGCAAGAGTTTCCGGAGTGGCCGGTGGACGTGCCGGCCGAGCCGATGCCCGCGCGGCGGGGATGGCGGCGGTGGTTGTCTTGGTAGGGACGGCCGGCCCCTCCGGGACGGGAGGGGCCGGTCCTTGGTCAGCTCTTGTTGATGCGCACCGGCAGGAAGATGCCGGGGTTGCGCTGGCGCTGGACGAACAGCAGCACCTGCTCGCGGCCTGCAGCGCGCGCGGCGGAGACGGCGGCGGCGAGCTCGGCGGCGGTGCGCACCGGCTGGCGGTTGACCGACAGCACCACGTCGCCGCGCTTGAGCTTCTGGCCCGCGTCGAACGACTGGTCGACGCTGGCGACGACCACACCCGTGCCGGTGAACTCGACGCCCACCTGGCGCGCGATGCCGGCGGTCAGCGGCTGGACGTTGAGGCCGAGCGGCGCACCGCCCGCGGGCGCGGTGCGCTGGTCGCCGCCGGCACCGCCGCCCGCGCCGCCGTCGGTCGAGAAGTCGTCGTCGCCGCCGCCGGTCAGGCTGGCCAGCTGCTCCTCCGACGGGCGGACCGCGACGGTGGCGGTGACGCTGGTCGGCTTGCCGTCGCGGATCACGTCGAGCTTCGCGGGCTGGCCCGGCGCCACGTTGGCGACGAGGTAGGACAGCGTCTGGTCGGGCGAGACGTCCTTGCCGTTGACGCGCGTCACCACGTCGCCCTGGCGGAGCCCGGCGCGCGCGGCGGGCTGGCCGGGCTCGACGCGGCTAATGAGCTCGCCGCGGTCCTTGGGCAGGCCGAGGGCGGCCGCGATGTCGTCGGTCACGGGCTGGATGCCGACGCCGAGGTAGCCGCGGCGGACGGGGCCGCCCTTCATCAGCGTCTCGATCACGGGGCGGGCATCCTCGGCGGGAATGGCGAAGCCGATGCCGATGTTGCCGCCGCCCTGGGAACCCAAGATCTGGCTGTTGATGCCGATGACGTTGCCGTTCAGGTCGAACATCGGGCCGCCCGAGTTGCCCTGGTTGATCGAGGCGTCGGTCTGGATGAAGCGGTCGGTGCCCGCCCCCGTCACGCGGTGGACGGCCGAGACGATGCCGGCGGTCACGGTGCCGCCGAGCCCGAATGGGTTGCCGATGGCCACCACCCAGTCGCCCACGCGCGCGCGCGTCGAATCGCCGAACTTGACGAAGGGCAGGCCGGTGGCGTTGATCTTGAGCAGCGCCAGATCGGACGTGGGATCGCGGCCCACCACCTTGGCGACGTATTCCTTGCGGTCGGGCAGCGTGACGGTGATCTCGTCCACCGACGCGCCGCGCGCGCCGGGCGCGATCACGTGGTTGTTGGTCACCACGTAGCCGTCGGCCGAGATGATGAAGCCCGAGCCGAGCGACGCGCCCTGACGCCGTACCGGCTCGCCGCCGCCGCCCTGTCCGCCGAAGCCGAACAGCTGGCCGAAGGGCGTGCCGGCGAACGGGTTGTTGCCCGCGCCCTGCTGGACGATGGTCTGCTTGGTGGAGATGTTGACCACGGCGGGCTGGAGCTTGGCCACCATGTCGGCGAAGCTGAGCGGCGCGCCGGCGCGGGGCGCAGACGCCGCCATGCTGCCGGGCTCGTTCTGCGCGACCTGGGCCGAGGTCGGCTGGAGCGCGAGGGTGGCGGTGGCGCCGCCGAGCAGAAGGGCCGCGGTCAGGGCGTAGGCGTGGCGCACGGGGAAAGCGTCCTCTCGGTCAGGCGTCAGGGGAACGGGGCCGTCATGGCCGGGTCCGGCTGAACGCGGTTTGAATGACGGGTGCGGGGGGTGGAGCCCGGCGCCCGCCGTTCGCGTAACAATCTAGGGCGTGCGCGGCGCGTCGCAAGCGGGGCGGGGTACGAGGTGCTTCGACCCCTCGCCCGCCCGCCGCATCCGATCCTAGCGCCGCGCCCGCCCGCCGAACTCGCGCAGGTAGCTGTTGTCCGGCGACAGGACGAAGTTGGTCGACCCTTCCGGTCGCGGGCCGCCGTCGGCGCCGAAGGTGTGGCGGTAGCTCTGCATGGCGCGGTAGAAGTCGTAGAAGTCGGCGTCCTTGCCGAAGCTGTCGGCATAGACGCGCGCGGCCTCCGCGTCGGCGTCGGCGCGAACGATCTGGGCACGCTTCTGGCCCTGGGCGCGGATGGTGATGGCCTCCTGCTGGCGCGCGGTCTGCATCCGGCGCAGCGCCGAGTCGAGCGGCAGGCCCTGCGGCAGCTCGGCCTGCTTGATGCGCACGTCGACGATCTGGACGCCGTACTGCGAGGCCACGCGCTGGAGCCCGCGCTGGATGTTGTCCATCAGCACGCCGCGTTCCGGGCTGAGCAGCTCCACGAAGCGGCGGCGGCCCAGCTCGTTGCGGAGCGCGGAGCCCAGGATGGGGCGGAGCTGGTCGGCCACGCGTTCCTCCGACCCCGCCGTCACCACCATGCGCAGCGGGTCCACCACGCGGAAGCGGGCAAAGGCGTCGACGTTGAGGCGCAACTGGTCGGTCGACAGCACCTGGGTGTTGTCGAGGTCGAGGTCGAGGACGCGCTTGTCCACCCAGACGATCTTGTCGAGGAACGGGATGCGCCACGTCAGCCCGGCGCCCGTGCGGCCGAAGGGCTGGCCGCCGCTGTACGCGTTGATGGTGCGCACCGGCTTCTCGAAGCGCAGCACGACCGCCTGCTGCGTCTCGGGCACGATGGCGAAGGTGGCAGCCATCAGGATGACGAGCAGCAGCGCGGCGACGCCGGCCACCACGGGGTTGCGGACGGACAGGCCGTTCACTGGCCCGCTCCCTGGGCCGACTGGGCCGTTTGCGCGGCGGGCTGACCCTGGGTCTGGGGCCGTATCTCGGGCTCGGGGAGTGGCGCGGGGCGGGGGCCGCCCAGGTTGAGATAGGGCACCGCGTTCGGCGTTTCGATCACCGTCTTGTCCGTGCGGGCCAGTACCGCCTCCATGGTCTCGTAGTACATGCGGCGGCGCGTCACCTCGGGCGACAGGCGGTACTGCTCGTACACCTTGTCGAAGGCGGTGGCCTCGCCCTGCGCGCGGGCCAGCACCTGCTGGGCGTAGCTCTGAGCCTGGTTCAGGTTGGCCACCGCCTCCTGCTGGGCGGCGGTGACGGCGTTGAAGTCGTCGACGATGCGCGCGGGGGCCGCGGCCTGCTTGATGGCGACGCCCTGGATGCGGATGCCGGCGTGATAGTCGTTCAGAATCGACTGGGTGAGCTCGGCGACGCGCGCCTCGATCCCGTTGCGGCCGGCGCCGATCGCCTGGTCCAGCGTGGTGGTGGCGATCACGGCGCGCATCGCGCTCTCGGCGGTCTGGCGCACCGTCTGCTCCGGGTCGGCGAGTTGAAACACATAGTCGCGGGGCGAGGATATGTCCCAGCGGACCGAATAGGCCAGATCGATCACGTTCTGGTCGCCCGTCAGCGTCAAGTTCTCCGAATCGCCCTCCGGAAAGTTCTCCGTGCGGATCTGCTGCACGTCCACCTTCTCGACGCGCGCGATGGGGGCGGGCAGCGTCAGCTGGATGCCGGGGTCCAGCGTGCCGGCGTAGCTGCCGAAATAGGTCACGACGCCGCGCTGCTGCGGGCCGATGGGGTGGAGCGAGGTGAACAGGATCCACGCCGCCAGGATCACCGCGCCCGCCACCAGCGCCAGCGTACGCGGGTTGGCGTTGCCCGGCAGGCCGCCGCCGCCGGGAAAGCCGCCGCCGCCCCCGCCGCCCGACGCGCGCGCCTTGCGTAGGAACTCGTCCAGCGCGGTGGGCTTGGAGGGCGGGCGCTTGCCGCCGCCGGGCGGCACGGCCCAGGGGTTGCGTGGGCCACCGTCCCCGCCGCCCTCCGACCCGCCGCCCCACGGCCCCTTGGGCGGCTCCGCGGCGAGAACGGGGGGGAGGATGGGCCGGCGAGCGGTCAGACGGCCCCACAGGCCGCGGAGGATGGTCATGGACCGGACTATAAGGAGGCCGCACCAGGAAAAACAGTGGCGGCGGGGGCCGGCAACCCTATGTCGCGGTCCATGAGTGACGAACGTGTACGGGCGGCGGTGGCGGCCGCCGCCGAGGCGGCGGGCGCGGGCGGCCGTGCCACGGTGCGGATGGACGGCGCGCGCGCCGGCATCGTGCTGGACGCGACGGGCCTGACGCCGGCCGGGCGCGACGCGGCCGAGCGCGCGGTCCGGGCGGCGGCGCTGGCGGCGGGCGCGGCGGAGGCGCGCGTGGCGGTGACGGCCGAGCGCGTTCGCCGCCGGCTGGTCGCGGTAGCGAGCGGCAAGGGGGGGGTGGGCAAGTCCACGCTGTCGGCCAACCTGGCCGTGGCGCTCCGGCGATTATCCCTGCGCGTAGGGCTGGTGGACGCGGACGTGTACGGCCCGTCGCAGCCCAGGCTGATGGCGGCGGAGGGCGCCAAGCCCCAGGCACGCGACAAGGTGCTGATGCCCGTCGACACGCCGCACGGCGTGCCCATGCTGAGCATGGGCCAGCTGGTGGCGCCCGGTCGGGCGCTGGCGTGGCGCGGGCCGATGGCGGCGGGCGCGCTGGGCCAGTTGCTGGACGCGGAATGGGGTGCAGCCGACACGCTGGTGATCGACCTGCCGCCGGGCACGGGCGACGTGCAGCTGACCATGGTGCAGAAATACCGGCCGGCGGGCGCGGTGATCGTCTCCACGCCGCAGGACCTGGCCCTGATCGACGCCAGGCGCGCGGCCGACCTGTTCGCGACCGCGGGCGTGCCCGTCATCGGCCTGGTGGAGAACATGTCGGGCTATCTCTGCCCGCACTGCGGCGAGGCGAGCGACCCCTTCGGCCGCGGCGGCGCGGAGGCGGAGGCGGCGGCGATGGGCGTGCCCTTCCTGGGTCGCGTGCCGCTGGACGCACGGATACGCGCGGCGTCGGACGCCGGGCGCCCGCCGGCGGGCGAGGAGGACGACCGCGTGTTCGCGCCCATCGCGGCGCAGGTGGCGGATTGGCTGGCGGATCGCTGACCGGGGGCGGGCGTTCCTCTCCCCACGAGGGAGAAGCCACCATGCCGCTGACGGACGACGAAGATATCAGGGCGCTGCTGAAAGGCGCCAGGACCATCGCGCTGGTGGGCGCGTCCGACCGGCCGGATCGGCCCAGCTACCGCGTGATGGCAGCGCTCCAGCGGCACGGCTACCGCGTGATCCCGGTCAATCCCCAGATCACGGGCGAGCATGTGCACGGCGAGTATGTGTGGGGGCGGCTGGAGCAGGTCGGCGTGCCCATCGACGTGGTGGACATCTTCCGCCGGTCCGACGCGGCGGGTGCCGCGGTGGACGAGGCGATCGCGGCGGGCGCGGGTGCGGTGTGGATGCAGCTGGGCGTGGTGGACGAGGCGGCGGCCGTGCGCGCGGAGGCCGCCGGGCTCAAGGTGGTGATGGACCGCTGCCCCGCCGTCGAGATCCCGCGTCTGGGCGTGTCCCCCGTTCCCGCGGAAGAGGGACGGTGATCGCGCTCGCGGCGCTGCTGATGGCGGCGGGCCAAGCGGACACGGAGGCGTTGATGCGAGCGGCCTCCGCCCGGCTGAGTGCCGGACCGGCACCGGTCGCCGAGGGCGAGGCACCGTGGCGGCTGGACGACGCGGCCGATGCCGGACCCGGCGCCAAGGAACGTGCGATCCGCGCGGACGGGTCGGCCTGCGGCACCATCGGCCCCGTGCCCTGCCGCCGCCCGCCGCGCCGGCTGCTGTCCGCACCCATCGGGCAGTGATGCGTCCGGAAACAACATAACACCGCCGTCGTCACGGTCGGGAAACAAAGCTCTCCTATCCGGGTTTCGCCGTCGCCCCCAGGGGCGACGTCCTTACCCCCCGAACTACGGGCGGTCCGTGCGAACGGGCCGCCCTTTTTTCGTGCGGCGGCGGGCCGGGAAGTGCGCCTCACCGGCTCGGCAAGGCGTCAGCGCCGCTCCTTGAAAGTCATCGTGACCCGGTAGGCAGCGCCCCCCGGATCGTCGTCAGGCCCGGACAGACCGAGCAGGAACAGCACGGTAGGTGTTTCCAGAACGCAGATCGGTCGCGGCCGGACCCAGGCCGCCGGGCCGTCCGCCGCAGGCGGTGGGGCCGATACGCGATCCAGCGCCAGTTCGGCGGTGCGGCACCACTTGGCCGCCAGCGCGAGCGCGGCGTCTCGCGTCAGGAGCAGGTCGCCGCTGTTGGACGTGATCTGACCAACCCGCGCCGTATCGATCCCCTTGCCGGCGACGGCGCCCGGCACGATCATGGTGGCTGAGTTGCGGCCGCCGGGCGTCAGTTCGATCGCCCGGTCGCCGATCGCCACGCGCAGCCGGTGGGGGGCGCCGATGCTGATGAACCCCGTCTCGGCGCTGCCCCGCTCCGACGATCCTGCCTGCCGCTGCAACTCGGCCACTTCCATGCGCAGCGCGACGTCGATCCGGGCCACGGAATCAGTCCGACCGCCGCACGAACCTGCGGCGATCGGCGTGCCGAGGGTAATTGGGAGAGTGGATCGTCCTCGCCGCACCGGTCATCCCGTCACCTTGTTCCCGGCTCGGCCCAGCGAGCGTTGCCCACGGCCCATTCCGCGTTGAAACAGTCGCGCACCAGGGCTTGGTTTCGGGCGGCGTCCGGGGACGACGCGAACAGCCGGTCGTGCATGAACCGGAACGCGTTCCGGGCGATCCCGATGCGGTATTGCAAGTCCTGCGGACCCCCGTCCATGTCCGGGGTGACTATGGTGCCGATCGGTGAGCCGATCCTGGTGGCGGTGCTAAGCACCGGGTCGTTCCACATGTCCCGCAACCGCTGCTGCTCGACGATGCCGATGGCGACCGCAGCGTTGCGTCCGGTCGCCGCCGCGGTGCGCAGGTCGCCGTCGGATCGGGCGCCACCCGGCTCATGGCTTCCGCGCCGAACCGGCAATGGACGATGGTGTGGGAGCCCATGTCGGTGACGACGGTGCGCTGGCCTTCTATCAGCCTGTCGATGACATAGTTGGCCGGTCCGCCGACGATGCCGGGGACGTCGCCCAGCAGGTCCACTGGAGGTTCGGCATCTCCGTGGCGAGCGCGCTGTGGATCATCTTGATCGCGGTGTTCTGCCCCAGCGCCGCGCTGGCGGTGGTGGCGCCCGGCTGCGCCTCGGCCGCGGCCTTGGCGTCGTCCAGGAAGCGGTCGATGTTGCCGCGGATCGTCTCGATGCCCTGCGCGCTGGGCGTGGTGATGCCGTAGGGCCGCTGCGACAAATGGTCGAGCAGGTCGCGCGGCGTCGGCGGGCGGCTCTGGTCGAAGCCGGCGCGGTGGAGCGTGGCTTGCCCCTCCGGCGTCGCCGCCGCCGCCTGGAAGCCGGACGAGGAAGGTTGCGCCTCCGCACCCGATCCCGCCGGCAATCCGCCCGCGATGCCAGGTGCCGCCCCGGCGCCCGCCGCGCCAACTGTCGAGATCGCGTTCATGGACCGGCATCTCGCACTCGCGCGAGCGCCGGTACATAAGCGATTCGATTATGGGCGGCGGGCCGCCGCCCCTCAGGCCGCGAGCTTCCTCAGCACGTAGTGGAGGATGCCGCCGTTCAGGAAGTATTCGAGCTCGTTCACCGTGTCGATTCGGCAGCGGGCCTGGAAGGTCTCGGCCATGCCGTCGGCGCGCGTCAGCTTCACGGTCACGTCCTGGCGGGGACGGAGGCCCGCCACGTTCTCGACCGTGAAGGTCTCGGTGCCGTCGAGCGCCAGCGACTTGCGGTCGACGCCGGCGGCGAACTGGAGGGGGAGCACGCCCATGCCGACCAGGTTGGAGCGGTGGATGCGCTCGAAGCTCTCCGCGATCACGCAGCGGACGCCGAGCAGGTTGGTGCCCTTGGCCGCCCAGTCGCGCGACGAGCCCGTGCCGTACTCCTTGCCCGCCACCACGACCAGCGGCACGCCGTCCGCCTTGTAGGCCATGGCGGCGTCGTAGATGGGCATGACCTGGCCGTCGTACTTCGACATGCCGCCCTCGACGCCGGGAACCATCTCGTTCCGGATGCGGATGTTGGCGAAGGTGCCGCGCATCATCACCTCGTGATGGCCGCGGCGCGCGCCGTAGCTGTTGAAGTCTGCTTGGCTAACCTGATGATCTTGCAGGTAAATTCCGGCGGGGCTCGACGCCTTGATCGAGCCGGCTGGGCTGATGTGGTCGGTGGTGATGCTGTCGCCCAGGATCGCGAGCGGGCGCGCGTCCACGATGTCGCCGACGGGCGCGGGCGTCATCTCCAGCCCCTCGAAATAGGGCGGGTTGGCGACGTAGGTGCTGCCTGCGCGCCAGCCGTACGTGTCCGAACCCTCGACCGCGATGTCGCGCCACTTCTCGTCGCCGGCGTAGACGTTGCCGTAGCGCGAGCGGAACATCTCGTCGTCGATGTTCGCGTCCATCACCTGGCGCACCTCGGCGTTGGTGGGCCAGATGTCGCGCAGGAACACGTCCTGGCCCTCGGACCCGGTGCCGATGGGCGTGTCGTTCATGTCCTCGGTGACGGTGCCCTTGAGCGCGTAGGCGACGACCAGCGGGGGCGAGGCCAGGAAGTTGGCGCGCACGTCCGGCGACACGCGCCCCTCGAAGTTGCGGTTGCCCGACAGGACGGAGGCCGCCACCAAGTCGTTCTCGTTGATCGCCTGGCTGATCGGGCCGGGCAGCGGGCCGGAATTGCCGATGCACGTCGTGCAGCCGTAGCCGACCAGATTGAAGCCCATCGCATCCAGGTCCTGCGTCAGACCCGCCTTGGTGAGGTAGTCCGTCACCACCTGGGAGCCGGGCGCGAGGCTGGTCTTGACCCAGGGCTTCGGCTGCAAGCCCAGCGCGCGGGCCTTGCGCGCGACCAGGCCGGCGGCGACCAGCACGGAGGGGTTGGACGTGTTGGTGCAGCTGGTGATGGCGGCGATCACCACGTCGCCGTCGCCGATATCGTGGTCGCGGTCGTTGACGGCCACGCGCTCGGGCCGCTCCTTGTGGTAGATCTTGAACAGGTCGCCGTTGAACACCTCGTCCACCTTGCCCAGCGACACCTTGTCCTGCGGGCGCTTGGGGCCGGCGAGCGAGGGCACGACCGAGCCCATGTCCAGCTCCAGCGTGTCGGTGAACACGGGGTCGGGGCCGTCGGCGTGGCGCCAGAAGCCGTTGGCCTTGGCGTACGCCTCGGTCAGCGCGATCGACTCCTCGGGCCGCGCGGTCAGGCGCATATAGTCGATGGTCTTCCCGTCCACGGGGAAGAAGCCGCAGGTGGCGCCGTACTCGGGCGCCATGTTGGCGATGGTCGCGCGGTCGGCCAGCGTCATGCTGTCCAGGCCCGGGCCGTAGAACTCGACGAAGCGGCCCACCACGCCCTTGGCGCGCAGCATCTGGACGATGGTGAGCACGAGGTCGGTGGCGGTGATGCCCTCGCGCAGCTCGCCCGTCAGCTTGAAGCCGACGACCTCGGGGATCAGCATGGACACGGGCTGGCCGAGCATGGCCGCCTCCGCCTCGATGCCGCCCACGCCCCAGCCGAGAACGCCCAGGCCGTTGATCATGGTGGTGTGGCTGTCGGTGCCGACCAGCGTGTCGGGATAGGCGACGAGACCGGCCCCCTGCTCGATGGCGCCGGCGTTGTCGCCGCTGGCGTCCGACGCCCAGATCGCCTGGCCGATATATTCGAGGTTCACCTGGTGGCAGATGCCGGTGCCCGGCGGCACCACCTGGAAATTGTCCAGCGCCTTGGAGCCCCATTTCAGGAACTCGTAGCGCTCGCCGTTGCGCTGGTATTCCAGCGCCATGTTGTCGTCGAGCGCCTGGGGCGTGCCGAACTCGTCCACCATGACCGAGTGGTCGATGACGAGGTGCACGGGCACCTGGGGATTGATCTTGGCCGCGTCGCCGCCGAGCTTGGTGATGGCGTCGCGCATGGCCGCCAGATCGACCACGCAGGGCACGCCCGTGAAGTCCTGCATCAGCACGCGCGCCGGGCGGTACTGGATCTCGCGGTTGGGGGCGACGGGATCGTTCTGCCAGTCCACGATGGCCTGCACGTCGTCGGGGCTCACGGTCTTGCCGTCCTCGAAGCGCAGCATGTTCTCGAGCAGCACGCGCATGGAGAAGGGCAGGCGCTCGATCGAGCCGTACTTCTCGGCCGCGGCGGCGAGGCTGTAGTAGCTGTACGTCTTGCCGTTCACGTCGAGCGTGCGGCGGGTGTTCAGGCTGTCGTGGCCGATCGCGGTCATGCGGGTCCTCTATGCGGGGCCCGGCGGGGAGCAGGGGGGAACCTGTGCGGCGGCGGGCGGCTGGAATGTCCGGTACGGGCGGGCCTTTAGCAGGGGGGTGCCGCGGGGGGAAGGGGAGGCAGCCGCCCGCCCGGCGGTGTTGCGCGTTACGGCTGCGCAACGTCTTCGACCCTATCGACGTTGTGCGGGCGCGGCGGTGGACGTCGCGGGAACAGGGGAACTATCCATGAAGCAGGTCGTCGCGGGATGCATGGTGCTGATCGCCGCCGGGCTGGCCGGGTGCGGCAAGGAGCCGACGGTGTCGCTGACCAACGCGTCGGTGGAGGAGGTGGCGAACTCCCAGGCCGCGGCGGTCAAGATGAAGCCCGGCAAGTGGGAGATCACCGTAGAGACGCTGGACACGAAGGTGACGGGCGCGCCCGCCGGCGCGCCGCCCATGCCCAAGCAGGCCAAGGCGACGACCGAGACGTGCCTGACGCAGGAGCAGGTGGACAAGCCCACCGCCGTGCTGGGCGGGCCGATGCAGCAGTTCAAGGACAGCTGCACCTACGACAAGTTCGCGATGACGGGCGGCAAGCTGGACGCCGCGATGCACTGCAACCTGCCGGGCGGGCAGAAGGTGACGGGCACCACCACGGGCAGCTTCTCGGAGACGGAGATGTCGACCGAGACGGCGAGCAACGTCACCGGCCTGCCCAACGGCATGGGCGTGTCCAACCGGATGAAGGTGACGGGCCGCCGCGTGGGCGAGTGCGACGCGGCGGCGAAGGCGGCGCCCGCCGGCTGACGCGCACCGGCCGTCGGGCACGCGGGCGGGGCGGGCGACGGTGCCGGTCCTGCCCGCGTGCCGCCCCGCCCGCCGCCCGCCCGCAAAATGTTCGTATTATGTTCTGTCCTACAGCCGTCCTCCCGCGCTACGCGGCGGGCGACAGGATGGGGGGGCGGACATGACGGGGCGCAAGGGCGGGCAGGCGGTGGTCACGACAGGCGGGGAGGGGGCGGCGCCGGCGTGCCGGCCGTTCCGCCACCGGCACGACGGATGGACGCGGGCGCGGCAGGAGGGGTTCCTGGCCCGGCTGGCGGAGACGGGGTGCGTGCGCTCCGGGTGCGAGGCGGTGGGGTTGAGCAGCACGTCGGCCTATCGCGCCTACGCCCGGATGCCGGACTTCGCCGCCGCGTGGGACCGGGCGCTGGCCGCGCGCAAGCCGATGCTGGAGGACGCGGCGTTCGAGCGCGCGGTGCACGGGGTGGCCGTGCCGCTGACGCGGCTGGGGCAGGTGGTGGGCGAAGGGCGGCGCTACTCGGACGGGCTGCTGCGCTACCTGATCGAGCGGAGCGACCGGCGGGCGGCGGCCGAGGGTGCGGCGAGGGCGGCGGCCGAGGTGGCGGAAAAGGCGACCCCGGCGCGGGAGCAGGCAGGCGGCAGGGACCTCGCGCGGGCGGCGAGCCCGTACCCGCCCGGCTGGAATGAGGCCCGCGTCAGCGAGGCGATGCGGACCCTGTGGCCGGAATGCGCCAGCCTGAGCGAACTCGATGAGCGGCTCGAGGCGATGGTATGGGCCGATAGCTGAGGCCGTGAGGCCCCGCCCCCCGGCGGCGGACGCCGGGGGGCGGGGGGCGGCGATCAGGCCGCGAAGCGCACGGCGCGGCGGCGGGTGCGGGCGGCGGCGCCGACCAGGCCGAAGCCGCCGATCATCATCGCCCAGGACGCGGGCTCGGGCACGGCGGCGACGGCGGCCGGCTCGAAGTTCGCGGTGACGCTGTTGCCCGCGCCGAACGAGACGCTGATGTTGTCCACCGCGCCGCGGAAGGTGCCGCCGAAGCCCGAGCCCACGCCCACCTCGATGCCGACGATGGAGGTGTCGGCGCCCAGGCGCGTGGAGCGGCGCGTCGCGGTGTCGAAGACGGCACCGTCGCGCCACTCGGCCAGCGTGAAGTCATACGCCTCGATCGTGGCGCCGCCCGTCACGTCGCGCTGCCAGAAATTGGCGCTGCTGAGGTCCGTCACCTGCCACGAGCCGGTGGGCACCGCGCGCGACGTGGAGCCGCCGTTGTACACGTCCTCGTAGATCAGGTAGCCGAAGCGGTTGTCGGCCGTGAGATAGGCCAGGCGGAAGGCGGGCATGAGATGTTGGTTGCCCGCCGTCACCCCGGCGGCGTCGCGATACCAGTCGTAGCCCAGCGTCCCGATGGTGCCCAGCGTGCGGCCCGCCTGGACGCCCCAGTAGTTGGTGAAGTCCGCCTTGTCGGACGCGCCGGTGCTGCGGAACTCGAGCGACCCGTTCTGGCCGGCGGGCTTGAAGCTGTCGGTGATGGCGGCGGTGCCGCCGCCGCGGATGTTGGCGGCGGTCCACCCTTGCGTGTTGGTCGGCGTGACGACGGTCTGGGCATTGGCACCTTGGGGGCCGACGGCGCCCGCGACGAGGCACGCCGCGGTGGCGGCGAGCAGGTGGAAACGGGTCATGCGGTCCTCCCCTTTTAATACGATCCGGCGGGCAGAGCGCGCCCGCCCCAGGCCCCTTCCCGGATGACGGACGGCTAGTCGCAACCGAAGTAAAAGCAAGTGAAGCTGACCGATCCGGCCGCCTTCATTGTCCCTTTTCGGGACGGGGCGGGGCCGGTGACGCGGGGCATTCCGCGCCGCCCAGCGCGGCCGCCACGCCGCGCGCGGTGGGGGCCTGATAGGGGCCGGGCGGCACGGCGGCGGCGGCGGCGGACGGGCGGCCGCGAAGCGCGTCGATCTCCGCCCGCCGGCGCGCGAGGTAGAAGGCGCGGGCGGCGGCGTAGGGGTCGGGCGCGGACCGCAGGCAGGCGAGCGCGCCGTCGTACTGCGCGCGATAGTCCAGCGCGGAAAGCAGGCCCAGCGGCACGCCCACCGCCGGCTCGCGCAGCACGGGCAGGCGGGGAAAGGGCAGCAGCTGGTCGCCTGCGTTGCCCACGAGGTCTCGGAGCGTGGTGGCGCCCACCAGGGGCAGGAAGAAGAACGGCCCCGGCCCGACCCCCCAGTAGCCGAGCGTGTTGGCGAAGCTGTTGCGCCGGCGCGGCAGGTTGAACGGCCGCCGGCGCGCGGGGTCGAACAGGCCGGCCACCCCCAGCGTGGAGTTGAGGACGAAGCGCCCGGCCGTCTCGGCCGCCTTGCCGGGTTTCAGCTGGAGCACGTAGTTGGCGAACACCACCGGCTCGCGCAGGTTCGACAGGAAATTGCGGATGCCGTCGCGCACCGGGCCGGGCGACTTGCGGCCATAGGCGCGCGCGACGGGGCCGATCAGCGCGCGGTCCACCCCCTGCGCCGCGTCGAAGGCGCGCGCGTTGATCGGCGCCAGCGGGTCGCCGCGCCGGTGGCGGCCGCGAACGGTGACGTCCGGCTGGGCGGGGGGGCGGTCGGGGAGCTGGGCGGGCGCTGGCGCGGCGGCGGCCGGATCGTCGGCGGGCGGCGGGGCGGTCGTGACCTGGGGTGCGCCGGGCAAGGGCACGGGCACGGGCGGAGCGGCGGGCGGCGCGGGCGTGGAGGACAGGCCCGGCGCGACGGGTGGCGCGGCGCCGGGCACATCGGCCGGCGCGGGCGCGCGGTCCTGCGCGGCCCAGGCGAGCGGCAGGACGGTCAGGGCGAGGAGGACGGCGGCGGTCGTGGACCGGCTCCCGGAACGCGGAACAGGAACACGCCCTTTGCACGCCGGAGCCGGCATCGCGCAAGCGCGGTGCGCGCCGCCGTCGCCCGTGGCGCCGGACGCGGGCGGGCGCTAGAGCGCGTCGCGTGGCGCGGGGGATCACCAGGCGGCGGCTGATCGCGGGCACGGCGGCGGGCGGCGGCCTGGCGGTGGCGTGGGGGCTGTGGCCCCGGACCTGGCCGGGCAACCTGCCGGTGGAGGCCGGCGAGCACGCGGTCGGCGGCTGGCTGAAGCTGGGCGAGGACGGGCGGGTGACGCTGGCGGTGCCCGTGTGCGAGGGCGGGCAGGGCAGCTGGACCGCGCTGGCGCAGGCGGCGGCCGACGAGCTGGGCGCGGACTGGCGGACGATGGGGGTCGAGGCCGCGCCCGTCAGCGGGCGCTACGCCAACCGGGCGGCGCTGGACGCGCTGTTCGAGGACGGGTGGGGGCGGGTGCCGGAGCCCGTGCTGCGCGCGCTGGCGGAGCGGGTGCCCGCCATGTTGACCGCGGGCTCGGCCAGCGCGCGCGCGTTCGAGGAGCCGGTGCGCGCCGCCGCCGCGACGGCGCGCGCGATGCTGGTCGCCGCCGCCGCCGAGCGGTGGGATGCGGACCCCGCCGCGTGCGACGCGGCGGAAGGCTTCGTGGTCTGGGGGCAGGGGCACAGGAGGCTGCGCTTCGGCGAGCTGGCGGCGGACGCGGCGCTGCGCGCGGTGCCCGACGCCGCGCCGCGCCGCGTGGGCGGCGGCGCGCTGGCGGGCAGGACGCTGCCCCGGCTGGACGCGCCCCCCAAGGCGGACGGCTCCGCGCTGTACGCGGGCGACGTGCGGCTGCCCGACATGCTGCACGCGCGCGCGGCGCATGGGCCGGCGGGGGGGACGAACCGGCCGATGCAGCTGGACCGGGCGGCGGCGGCGCGCGTGGCCGGCGTGGCGCGCGTGGAGGCCGGCGCCGACTGGGTCGCGGTGCTGGGCGACACGGGCTGGGCGGCGGAGCGTGGACTGGCGGCGCTGGCGCCCCGGTTCGAGACGCGGGGCGCCGTGGCGGACGACGGCGCGACGGCGGCGGCGCTGGCGGCCGCGCTGGGCGGGGAGGGGCGCGCGCTGGGCGGGGAGGGCGACGCGGCAGCGGCCCTGCGCGGGCCGGGCATCGTCGCGGCCGAGTATCGCGCGGCGACCGGGCTGCACGATGCCGTCGAGACCGCCGCCGCCGCGGCCAGCTTCCGCGACGGGCGGCTGACGGTGTGGACCGCG
>Ga0325400_1000785_pt1 | contig 24744 bp, 23 predicted proteins | sample PopdelMetagenome_2_FD_205662 | JGI IMG/M metagenome (GOLD analysis project Ga0325400, IMG submission 205662) | Populus deltoides microbial communities from Bellville, Georgia, United States - Xylem-PdKOR-R1 | ecosystem: Host-associated > Plants > Phyllosphere > Stem > Wood/Secondary xylem...
CGCGCTGCGGGAAGACGCCCACCGCCATGTACCTGGCCCTGCAGCACGGCCTCTTCGTCGCCAACTACCCGCTGGTCGACGAGGACCTGGAGACCACCGACCTGCCCCGGCCGGTGCGCGAGCACGCGGCCAAGTGCTTCGGCCTGTCCACCACGGTGACCCGGCTGGCCCGGGTCCGCCAGGAACGCCGACCGAACTCGCGCTACGCCTCCGAGGCGCAGTGCCGCTTCGAGCTGCGCCAGGCCGCGGCGATGTACGACCGGCACCGGCTGCCCACGATCGACACCTCGAGCTCGTCGGTCGAGGAGATCGCCGCCGTCGTCCTGCAGACCCTCAAGCGCACCCGCCCCGGCGCCCGCCGGCCGGCGTCCGGCACCCCTGGAGGAAATCCGTGAGCACCGAGAACGTCCGCTGGTTCGCCGACCTGGGCATGGCCGACCTGGAGGAGGTCGGGGGCAAGAACTCCTCGCTGGGCGAGATGATCTCCCACCTGGCCGAGGCCGGTGTGCAGGTGCCCGACGGCTTCGCCACGACCTCGAGCGCGTACCGCTCGTTCCTCGGGGACACCGGGCTGGCGGAGCGGATCACCGAGAAGCTGGCCGCCCTGGACGTCGACGACGTCCGGGCGCTGTCGGCGGCGGGCAAGGAGATCCGCGGCTGGATGGTCTCCCAGCCCTTCCCGGAGGGGCTGGAGGCCGACATCCGCTCGGCCTACGAGCAGCTGGCCACCGACGAAGAGCTGTCCTTCGCGGTGCGGTCCAGCGCCACGGCGGAGGACCTGCCGGACGCGTCGTTCGCCGGGCAGCAGGAGACGTTCCTCAACGTGCGCGGCATCGACGCGGTCCTCACCGCGATCCGTGAGGTCTACGCCAGCCTCTACAACGACCGGGCGATCGCCTACCGGGTGCACCACGGCTTCGACCACGACGCGGTCGCACTGAGCGCGGGCGTGCAGCGGATGGTGCGCTCGGACATCGGCTCGTCGGGGGTGATGTTCACGATGGACACCGAGTCCGGCTTCCCCGACGCGGTGTTCATCACCAGCGCCTTCGGCCTGGGCGAGGGCGTGGTGCAGGGCGCGGTCAACCCCGACGAGTTCTACGTCTACAAGCCCGCCCTGAAGGCCGGCAAGGCCGCGATCCTCAAGCGCGGGGTGGGCGCCAAGGCCACCAAGATGGTCTACACCGACGACGCCACGGTGGGCCGCACGACGGAGTTCGTCGACGTCGACGAGGCCGACAGCCGCACCCTGTCGCTGACCGACGAGGACGTGCTGACCCTCGCCCGCTACGCGGTGACCATCGAGGAGCACTACGGGCGCCCGATGGACATCGAGTGGGGCAAGGACGGCGTCGACGGCGAGCTCTACGTCCTGCAGGCGCGCCCGGAGACCGTCGTCTCCCGCGCCGGTTCGACGCTGGAGCGCTACCGGCTCACCGGGACCGGTGAAGTGGTCGTGGAGGGCCGGGCGATCGGGCAGAAGATCGGCGCCGGCGCGGTCAAGGTGCTCTCCGACATCGACCAGATGGCCGACTTCGAACGCGGCGACGTCCTGGTCGCGGACATGACCGACCCCGACTGGGAGCCGATCATGAAGCGGGCCTCGGCGATCGTGACCAACCGCGGCGGCCGCACCTGCCACGCGGCCATCATCGCCCGCGAGCTGGGCATCCCCGCCGTGGTGGGCACCGGCAACGCCACGAAGGTGCTGACCGACGGCCGCGAGGTCACCGTCTCCTGCGCCGAGGGCGACGTGGGCAACGTGTACGAGGGCCTGGTCGACTTCGACGTGAGCGAGACCAAGCTCGACCAGATGCCCGACATCCCCACCAAGATCATGATGAACGTCGGGACGCCGGAGCAGGCCTTCGCCTTCTCCCGCCTGCCGAACAAGGGCGTGGGCCTGGCGCGGCTGGAGTTCATCATCAACCGCCAGATCGGCATCCACCCCCGCGCGCTGCTGGACTTCGACACCCTCGAGGGCCGGCTGAAGGAGGAGGTCGCCGAGCAGATCGCGGCCTACCCCAGCCCGCGGGACTACTTCGTGCAGCGCGTCGCCGAGGGCATCTCGATGATCGCCGCGGCGTTCGCCCCCGAGCCGGTGATCGTGCGGATGAGCGACTTCAAGAGCAACGAGTACGCCAACCTGCTCGGCGGGGAGGCCTACGAGCCGCACGAGGAGAACCCGATGATCGGCTACCGGGGCGCCTCCCGGTACCTGTCGGCGGACTTCGCCGAGTGCTTCGCCATGGAGTGCGCCGCCCTCAAGCACGTGCGCGACGACATGGGCCTCACCAACGTCAAGATCATGATCCCGTTCGTGCGGACCGTGGCCGAGATCGAGGGCGTCGTGGAGCTGCTGGGCTCCCACGGGCTGGTGCGCGGGGAGAACGACCTGTCGGTCGTGATGATGTGCGAGCTGCCCTCCAACGCCCTGCTCGCCGACGCCTTCCTCGACCACGTCGACGGGTTCTCCATCGGCTCCAACGACATGACCCAGCTGGTCCTGGGCCTGGACCGCGACTCCAGCCTGGTGGCGGCGACCTTCGACGAGCGCAACCCCGCCGTGCTGAAGATGCTCGAGATGGCCATCACCGCCTGCACCGCCCGCGGCAAGTACGTCGGCATCTGCGGCCAGGGCCCCTCCGACCACCCCGACCTGGCCCAGTGGCTGGTCGACCACGGCATCGAGTCCATGTCGCTGAACCCCGACACCGTCGTCGACACCTGGCTGGCGATCGCGGGGGAGAAGAGGGACTAGCGGCCCCGGCGCAGCTCGGCGGTGAGGGTGGCGAGCGCGTCGCCACCGCTCATCAGCTGGGTGAGCCCCTCGACGTCGACGTCCTCGCGGGTCAGGTCGGCGGCCACCCGGCCGCCGGCCAGCAGCAGGAACCGGTCCCCGACCAGGTGCGCGTAGCCGGGCATCGACGTCACGAACAGCACCGCGATGCCGGCGTCGCGCGCGGCCACCACCGTGCGCAGCACCAGCGCGTGCTGCGCCACCGTCAGCGGCGCGGCCGGCTCGTCGACCACCAGCACCCGGGCGCCGAAGTGCATGGCGCGCGCCACCGCCAGGCTGTGCCGCTGCCCCGGCTGCAGCGCCGCCGCCGGCTGGTTGACGTTCAGCCCCGGCAGCCCGACCCGGGCCAGCCCCCGCGCGGCGCCCTCGCGGGCGGCCTCCAGGTCGATCCGGCGGAACGGCCACACCCCGCGGGTCGGCTCGTCGCCCAGCCAGAAGTTGCGCCACACCGTCATCAGCGGGACGACGGCCAGGTCCTGCCAGATCGTGGCGATGCCCCGGGACCGGGCCTGCCGCGGACGCCGGAACCGCACCGCCGTGCCGTCGACCAGCAGCTGGCCCTCGTCGTGCCGGCGCACCCCCGACACCACCTGCACGACCGTGGACTTGCCCGCGCCGTTCTCGCCGAGCAGGCAGGTGACGGTGCCCGGCAGCAGCCGCAGCGAGACGCGGTCCAGCGCCGGCACCTGGCCGTAGCGCACCGTCACCCCGCGCAGCTCCAACACCGGGGTCGTCGCCACCGGGGGGAGCACCGGGGCGCCGTCGGGCTCCGGGAAGGGCAGCGCCTCCTGCACGCTCACGACCGCGGCACCGCGATCAGCCGGCGGCGGGCGACGCCGTTGGCCAGCAGGGCCACCACGAGCAGCACGCCGAGCACCACCTGGAAGGACTGCGCCGGCCAGCCGGCCACCCCGATCCCGGCGCGCACCGCGCCGTAGAGCAGGGCGCCGGCCGCGGCGCCCACCGCCGAGCCGTACCCGCCGCTGAGCAGGCAGCCGCCGATGACGGCGACCACCAGGTACTCGATCTCGGCCCCGAAGCCCGGGGCCACCGACACCCCGCCCTGGCGGACCAGCGCCAGCGTGCCGAGCAGCCATGCCGCCGTCGCGGTGAGCAGGTACAGCGCGACCGTCGTCCAGGCCGTGGGCACACCCAGCTCGCGGGCGGCCCGGCGGGACCCGCCGAGGGCGTAGACCGCGTTGCCGAACCGGGTGCGCCGCAGCAGCCAGCCGGCCAGCAGCACCGCCACCAGCCACCAGAGGATCGACACCCGGAACCGGCCGTCGCCCAGCGTGAGCACCGACCCGAAGACCGCGTCGGCCGACGTCCAGCCCCGGGCGTCCTCGACGCCGTCGACCAGGGACGTGCCCACCACCGACCGCGCGACCACGAGCGTGCCGCCCTGCAGCACCAGGAAGGTCGCCAGCGTGACCAGGAAGCTGGGCAGGCCGGTGGCCACGACGAGCAGCCCGTTCACCGCACCCACGGCCAGCGCGCCGACCAGCGAGGCCGCCAGGGCGGGCCACAGCCCCCACCCGGCCTCGGTCACCAGCAGGCCCGCGCTGACGCTGCTGGCGACCGACAGCACGCCGATGGAGACGTCGAACTGGCCGGCGACCAGCAGCAGGGTGACCGCCACGGCGCCGATGCCGATCAGGGCGGTCGCGTCCAGCACCGATGCCCAGCCGCCCGCGCCCAGCAGCTGCGGGGCCTGCACCCCGAAGACCACCAGGGCGACGACCACACCGGCCAGCGCGGGCGTGCTCGGCCGGGTGAGCAGCCGGCGACCCCGGGACGGCGGGCGCCGCTCCGGCACCCCGAAGACCGGGCGCTGGGCAGCCGTCACCACGGGCGACGGACGGCGGTCGGCGGCAGGGGGGCCTCCTCGGGGGTGCAGGCCCCCAGTGTCCCCTACGGTGCGGGAGTGGACCCCGTCCGGCAGCGCCGCCGGCTGCTGGTCGCGCTGTTCGCCACCGCGGTCAGCACCCAGTCGCCGTCCCCGCTCCTGCTCCGCTACGCCGACGAGCTCGACCTCGGTGCGCTGACCCTCACCCTGTTCTTCGCCGCCTACGCCCTCGGGCTGGTCCCCTCCCTGCTGCTGGCCGGCCCGCTGTCGGACCGCGACGGCCGCCGCCGGGTGGTCGTGGGCGGGGTGCTCGCCGCGCTGGCGTGCACGCTGGTGCTCATCGCCGCCGACGTGGGCGGGGTGTGGTTCCTGGCCGTCGGCCGCGTCGCCCAGGGCCTGGCCAGCGGCGCGGTGTTCACCGTCGGCACCGTCTGGCTGCGCGAGCTCTCCGGCGGCACCGACGCCGGCGCGGCCGGGCGGGTGCGCCGGGCCGCCGCCGTCGCCAGTGCCGCGATGGCCACCGGGTTCGCCGCCGGACCGCTGGTCGCCGGCCTGCTCGTGCAGTGGGGCCCGGCGCCGCAGCTGGTCGCGCTGACGCCGTCCGCGGTGCTCCTGCTGGTCGGCGTCCTCGGGCTGCGCGGGGTGCCCGAGACGATGACCGACCGCCGTCCGGGCCGCCTGGCGCTGGGGGTGCCGCCGGCCGCCCGGCGGGCGTTCTGGGCCTACCTGCTGCCGGTCGGGCTGACCGTCTACACCTACGCCGTCCTGTCGCTGACCGTGTTCCCGCTGCTGGTCGCCGACGCCGGGTTCGGCGCCGTGTTCGCCCTCGTCGGGGTCTCCGCGCTGCTGGTGCAGGGCAGCGCGGCCCTGGTCACCCCGGTGGCGACCCGGCTGGGGCCCGTGGTGTCCGGCCCGCTGGCCGCCGTCCTGTCCGCCGCGGGCTGCGGGCTGGGGTACCTGGCCGTGCAGCCCGGGGGCTGGCCGTGGGTGCTGCCGGCCTGCCTGCTCATCGGGCTGGGGGAGGGGCTGGGCATGACGTCCGGCGTCGCCGTCTGCGACCGGGTCGCCCCGCCCGACCGCCGCGGGGCGCTGCTGAGCGCCTTCTACCTGCCGGTCTACGCCGGGTTCCTGGTGCCCACCGTGCTGGCGCTGGTCAGCGGCGACGCGCTGCGCGGCGGCGTCCCCATCCTGGTGCTCGGCGCGCTGGGGCTGCTGCTCGGCGTCGTCCTGCTCGGGCCGGGGCGGTCGGCCCTGCGGGCGGCGGGGGCGACCACCGCGCCGCCGCTGGTGCCGGTGGTGGAGACCGGACCTCAGGGCTGAAGGCGCCAGCGCACCCGGTCGTCGGCGTACCAGGTCCAGCGCTGCACCTCGCGCTCGACGGGCACGCCGTCGCGCAGGACCCGCGCCGGGTCGCAGGCCACCTGCAGCGCGCGCCCCGTCGTCCGGCCCGGGCGGCGCAGCGGCACGGTGACGACGGCGACCGCGATCTGGTCCTCGACCTCCCACGACGGGCGGACCTCGATGCGGGTGATGTCGCCGTCGGCGACCTTGACCGCGTCGTGGTGGGCCTGCGCGCCGAACCGGCGGGCCAGCGCCCGCCCCGGTGCGGCCGACTCGATCCGGCCGTGGTGCAGCAGCACCCCGCCGTGGTCGTCGCGGACCAGCGGCAGCTCCCGCACCGACCCGGTGCCCAGGCCCAGGTCGCGGGCCAGGCCGCGGCAGTCGGCGTCGCCGTCCACCGGCTCCCACCCGACGGTCACCGCGGGCAGCCGGTCGCTCTTCCACAACCGGGCCAGGACGGCGGCCAGCGCGGGGACCGGGCCCTGCACCACGACGGCGTCCTGCACGCCGTCCACCACCGACGCCACGTGGCGGCGGGAGGGACCCTGACCGGGGGCCAGCCCCCGCAGGTCGAACCGGGTGGTGCTCACAGCGATACCCTGCCACCTGCCAGCCGGGGACCCTCCGGATGCTGACGCGAAGGAGAACGGCCCGATGCCGGCAGTCGTGCTGATCGGTGCCCAGTGGGGCGACGAGGGCAAGGGGAAGGCCACCGACATCCTCGGCGGTCGCGTCCCCTACGTCGTCCGCTACCAGGGCGGCAACAACGCCGGGCACACCGTGATCACCCCGGACGGCGAGCGGTACGCGCTGCACCTGATCCCGTCGGGGATCCTGACGCCGGGCTGCACCCCGGTCATCGGCAACGGCGTGGTGGTCGACCCGCAGGTGCTCATCGGCGAGCTCGCCGGCCTCGAGGAGCGCGGCGTGGACACCTCGCGCCTGGTCATCTCCAGCGACGCGCACCTGATCATGCCGCACCACCGTGCGCTGGACCGGGTCACCGAGCGGTTCCTGGGCAAGTCCAAGATCGGGACGACGGGGCGCGGCATCGGCCCGGCCTACGGCGACAAGGTCGCCCGCGTCGGCATCCGCGCGCAGGACCTGCTCGACCTCGGCATCCTGCGGCAGAAGCTCGAGGCGGTGCTGCGGGAGAAGAACCAGATCCTGGTCAAGGTCTACAACCGCAAGGCGATCGACGTCGACGAGGTCGTCGAGGAGTACGCCGGGTACGCCGAGCTGCTCAAGCACCGCATCGCCGACACCCGGCTGCTGCTGGGCAACGCCCTCGACCGCGACGAGTGGGTGCTGCTGGAGGGCTCGCAGGGCACCCTGCTCGACGTCGACCACGGCACCTATCCGTTCGTCACGTCCTCCAACCCGACCGCCGGTGGCGCCTCGGCCGGCTCGGGCATCGGGCCCACCCGGATCGAGCGCGTCGTCGGGATCCTCAAGGCCTACACCACCCGGGTGGGCTCGGGGCCCTTCCCGACCGAGCTGTTCGACGCCAACGGCGAGTACCTGCGCAAGCAGGGCGGCGAGGTCGGCGTGACCACCGGCCGCGACCGGCGCTGCGGCTGGTTCGACGCCGTCATCGCCCGCTACGCCTCCCGCGTCAACGGCATCACCGACTACTTCCTCACCAAGCTCGACGTGCTGTCCGGCCTGGAGACGGTGCCGATCTGCGTGGCCTACGACGTCGACGGCGTCCGGCACGACGAGATGCCGATGACGCAGACCGACGTGCACCACGCCACCCCGGTGTACGAGGAGATGCCGGGCTGGTTCGAGGACATCACGCACTGCCGCACCTTCGACGAGCTGCCCGCCAACGCGCAGGCCTACGTCAAGCGCCTCGAGGAGCTGTCGGGCGCGCGGATCAGCGTCATCGGCGTCGGCCCCGGCCGCGACGAGAACGTCCTCATCCACGACCTCCTCGACTGACCCCTCGCGCTCCATCCCGGGGTTGTTGCCCTCTGCGGCCTTCGCAGCAGGGCGGAACCCCGGGGTGCGCGGTCGGATCAGGCGGCAAGGGCGGCGGCGACCTGGATGGCGACCGCGTCCGGCCGGTGCAGGTCGGCGGCGGTCAGGTGCACCACCCGCCAGCCGGCGGCGAGCAGCGCGTTCAGCCGGCGCCGGTCGCGGGCGAACTGACCTGCTCCGGCGTGCCAGGCGCCGTCGTACTCCACCGCCACCCGCTGCTGCGGGAACGCCAGGTCCACCCGGGCGACGAACCCGCCGCGGCTGTCCCGCACCACGTACTGGGGGACGGCGACGAGTCCCCGCCTGCGCAGCTGCACCCGGACCAGCGACTCCGGGGGCGACTCAGCGCGCCCGTCGGCCCAGCAGATCGCGGCCAGGGCCTCCGGCCCGCAGCCCGGGACGGCGGCGGCCAGCAGACGGGTCACGGGCAGGCCGGTGGCCGCCAGCAGCTGGTCCAGCACCGGGACCGTCTCCTCGGCCGGGCCCGACCGGGCGACGTCGAGGCCGGTGCGCACCGGTGAGGTGCAGCGCACCCGGCGGTGGACCACCACGTCCTGGGGCGGCAGCCCCACCTCGCGGATGACCAACCCGGCCACCGGACCCCAGCGGGCCGGGGTGGAGATCTCGACGGGGTCGCCGACGTCCATCGCGGCGCCGGCCCCGTGCAGCCAGGCGGCCGTCGGGCCGCTGAACGCCGTGCCGGCCGGCATGAGCAGCCGTGCCGCCCGCACCTGGAGCATGGGACCGGCGGGGATGTCGGCGTCGGCGTAGACCCCGCGCAGCGGACGCTGCCAGGCGGACGAGCGCAGCTGCTTCGGTGTCAGCAGGCCCCGGGCAACGGCGGCGGAGCCCAGGAAGACCTGTCCGACGAGCTGGGGTGGGCGGAGCGGTGCGATCACCCCGGCAGGCTGACGCGCTCGGCGTCGTCGTGGGGATCTTGTCCACAACCCGCCTGCATCCCGGGGTTCCCGCCCGTTCGAGGGCCGGCCTAGGGGCGACAACCCCGGGATGCGGCGCGACCGAGCGCCGGGGGGCTACGGGCGGGGGCGGACGGGGGCCAGGGCGGCGCGCTCGCGGACGGCGATCTCCGGGTTGTCGGTGATCAGCCCGTCCACGCCCAGCGCCAGCAGCAGCCGGGCCTCGGAGCCGGCCTCGCCCAGCCCGGCCGGGTCGGTGCCGCGGCGCAGGTGCAGGGGCAGGAAGGCGCTCTCCGCGCGCACGGTGAAGGGCGCGACGGTCAGGCCCGCCCGGTGCGCCTGGGCGACGAGGTCGGAGACGCCGACCAGGTTGCCGTGCGCGTCGCGCTGCAGGATGCGGTGCTTGGACGGGCCGATGCCGCCGGCGTAGGTGCTGATCCCGCGCAGCCCGGCCGGCGTGACCAGGGCGTCGTGCGCGGCCTCGTCGCCGATGAGCTGGACCAGGGAGGCCGGGGCGCCGAGCCGGTCCCGCAGCTCCCGCACCCCGGCGACGTCGAAGCTCTGCCACACCACGTCCGGGGCGGCGCCGACCTCGGCGCAGGCGAGCTCCACCAGCGGCAGCCCGACCGACGCCGACCAGGTCGGGTTCTTCAGCTCCGCCTGCACCCCGATGCCCCGTGCACGGGCGATCGCGACGACCTCGCCGAGGGTGAGCACGGTGCCCTCGTGCAGGGTGCCGCCGGGGCGCAGGTGCGGCCAGCGCTCGACGGCGCGCAGCGTGCGCAGCTCGGCCAGGGTGAAGTCCTCCGCGAACCACCCGGTGGTCTCGACGCCGGCGACCTCCTGGGTGCGCCGGCGCCCGGCGAACCCCGGGTGCGCGGCGACGTCGGTGGACAGCGAGAGCTCGTTCTCGTGCCGGACGACCAGCGCGCCGTCGCGGCTGACGACGACGTCGGGCTCGATCCGGTCGGCGCCGAGGTCGGCGGCCAGCTCGTAGCCGGCGCGGGTGTGCTCGGGCCGGTGCGCGGCGGCACCGCGGTGGCCGATCACCACCGGCCGCCGGGCACGCAGGCGGGCGGCCGGGGCGGTCGCGAGACCGGACGGGTGCATGCCGACCAGAACACCCGCACCAGGTGTCCTGATGGCGAACTGCACCTGACAATCTTCTGTCATGTCAGCTACATCGGTCTGAGCAGGGGGTTCGCAACCCCGTTGTGGCCAGCGTCACCACCGAAAAGCGGTCGACGGGCCGCGGAGCATGACCGTGTGACCGTCCTCCACCCGCAGGTGCCCGCCTGGGGCGCCGCTGCGCCGCCCGCGCCGTCCGGCGCCCGGCTGGGCCGCGTCGTCCGGGTGGACCGCGGCCTGCTGACCGTCGTCACGGCCGAGGGCCCGCTGCGGCTGCCGCCCGACCACCGCCTGCGGGACGACGCCGCCCCCGCCGTCGGGGACTGGGTGGCCGTCGCCGGGGAGCGGGTCGCCGAGGTGCTGCCCCGGCGCACCGCGCTGACCCGCACCGTCGCCGGCCGGACGTCGGCCGCGCAGGTGCTCGCCGCCAACCTCGACCTGGTGCTGGTCGTGGACACCCTCGTCGAGCACGCCCGGCTCCGGCGCGTCGAGCGGTTCCTGGCCATGGCGTGGGGCAGCGGCGCCGTCCCGCTGGTGGTGCTCACCAAGGCCGACGCCTGCGCCGACGTCGACGCCGCGGTGGCCCGGGTCGCCGAGGACGCGGTGGGCGTCGACGTGCTGGCGGTCAGCGCGCACACCGGGACCGGGCTGGCGGAGCTGCGCGCCCGGCTCGCCCCCGGTTCCACGTGCGCGGTGGTCGGGCCCTCCGGCGTCGGCAAGTCCACACTGCTCAACGCCCTGGCCGGGCGCACCGAGGCGGCTACCACCGAGGTGCGGGGCGACGGCCGCGGCCGGCACACCACCACCGCCGCCCAGCTGCACGTGCTGCCCGGCGGCGCGCTGCTGGTGGACACCCCCGGGCTGCGCGAGCTGGAGCTCGCCGACGACGAGGGACTGGACGCCGCGTTCGCCGACGTCGCCGCGCTGCTCACCGGCTGCCGGTTCCGCGACTGCGCCCACACCGGTGAACCCGGCTGCGCGCTCACCGCCGCCCTCGACGACGGCCGCCTGGACCCCGCCCGCTACCGGGCCTGGCGGAGGCTGCGCACCGAGGCCGAGCGCACCGGCCGGCGCCGGACCGCGCGCCGCCGGGAGGAGAAGGCGCGGGGGCAGGGACGACGGCCCCGGTAGCGTCCGGGTCCATGCGCGTGCTCGTCATCGGATCCGGAGCCCGGGAGCACGCCCTGTGCGTCGCCCTGCGGGCCGACCCCGCCGTCACCGCGCTGGCCTGCGCCCCGGGCAACGCCGGCACCGCGGCGGTCGCCGAGCCGCACCCGGTCGCCGCCGCCGACCCGGCCGCCGTCGCGGCGCTGGCCACCGACTGGTCGGCCGACCTCGTGGTCATCGGCCCCGAGGTGCCGCTGGTCGCCGGGGTGGCCGACGCGCTCCGCGAGGCCGGCGTCGCCTGCTTCGGCCCCGGTGCCCAGGCCGCGCAGATCGAGGGCTCCAAGGCCTTCGCCAAACACGTGATGACCGCCGCCGGCGTGCCCACCGCGCAGGCCTGGCCGGTGGGCACCGAGGCCGAGCTGCACACCGCGCTGGACGAGGTCGCGGCCCTCAACGCCCCCGGCAGCCCCTACGTGGTCAAGGACGACGGGCTGGCCGCCGGCAAGGGCGTCGTCGTCACCCCCGACCGGGACGACGCGCTGGCCCACGGGCTCGCCGTGCTCGAGGCCGGCCACCCGGTGCTGGTGGAGGAGTACCTGGACGGCCCCGAGGTCTCGCTGTTCGCCGTCACCGACGGGACGACGGTGCTGCCGCTGCTGCCCGCCCAGGACCACAAGCGCCGCGACGACGGCGACGGCGGCCCGAACACCGGCGGCATGGGGGCCTACGCCCCGCTGCCCTGGGCGCCCGAGGGCCTGGTGGACGAGGTGCTCGCCCGGGTCCTGCAGCCGACCGTGGACGAGATGGCCCGCCGTGGCGAGCCGTTCAGCGGCCTGCTGTACGCCGGCCTCGCGCTCACCTCCCGCGGGGTGCGGGTGGTGGAGTTCAACGCCCGCTTCGGCGACCCCGAGACCGAGGTCGTGCTGCCGCTGCTGCGCACCCCGCTGGCCGGGCTGCTGCACGCCGCGGCCACCGGCAAGCTGGCCGACCACCCGCCGCTGGAGTGGGCCGACGGCGCCGCGGTCGTCGTCGTCGTGGCCGCACCCGGGTATCCGGAGTCGCCGCGGACCGGCTCGCCGATCACCGGGGCCGACGGCGAGGGCGTGCTGCACGCGGGCACCCGCACCGCCGCCGACGGCACCGTGCACAGCGCGGGTGGGCGGGTGCTCGCGGTGACCGCCGTGGGCACCGACCTCGCCGACGCCCGCCGGATCGCCTACGAGCGGGTCGCCGGCGTCCGGCTCGACGGCGCGCACTGGCGCACCGACATCGGCCTGGCCGCCCTGGAGGGCCGGATCAGCGTCTAGGAGGCGCGGACGGCGGCGCGGGCGCGGCGGGTGTCCGGCGTCGGCGGCCGCGGGCCCTGGTGCCGGCGCGAGAGGTAGGTGCCGGCCACGTTCGCGCAGGCGATCACCGGGACGGCGATCAGCGCGCCGAAGATGCCGGCGATGAGCAGCCCGGCGGCGATCGCCAGCACCACCGCGAGCGGGTGCACCGAGACGGCACGGCCCAGCAGCAGCGGCTGCAGCACGTGCCCCTCGAGCTGCATGATCAGCACGATGATGCCCAGCGCGATCAGCGCCTTGACCGGGCCGACGGCGACCAGGGTGACCAGGACGGCCACCGAGCCGGCCAGGAACGACCCGATGATCGGGATGAACGCGCCGAGGAACACCAGCGCGGCCAGCGGGACCACCAGCGGCGTGCCCAGGAAGGTCAGCCCGATCCCGATGAACACCGCGTCGAAGGCCGCGACCACGGCGGTGGCGCGCACGTAGGAGATCAGCGTCCGCCAGGACCGGCGGGCGGCCTCGTCGATGTAGGCCTGCGAGTTGGGCGGGGTGAGCCCGACCAGCCACAGCCAGATCTCGCGGCCGTCCATCAGGAAGAAGAAGAGCGTGAACAGCGCCAGCACGATGCCGGTGAGCACCTCGCCCAGCGTCGCGGCCGTGGTGAGCGCACCGGCGGTGAGGGTGTCCCGGTTGTCCATCAGCGCCTGCTGGATGCTGCTGCTCGCGTTGGCCAGCAGGTCGTTGAGGTCGCCCTGGGTGACCGGGAACGTGCGGACGACGAAGTCCTGGATCTGGGTCAGGCCCTGCCCGACCTGGCTGGCCAGGTCGTCGTAGCCCGCGGCGAACTGCTCCACGACCAGCGTGACGATGCCGGCCACCGCGCCCAGCCCGACCAGCAGCATGAGCAGCGCGGCCAGCGACTTCGGCCAGCCGTGCCGGACGAGGAACGCCGCCCCGGGCTGCAGCAGCGCGGCGAGCAGCAGCGCCACCACGACCGGGACCGCCACCACGGCGACGTAGGCCAGGCCCATGAGCACCAGGTACAGCGCGGCGCCGATGGCGATGGCCCGCCAGGACCACGCCGCGGCGATCCGCAGGCCGTTGGGCACCTCGGCGGCGGCGTTGCGGGGGTGCTCGCTGGCCAGCAGGCTGCCGGTCGCCCGGTCGCGGTGCTCGGGCACCGGCGGCGGACCCCCCACCGCGGGCGGCCCGCTGACGCCGTCGGCGACGTCGCTGTCGGGTGCTGCGGGGTCGGGGGAGCCGGCCGGGTGGGCATCGGTGGGCCGCGGGCCGTCCTCGGTGCGGTCCACCGACGGGGGCTGCGGCTGCGCGGGGTCCTCGACGTGCTCGACGACGGCGCGGGAGCCGTCCTCCATGACCAGCACCGTGCCCTCGGGCCAGGCGTGCGGGTCGTGCTCGCGGGCAGCGGCGATGCGCTCGCGGGCGCGGCGCACCAGGGACGTCGCCCGTGATGCGGTGCGGTCGAGCACGTGGACCTCCAGGGCCGGGGGGTGCGTGGGGAACGAGGATGGACCCGCCACGCCGCGCGCCCGATCGTGGATGCCCGGCGTGGTTGACCACTACACCCATGATCGGGGACGAGATGCGGTTCACCCGTTCGGACCTGCTGGCCTTCGCCGGCGCCGAAGTGCCGGACCTGCTGCCGCCGGGCCCGGTCCGGCTGCTGTTCGTCGGCATCAACCCCGGGCTGTGGACCGCGGCGGTGCAGACCCACTTCGCCCGGCCCGGCAACCGTTTCTACCCGGCCCTGCTGCGGGCGGGGGTCATCGACGCGCCGGTGGACGCCGGTGCCGGGATGACCGACGCCGACCGGGCCCGGTTCACCGCCTCGGGCATCGGCATCACCAACCTGGTCCGCCGGGCCACCGCGCGGGCCGACGAGCTGACGCCCGGGGAGCTGCGGGACGGCGGCGCCCGGCTGGTGCGGCTGGTCACCGAGCGGCGCCCCGCCGTCGTCGCGGTGGCCGGGGTGACCGCCTACCGGCAGGCCTTCGGCGTCCCGCGGGCCCGCACCGGCCGGCAGGACGACGTCCCCCCGGGCTGGGCGGCTGACGTGCAGCTGTGGGTGGTGCCCAACCCCAGCGGCCTCAACGCCCACGACACGGTCCAGACGCTGGCCGCGGCGTACGGCGAGGTGGCCCGCGCGGCCGGCGTCGGGTCCCGTGCGGGAGGATCACCGGCGTGATCGAGCGGTACACCCTCCCCGAGATGGGCCGGGTCTGGAGCGATGCCCACAAGTACGAGCTGTGGTGCCGGGTCGAGACCCTGGTGCTGGAGGCGCACGCGGCGGCCGGGCGTGTGCCCGCCGACGTCGTCGAGCCGGTGCGCCAGGCGCCCCCGCCGACCCCGGAGCGGGTGGCCGAGATCGAGGCCACCACGCAGCACGACGTGATCGCCTTCCTCACCGCGTGGGCCGACAACACCGAGCCCCGCAGCGCCGCCGCCTACGTGCACCACGGCATGACGTCGTCGGACCTGCTGGACACCGCGCTGGCCGTGCAGCTCACCGACGCCACCGACGTGCTGCTGGCCAAGGCCGACCGGCTGGTCGCGGCGCTGCGCGACCACGGCCTGGCCCACCGGCACACCCTCAAGGTCGGCCGCACGCACGGCGTGCACGCCGAGCCCGACGTCTGGGGCCACCGGGTCGCCGACCTCGCCTTCGCCGCGGCCCGCTGCCGGGACCGGCTGCGCACCGCGCGCACCGCGGTGGGCGTCGTCGCCATCTCCGGCGCCGTGGGCACCTACTCCCTCATCGACCCCTCGGTCGAGCGGATCGTCGCCGAGGCGCTGGACCTGCGCGCCGCCGATGCCTCCACCCAGGTGGTGCTGCGCGACGGCATCAGCGAGTGGGTCGCGGCACTCGCGGTGTTCGCCACGGTCTGCGAGGCGGTCGCGCTGGAGGTGCGGCACGGCCAGCGCACCGAGGTGCGGGAGCTGTCCGAGGCGTTCGGGTCGGGCCAGAAGGGCTCGAGCGCGATGCCGCACAAGAAGAACCCGATCCGCTCCGAGCGCATCGCCGGCCTGGCCCGGGTGGTCCGCGCCGCGGTCGTGCCGGTGATGGAGGGCATCCCGCTGTGGCACGAGCGCGACATCTCGCACTCCTCCACCGAGCGGGTCTTCCTGCCCGACGCCGCGATCACGCTGGACTACCTGCTCGACCTCACCGCCGGCCTGGTGGAGAACCTGGTCGTCGACGCCGAGCGGATGCGGGCGAACCTGGACTCCACCGGCGGGCTCATCTACACCTCCGCCGTCCTGCTGGAGCTGGTCGAGGCCGGCATGGGCCGCGAGCAGTCCTATGCGCTGGTGCAGGGCGCGGCCATGCAGACCTGGCAGACCGGCACCCCGTTCCGCGAGACGCTGCGCGCGCGGGCCGCCGAGGAGGGCGTGGCGCTGGACGAGGCCCGGCTGGACGACATCTGCCGGCCCGAGCGGTACGTGGCCAAGCTCGACCCGCTGTTCGAGCGGCTCGCGGCGCTGTCGTGATCGACCTCCCGCTGGTCGCCCGCGGCAAGGTGCGGGAGGTCTTCGACGCCGGCGACGACCGGCTGCTGCTGGTGGCCTCGGACCGGATCTCGGCCTACGACCACGTGCTGCCCACCCCGATCCCGGACAAGGGCGCGGTGCTGACCCGGCTGTCGGTCTGGTGGTTCGACCAGCTCGCCGAGGTGCTGGCCGCGCACGGCGCGCAGCACCACCTGCTGTCGGCCACCGACGTCCCCGACGAGGTCGCCGGCCGCGCCATGCTGGTCCGCCGGCTGGCGATGGAGCCGGTGGAGTGCGTGGCCCGCGGCTACCTGTCGGGCTCGGGCACGGCGGAGTACCGGCGCACCGGCGCGATCGTCGACGTCGAGCTGCCGGCCGGGCTGGTCGAGGGGTCCCGGTTGCCGCAGCCGGTCTTCACCCCCTCCACCAAGGCCGAGGTGGGGGAGCACGACGAGGCCATCTCCTTCGCCCGCACCGTCGAGCTGGTCGGCGCCGAGCGCGCCGAGCAGCTGCGCGAGCTGACCCTGGCGCTCTACCGGCGCGGGCACGAGGTCGCGCAGCGGGCCGGGATCGTGCTGGCCGACACCAAGTTCGAGTTCGGCGCCGACGGCGACGTGCTGGTGCTGGCCGACGAGGTGCTGACCCCCGACTCCTCGCGGTTCTGGCCGGCCACCACCTGGTCGCCGGGCGCGGTGCAGCCCTCCTACGACAAGCAGTACGTGCGCGACTGGCTGACCTCCTCGGGCTGGGACCGGCAGTCCCCGCCGCCCGAGCTGCCCGAGGACGTCGTGGCGGCCACCCGGGAGCGCTACGTCGCGGCCTACGAGGCGCTGACCGGCACGTCCTTCGGCTGAGCGTCGGCCTCGGCCGGCGCCGCCGCCTGCACGTAGTCGCGCAGCTTGAGCCGCTGCTCGTCGAGGTCGCCGGTGACGAACACCCGCACGTCGCGGGTCCCGTCGGGCAGCACCGCGGCGCGCACCACCGACACCGGGACGGCGACCCGCTCGTCGTCCAGCAGCAGCGCGAGCTCACCCGAGGTGCCCGGCTCGGGCAGGTCCCCCGGCTGCGCCGTGGTGACCGGGGGCAGGGCCAGCCGCACCCCGGCGACGCTGAGGTCGACCGTCTCCCCGGACCAGCGGGCGTCGTCGAGCACCAGGACGGCGGGCAGCGCGATGGTGTGCCGCGGCACCGCCCGGCGGGTGCCCTCGGCGGAGGGGGCCAGCGGCACGAGCCGCCAGCTGGGGTGGCCGGAGACGGTGGAGACGACGTCGGCGACCCGGTAGGGGCGGGTGCGCACCTTGTCCCGCCAGCCCCACGACACCTGCAGCTCCGCGCCCAGGGCCAGCCGCGGACGCCGACCGGACCGGGTCATCGGGACCTCGGCCTCCAGCTCCACCTCGCTGGAGGCACCGGCGGTGCTGAGCAGCGGGACGCCGTCGAGCACCACGTGCAGCGACGACCCCCGCTCGGGCCGGTCGCGCCCGAACACGCTGTTGCTGCCGACGACCACCTCAGCGCCTCCCGGTGGTGAGCTGGCGGCCGATCTCCTGCGAGGTGGTGGCCCGCAGCTGGAGCCGGACGTCCTCGGGCAACGACTCGAACCGGGCGCGCAGCAGCCGGCAGCCGTCGGGCCGGCGCCGGACGTCGAGCACCCGGCTGCGGAGCTCGGTGCGGACACCGCCGAGCACCAGCGCCAGCGTGACCAGTTCGCCGACCTCGGCGAAGGGCTGGGTGGCGTCGCCGAACCCGGTGGTGGGCGCGGCGGCGAACAGCGCGCGCAGGCCGCCCTCGCTGATGTCGGTGGTCGCGCCGAGCACCATGCCCAGCGGGGTGAGCAGGCCGACCGGCACCTCCATCTCCACCCGCGGGGTGGCGCGGCGGTCGCCCTCGGCGGCCGGGGCGGTGGGGTGCAGCGCCCAGACCGGGTCGGGCCCGCCGCGGACGTCGGCGACGGCGTAGGGGCGGCAGCGGACGGAGCCGTCGGGCCGGGTCCACCAGACCACGACCCCGGCGCCGAGGCCCAGCCGCACCCGCCGGCCGTCGGCGTCGACGCCGACGCCGAGCACCAGCTCGCCGTCGGTGCTGTGCTCGACCCGGGTCGCGGCCTGCACCCCGTGCTGGGTCCCGCCCTGGACGGCGACGACCTCGACCTGGTCGCCGACGCCCGGGCGGTCGCCGACGGGCATCGCGTCGTGCACGGGCGGCCTCCTCGGGGACGGCGGACAGGTCGTGCACGCGGTATCGGCCGCTCCGGCGCCAACTCGCCTCGAAACCGCGAGGACCTGGACCGGTACCCTCGCCCCCGTGCCGCGTGTGGTCGTCGACGTCGTCCTGAAGCCCGAGATCTCCGACCCCCAGGGGCAGGCCGTGCTCGGCGCCCTGGGCCGGTTGGGCCACACCGGGGTGACCGGGGTGCGGCAGGGCAAGCACTTCGTGCTCGACGTCGAGGGCACCCCCGACGAGGCCGAGCTGCGCGGGATCGCCGAGACGCTGCTGGCCAACCCGGTCATCGAGGACGTCGAGCTGCACCTCGAAGGAGCCTGACCCGTGCGCATCGGGGTCGTCACGTTCCCGGGTTCGCTGGACGACGTCGACGCCGCCCGCGCGGTGCGCCTCGCCGGTGGCGAGGTGGTGCCGCTGTGGCACGCCGACGCCGAGCTGCCCGCGGTCGACGCGGTCGTCCTGCCCGGCGGGTTCTCCTACGGCGACTACCTGCGCGCCGGCGCCATCGCCGCCCGGCAGCCGCTGATGCGCGCCGTGGTCGACCGGGCGCACGCCGGCATGCCGGTGCTGGGCATCTGCAACGGCTTCCAGGTGCTCTGCGAGGCCGGCCTGCTGCCCGGGGCGCTGACCCGCAACAGCCACCTGCACTTCCGCAACCGCGACCAGGCGCTGCAGGTCGAGCGCGCCGACACCGCGTGGACGTCGTCCTACGCGCCGGGGCAGACGATCGTCGTCCCGGTGAAGAACGGCGAGGGCCGCTACGTGGGCTCCGACGCCGACCTCGACCGGCTCGAGGGCGAGGGCCGGGTCGTGGTGCGCTACGCCGGCGGCAACCCCAACGGCAGCTCCCGCGACATCGCCGGCGTGACCAGCGCCGACGGCCGGGTCGTCGGGCTCATGCCGCACCCCGAGCACGCGGTCGAGGAGCTCACCGGCCCCTCGGTCGACGGCCTCGGCTTCTTCACCTCGGTCCTCCAGGGAGCGCTCTCCGCATGACCGTCGACACCGTCACCCGGGCCGGGGAGACCCCCGACGAGGAGCAGCCCCACCGCGAGCTGGGCCTGCGCGACGAGGAGTACCTGCGGATCCGGGACATCCTCGGCCGCCGGCCCACCACCGCCGAGCTCGCCATGTACTCGGTGATGTGGAGCGAGCACTGCTCCTACAAGTCCTCCAAGGTCCACCTGCGCACCTTCGGCGACCTGCCGCGCAGCGAGGCGCTGCTGGTCGGCATGGGCGAGAACGCCGGCGTCGTCGACGTCGGCGACGGCTACGCGGTCACCTTCAAGGTCGAGTCGCACAACCACCCCAGCTACGTGGAGCCCTACCAGGGCGCGGCCACCGGCGTGGGCGGCATCGTCCGCGACATCCTCACCATGGGCGCCCGCCCGGTCGCCGTCATGGACTCGCTGCGCTTCGGCCGGGCCGATGCCCCCGACACCGCCCGGGTGCTGCCCGGCGTGGTGGCCGGCGTGGGCGGCTACGGCAACTGCCTGGGCCTGCCCAACATCGGCGGCGAGGTCCTGTTCGACGACTGCTACGCCGGCAACCCGCTGGTCAACGCGCTGTGCGTGGGCGTGATGAGGCACGAGGACGTGCGGCTGGCCAAGGCCGAGGGCGTGGGCAACAAGGTCGTGCTCTTCGGCGCCCGCACCGGCGGCGACGGCATCGGCGGCGTGTCGGTGCTGGCCAGCGAGACCTTCGACGAGCACGGGCCGGCCAAGCGCCCCAGCGTGCAGGTCGGCGACCCGTTCACCGAGAAGCTGCTCATCGAGGCGTGCCTGGAGATCTTCGCCGCCGACCTGGTCACCGGCATCCAGGACCTCGGCGGCGCCGGGCTGTCCTGCGCGACGTCGGAGCTGGCCGCGGCCGGCTCGGGCGGCATGCGGATCGACCTGGAGACCGTGCCGCTGCGCGACTCCACCCTGACCGCGGCCGAGATCCTGATGAGCGAGTCGCAGGAGCGCATGTGCGCCATCGTCGAGCCGGCCAAGGTCGAGCAGTTCCTGGCGGTCTGCGCCAAGTGGGACGTGCTGGCCACCGTCATCGGTGAGGTCACCGACGGCGACCGGCTGCTCATCGACTGGCACGGCGAGCGCATCGTCGACGTCCCCCCGCGCACGGTGGCCCACGACGGCCCGGTCTACGAGCGGCCCTACCACCGCCCCGCCGACCTCGACGACCTGCAGGCCGACCTGCCGCCGACCGCCTCGGCCGACCTGCGCGCCGACTGGCTGGCCGTGGTCGGCAGCCCGGACGGCTGCGACAAGTCCTGGGTCACCGAGCAGTACGACCGCTACGTGCAGGGCAACACGGTGCTCGCCCAGCCCGACGACGCCGGCCTGGTCCGCATCGACGAGGCCAGCCACCGCGGCATCGCGCTGGCGCTGGACGGCAACGCCCGGTTCGCCCGGCTGGACCCCTACACCGGCGCGCAGCTGAACCTGGCCGAGGCCTACCGCAACGTCGCCGTCTCCGGTGCCGTCCCGCTGGCGGTCACCAACTGCCTGAACTTCGGCTCCCCCGAGGAGCCCGAGGTCATGTGGCAGTTCGCCGAGGCCGTGCGCGGGCTGGCCGACGGCTGCCGCGCGCTGGGCCTGCCGGTCACCGGCGGCAACGTCAGCCTCTACAACCAGACCGGCGACGTCCCGATCAACCCGACCCCGGTCATCGGCGTCCTCGGCGTGCACGACGACGTCCGCACCCGGGTGCGCGGTGGCTGGCGCGCGGCCGGCGAGACCGTTCTGCTGCTGGGGGAGACCCGGCCGGAGTTCGGCGGCTCGGCCTGGGCCGGCGTCGTGCACGGCCACCTCGGCGGGCTGCCGCCGCGGCTGGACCTGGACGCCGAGCGCGCACTGGCCGGGCTGCTCGCCCGCCTGGCCGCCGACGGCGCGGTGACCTCCGCGCACGACCTCGCCGACGGCGGGCTGGCGCAGGCGCTGACCGAGTCGGCCCTGCGGCACGGGGTGGGCGCGACCGTCCGGGTGGACGGCGACCCCACCGCGGCGCTGTTCGCCGAGTCGGTGGCCCGCGCCGTCGTCACCACCGCCGACCCGGCCGCGGTGCGCGCCGCGGCGGAGGCGGCCGGCGTCCCGGTCACCGAGCTGGGCACCACGGGCGGCGACGCCCTGGTGGTCGAGGACGTGCTGGAGCTGCCGCTGGCCGAGCTGCGCAGCACCTGGACCCGCACGCTGCCCGACCTGTTCGGCCACCCCGAGGACGTCGTCGGCGCCGTCCCCACCGGGGCGGTCCCGACCAGCTGATGCCGGCGCCCATCCCCGCCGAGGACCTGCGCGCGGCGGTCGCCGCCTGTCTGCCCTGGCTGCGGGGCGAGGCGGACAAGCCGGGCCGGGCGGTGCTGGGCGCCGCGGTGAAGACCTCGGCCCGCTGGCTGGCCCAGCAGGTCCCCGGCCGCTCGGTGGAGGTGCGGGTGCCCCCGCACGTGGCCGTGCAGTGCATCGAGGGCCCGCGGCACACCCGTGGCACCCCGCCCAACGTGGTGGAGACCGACGCCGCCACCTGGCTGCGCCTGGTCACCGGCCTGCAGACCTGGGACGAGGCGGTGGCCGCGGGGGCGGTGGCCGCCAGCGGAAACCGCGCCGACCTCGCCGCCGTCCTCCCGTTGCGCCCCCTGCGCGGCGACCACCCCTGAAGCGCAGGAAGCCCCGCACCCACCGACGGGACCCGTCGGCGGGTGCAGGGCTTCCCCTGCCTGGTGGTGCGTCGGTCAGCCGCCGGTGAACAGCGGGGCGGCGGTGATGATCGTGCGCACCAGGCCGTAGACCAGCGGGATGGCGACCAGCAGCCACGCCACGACGATCAGCAGGGTCGGGGTGGTGCTGGGCTGGGATCCGGTGCTGCGCTGGGCCGAGCTCATCGCGCCGCGCTCCTCTCGGGGGTCGGGGTGGTGGTGCCCTTCGGCTCGTGCCACTTGCTGTCGACCGGGCGGACCAGCAGGTTCGCGATGAACCCGACGGCGAGCAGGCCGACCATGATGAACAGCGCGATCCGGTAGTCGGCCGCGACCAGCTCACCCGGGGTGCCCTGGGTGTCGAGGACGCCGTTGACGATCAGCGGCCCCGCGACGCCCGCCGCCGACCACGCGGTCAGCAGCCGACCGTGGATGGCGCCCACCTGGTAGGTGCCGAACAGGTCGCGCAGGTAGGCCGGGATGGTGGCGAACCCACCGCCGTAGAAGCTGATGATGACGGCGGCCAGCAGCACGAACAGCCAGGTCGCCGAGCTGCCGACGGTGGCCAGCGCGACGTAGAGCAGCAGCCCGACGCCGAGGTAGACCATGTAGATCGGCTTGCGGCCGATCTTGTCCGACGTCGAGGACCAGACGAACCGGCCGGCCATGTTGAACAGCGACAGCAGGCCGACGAAGCCGGCACCGGCCGCGGCGGCCACCGTGGAGGCGTCGCCCTCGCGGAAGAAGTCCTGGATCATCGGGCTGGCCTGCTCGAGGATGCCGATGCCGGCGGTCACGTTGCAGAACAGCACGACCCACAGCAGCCAGAACTGCGGCGTCTTGATCGCGTTGGCGGCCGACACGCTGTCGGTGGTGACCAGGGCCTTCTGCTTGACCGTCGAGGGGTCGAAGCCGTCGGGCACCCAGCCGTCGGCGGGGACGCGGACGATGAAGGCGCCGAAGAGCATGTAGGCCAGGTAGACGATGCCCAGGGTGACGAACAGCCCGGCCACCGCACCCCCGCTGGGGGTCGTGGCGGCGGTGCCGTCGTAGGCCGGGTCGTAGAAGCTCATCAGCTGGCGGGACAGCGGGGTCGCGATGAGCGCGCCGCCGCCGAAGCCCATGATCGCCATGCCGGTGGCCAGGCCCGGACGGTCGGGGAACCACTTGATCAGCGTGGACACCGGCGAGATGTAGCCGATGCCCAGGCCGATGCCGCCCAGCACGCCGTAGCCCAGGTAGAGCAGCCACAGCTGGCTGGTCGCGATGCCCAGCGCCCCGACGAGGAAGCCGGCCGACCAGAAGCAGGCCGCGGTGAACATCGCCGCGCGCGGGCCGTTGCGGTCGACCCAGGTGCCGAACACCGCGGCCGAGAGGCCCAGCATCACGATCGCGATGGAGAAGACGACGCCGATCGAGGTCAGGCTCGCGTCGAAGTGCGAGACCAGGGCGGTCTTGTAGACGCTGGTCGCGTACGCCTGCCCGATGCACAGGTGCACCGCGAGGGCGGCCGGTGGGATCAGCCACCGGTTGAAGCCCGGCTTCGCGACGATGCGGTCGCGAGCCAGGAAGCCGGGAACGGCCACGAGGTCCTCCTGTCCGGGGGCGGACCCCGGGATTGCTGGACGCCCGCTGTGTGACGCGGGCCATGCCCGCGCGACGGTAGTGCGGCGCGCAACCAACCGCGCGGCGACCGAGACCGAATCGTCACCCGTCCGGAGGGCGGAAGCGGGGGCGGCCGCCCTCCGGGACGACCCATAGGCTCCGGTGCATGCCGTACGAGGTGCAGGGCGTCGTCGCCCTCAGCAAGGGAGCCCCCGTCAGTCTCCAGACGATCATCGTCCCCGACCCGGGTCCGGGTGAGGCGGTCGTCGACGTGCAGGCCTGCGGGGTCTGCCACACCGACCTGCACTACCGGGAGGGCGGGATCAACGACGAGTTCCCGTTCCTGCTCGGCCACGAGGCCGCCGGTGTCGTCGCGGCGATCGGCGAGGGCGTCACGAACGTCGCCGTCGGGGACTACGTCATCCTCAACTGGCGCGCCGTCTGCGGGCAGTGCCGCGCCTGCACCAAGGGCAAGCCCTGGTACTGCTTCGACACCCACAACGCCGCCCAGAGGATGACGCTCAAGGACGGCACGGAGCTCTCCCCGGCGCTGGGCATCGGCGCCTTCGCGGAGAAGACGCTGGTCCACTCCGGCCAGTGCACCAAGGTCGACCCGGCGGCCAAGCCCGAGGCGGCCGGCCTGCTCGGCTGCGGCGTGATGGCCGGCGTGGGTGCTGCGATCAACACCGGCGGCGTGGGCCGCGGGGACACCGTGGCCGTCTTCGGCTGCGGCGGCGTGGGCGACGCGGCCATCGCGGGGGCCAAGCTGGCCGGCGCGGCGAAGGTCATCGCCGTCGACATCGACGACCGCAAGCTGGAGTGGGCGAAGGGCCTGGGCGCCACGCACACCGTGAACTCGAAGGAGACCGACGCGGTCGCCGCCATCAAGGAGCTCACCGGTGGGTTCGGCGTCGACGTCGCCATCGACGCGGTCGGGCACCCGGCGGTCTACCAGCAGGCCTTCGACGCCCGCGACCTCGCCGGCACCGTCGTCCTGGTCGGCGTCCCGAACCCGACCATGGAGATCACCCTGCCGCTGATCGACGTGTTCGGCCGCGGCGGGGCGCTCAAGTCCTCCTGGTACGGCGACTGCCTGCCCAGCCGTGACTTCCCGATGCTCGTCGACCTGTACCTGCAGGGCCGCTTCGACCTCGACGCCTTCGTGTCCGAGACCATCGGCATCGGCGACGTCGAGGCCGCGTTCGAGAAGATGCACCACGGCGACGTGCTGCGCTCGGTCGTGGTGTTCGACAAGTGACCGTCTACATCGACAAGACCGTGGTGAGCGGGGTCTTCAGCCT
>Ga0325400_1000786_pt1 | contig 24743 bp, 12 predicted proteins | sample PopdelMetagenome_2_FD_205662 | JGI IMG/M metagenome (GOLD analysis project Ga0325400, IMG submission 205662) | Populus deltoides microbial communities from Bellville, Georgia, United States - Xylem-PdKOR-R1 | ecosystem: Host-associated > Plants > Phyllosphere > Stem > Wood/Secondary xylem...
AAAACAGAATAAAATAAAAAAAATAATAAAAAAGATATTGCTCACTGTGAACTTGTACACTGAAATACCGAAAAGTTTAAGTTTTTTCTTAATACAATAAAATTTCTCGGCGAAGCGAACGCTCAAAGTCCGGACTCTACTGGGAACGACTCTTGTATTCAGGTTCTCTCTATTTACGTGTACTTGTTGTCCGAAAGGCCAAGACATATCTAATATTATATTATATTATAATGCTCAATCTATTAACCGTAGGTTACAGTATTGGAAGTGTGGTCGATGATGATGTTATTTTTTAAAGTTTTTTTTAATTTAAAAATATATTAAAATAATATATATTTTTATTTTTTTAAAATTATTTTTAATATTAATATATTAAAATGATTTATAATATTAAAGAATTATTAATTTAAAGTAAGGAAAAAATAAAAAATTTTCAAATTTTTTTAAAATACTTTTATTTTTTTTATAATCTAAATAGATATTTATATGAAGATAGTTATTTAAATTCTCTTAAAAAATATATTTTTTTATCAAATATATTATATTTTTTATAATATAACCTAACATTAAAAAATATTTTTTAATTTATTTTTAATGACATTACTAAATATTAAAAATAAATTTATTTTATTTTTCAGTAAATAAAGGACCCTAACAAATAAAAGAAAAAAGTGAGGCTGTGGCAAGGATGTGGTTCAAGTGTTCAACACCACGTCACACAACATGTATACAAAATAGTCTCACAGCACAGTGCAGTAACGGCAAAAAAAACAAAAACCCTCTTCTACTCCAAACTCCTACTTCCTGGTAGTGTCACTAGAACAGCGCCCACGCACGTTTTAGTTCCCTCTTTGACTGTGTTTGATTTAGTTTTTGTGGTTGAGGTTGTAGTTGGATACAATCTAATTATGCATAAAATTCAACTACAAAAGCTAATATTTCTTTCCACACCCATACCTCAACCTCCATCTCTAACCCAAACACCCTCGAACATCAGACATCTATATCACACTTCTCTCTCTCTCAATCTTATATCGCCGGCGGCGTGTCGTCGGGAATCTGAAAGACCATAAACATGGAGGGAGACAAGTACTGGCAGCAGTTCTTGGACGAGACAACAATGTTCAACAACATTGTTTTGCGTCATTTGTTACCCTCCAGTTGGTGGGTCACGCTACCTCATTTCTTGCAGACTTGGCTTCGTAACTTCGTTGCTGGAACTCTTCTTTACTTCATCTCTGGACTTCTCTGGTGCTTCTATATTTATTACTTGAAACGCAACGTTTATGTTCCTAAAGGTAAAGGGCACATTTCTTTTTCTTGTTTGATGTTTTTCTTGATGTGAGATGGGTTTTGCTCACTTGTTGAATTCATGAATCTGGGTTTTGTTTATTTATTTTTTTCGTCGTTCACTGTTTGACTTTGGGTCCAATTTTTTGTCTTTCTTTCTGGAGTATGAATTTTTTATTTTTATTTTAATTCTGTCTAGATGTTTCTTTGGAATAACTGGCTTAGTTTTTCTAGTTAATTAATAGATATGGTTTGATTTTGTTTTTTTTTTAGTTTTAAAAGTTCTTCTTTTGTGATGTTTATGATTGATAAGTAATGGTCGATTCTGTTGTTGATTTTGAATCTGGATTTTTGTTTTGTTATGCTTTTTCATGGTTGACAATTGATGTTACTGGTATCATGCTGTTTTCCTTTTTCCTCCCTGGATTCTTAATTTTGTTACTGTTGAAGCTTTGCAATTTGACTGTGAGATGATACATTTGTGGTTGGAAGATTTGATGAGTTGGTATTGCTCGAATCATTTGTACTGTTACTGTTGCTTTTCTCAACACAGAGTGGATGGCTAGTTGTAAAGTTTGGGTCTTTGTTTATAGTCCACTGATGACCTTATTATTGGCTGCTTTTGCTCAGGTGCTTATTTATAGTATCTGCTTTGATGTCAAGTTTGATTGTTGTATCATCTATTCTTATTCTAAACTTTTCAAGAATTTTTTTCACTTGGATTTTGAATGTATCTCAATTGTGAATTAATGTTTATGTCTGAGTTGTTTAATGCCTGTGTTCTTTTTAATGATCTATTTACTGTATTATATTGGGTTTTCTTCCTTTTTTTTCCCACCTCCAGATCTGCAATGAAAATTTTAAGTTGATTGATGCAGTGCGAATACCTGCCTCCTCTATTTAAACTTTCAAGTGTCCGATCTAGATATCAAATGTTTCTAATTTTTTTGAGGGTAAATGTTCCTGAATGTGAATCTGAGTTTCTTTATTTATTAGTTTTCGATCTTTATGTCAACCTTCTAATTGTTTTGCCCTATAAGATGCATATTTTGTCAATTTAAAGGCCATCCCATGCCTTTGTTTTCTTAGCTACATTGCTTGCTGACATGACCAAAAGATTAATGTCTTCTCCCAAGTGTAGGAGTGTTGAAGTAATAAATAACCTGGCAAGACCGGGGTCGAACCACAGGGAGGTTAACTGTATAAACTACAAATAAAGAAATAGATAATAATAGAAAAGGAGTTGAAGAGAGCTTTGAGATGTGATATTGATGTAAGGATTAAACAAGGATAAAATAATTGTCAAGGTTAGAGGATCCACTAATGATATTTCAAACAAGTATAATATAAATTCCTTTTATTACTCAATCGGAAATCACACACAAAGGAGGTTTCAATCGGATTATAAATTATTAACATGATTACATTAGTTATCTTATTCAAATAATGTTAATACTTGTAAATGTTGTCAGGTATTCATGATTATAATTTATGTTAACAATAAATCAAGTTCCTTTCATAGCACAGGTGTCGGTTATACCATACGGTTGGGCTATGAAAGTGCCAAGTATTTGTTGTACCAAGGGTTATACAACATAAATCTAGATTAACCATTTAACAAGCAAAGTATTAAGAGTGAATAAGATAACAAATACAAAATATGTTAGTATCAAACATTAAGGTCCATATTGAGTTTATACTATACTTATTCTTACACCATTAATGTAACCTTTTCACCTTGACATAATAAACTTAACTAAATATGAAAAGAGAGAAACATAAATAAACAAGATAAGAACATAAATAAGATATAAGTTAACTAAGTAAAGGAAAGAAAATGAAAGGCATAAACAAGAGATTAATGAAAGCAAAACTTAAGCATTAACAAAATATAAAGAGAGAGAGCAAGAACATTATCTTGATCTGAAAACCAAGATGCATAAATGCATGGCAAAGACCTCCTTTTATAGGCCAAAATTTGGAATTATTGATTTGATGACTAATTGTTGAGTGGGTGGCCACATCTTGACTTGGTGACAATCCCTATCTTCTTGTCTGAACAAAACGTCATTGCTAAAATCAGAATTTGAACAGATGGTCTTCATGAAAGTTCTAGGAAATTGTCTCAGCTTTCCAACAAAAAAAGAATCGGTGCATTTGGACTTGTAGAACTTGATATATGGGCTGAACACTGAACAATGTCTGGGCTGTAAGACAAATTCTGACTTCTCCGTTGTTGCTACAATTTGAACTTGAAAATGGTCTTTTTGAATCTTGGACTTTTCATGAAAGTTTTAGGTCTATGTCTTAGCTTTACATCCATATAGACCATACCTAAATCCAAGTTTTACAGCTCCAGTTATGATCAATTAACCGAATGGTGTTCCAGTTTGGAATGAACCAACATCTCTTTTCTAAGCTTAGCCCTCTTTTTGTCTTCTCAATTTCAGTAGTTAAACTCATCAATCAATCCTTTGATTTATGTGATAGGCCTACATTTAAGATGAACATTTACCATAAATTAAAGGTATCTTATATTATTAGACATATTATTATAAAACATGCTCTAGTTATGGAGTTATTGATGCTTCAAGTGCAAAATAATAATATAAAACCTTGATAAAAAACACTTTTAAATAATAATCACTTGCTTTCCCTACTTTGCTTTTAAATATAACTACATATTATACCATATTCTTGTCCCCCATGCTTACCTATTTTAACTTTTTTGGAAATATGTAATATTTTTTACCTCTTTTTCTGCAAGTTATATTCACTGCAATTGCTCCCTTTTTCTTTGTGAGTTTCACATTGCCATTTAGTTAGCATGATGTGCTGAAGCCCGAATGCCACATAAAATAACATTACTTCATTACATGATTATGACAACAGGAGTTACGATGTGTATAGAAGTTACTGCATTTCATGTTTTTCCGCCATCTGTCCCTATTTGCAGGGAAATTACCACTTTTTATTTCTTATGTTATTTTTTTCTTGTTCCTATTTGCCTATAGCATGTGCGTATCTCTTTAATAAGGTTGCCCTGCTATTTCAACCAATAAGCTTGACTTTTAAAAGTTGTTGATTGATTTATTGGTAGAGTTTTCTTATGTAAGATGGTCATACTAGGTTTTCATATGTAAGGTATTATTTGGGTTTCATTTAGAATCTTGTATCATTCACTTTGGGAAGATGTTGTGCTAGTTTCCTTATCAGGCTCAAGATTACACCTTTTTTTGATCTCTTGCATATTCCCATTGCAGATGCCATCCCTTCAAATAGAGCCATGCTCTTACAAATACATGTTGCTATGAAGGCGATGCCATGGTACACTCTGCTTCCAACTGTTTCTGAATACATGATTGAAAATGGCTGGACAAAGTGTTTCTTTAGCATATCTGAAGTTGGCTGGTTTGCCTACATCACGTATTTGGCTATGTATCTTGTTATTGTGGAGTTTGGGATTTACTGGATGCATAGAGAATTACATGATATAAAACCTTTGTACAAGCATCTTCATGCAACCCATCACATCTACAACAAACAGAACACTCTTTCTCCATTTGCTGGTATGTTCTAATCCAGTCTATTTAGTTCCACTGTTTATGAAACAAATTCTACAATAACCTAAAAACTCCTTATCCAAATCTAGCTCCTCCATGCTATTTCTCAACTCATTTTGCAAGAGGTTCAATGCCAGTTTGCAAGTGTTACCAAACATGGCCATAGCCAGTAACACCGTGACTGGATATGAGGTTTGTGCTGGATATTATTTTGTAACAGTGGAAATTTGGCACTGACAAAAAAATAATTCCATCCCTTGAAAAGTATAGTTCCGGTACTTTGTTACAATTAAAGAAAATGTGACTATTAGAGAACTGCCTTCTTTGTTGCTGAATTTCAGCAATAAGCAATCCATATCTGGCCTGAAGGTGACCTGATATGGTACATTGGTACCAACTATGTGGACATATTTGGATCACCAGTGTAATGTAGTGTAAAAATTGCAGAATTTAGTGAAAAAAATTGTGGATGAAGTGTGATGTTTTTGGAAAAGGTGTACAGGGAAGGCATTGCAGAATTTGCTGCTACACGAATGTTGTAGCTTATTGGCTGAAAGCTTTTATTATAAGGTGTGCTTTGCTTGATTTGCTCTAATATTTGAGTACAAATTCAAAACTTTCACTATTTACTAAGATAACTGGATTAGGTTATAACACAAGATTATTCTTCTGCTAATGTTGACTACTTACCTTTTTTCTTTTGCTCTATTAGCATGACCTTCGAAATGCACTTAATTTGCTGCAAATTGTGTTCTTTGACCAACTTTTCATTGAATTTCACAAAAACACCGCACTGAATTCCCGACTTTGGTAATGATACAACTGAAACAACCCACGTTGTGTGATCAAGTCACTGAACGTGCCAGACAAAAATTCCACATTGTATGATTCAGTTAATGAATCTGTGGGATCAAAGTTCCAGAAAGTTGGTTTAAAATGTAGAAGCTGCCCTCTATTAGAAGAGTGTAAAAGTAAATCATTGATGAATTGGTAGAAACTTTGTTGATAATTGCGTCAGCATCAGGTGGCTTCTATACAGGGGAAAACACTATGTTTTTGGGACTTTCGTCTCATACGTTCGACGACATGTTGAAATTTTGTTCCATACATTTGGTGACGTGGTTAAGGAATATGGGATTTATTTAGTCTCTATACCACTGAATTTCAGAATTCAGCGTGGTGGTTGTGAGGGATTTAGTGAAAGATTTCCCTTGAGGAGAAGGTATTGTTGACTTCACATTAAGCAATTGCTTTTATTTGAATCAAGTCATATTTTAGCATTGTTAACTACTTGGAATTACTTTTATTTTAGTGAGATATCCCTATTAATGTACCATTATAATCAGAATTTTTAATCTGGATCACTAACTAGAAGTAATTGTCTATTTCAGGTCTGGCATTTCACCCACTGGATGGGATTCTACAAGCTGTACCACATGTTATAGCTCTCTTTCTTGTGCCAATCCATTTTAGGTCACACATAGCCCTCTTATTCATTGAGGGTGTATGGACAGCCAACATCCATGATTGCATCCATGGCAACCTATGGCCCATAATGGGTGCTGGGTACCACACAATTCATCATACTACATACAAGCATAATTATGGCCATTATACCATATGGATGGATTGGATGCTGGGAACTCTTCGTGACCCTGAGGATGATTCATGCCAGAAAGCACAGAAGGTGCGGTAGGCATGCATGTAGTATTTGGATACCTATAATTTCAATAAATAAACTGTGCCACAGAAGTGTTATTTTTTCCCCATCTTCTCTATGTTTATGTTTGTATTCAAATGGGGAGACTAGTGCAGTAGCTATGAAGTGATAAGGAGGTTGGTTTTATGCTGTCAAATTTGTTTTACAAGCTGTAGCTCAATTTGACATTAGTTTCCTCCTCTTTCCCAATGTATATGAAATTCGAACCTTTTCTTTCCTTTGAGACCAAAAAAAGAAAGAAAGGGGGATTTGTACTTGGCTAATTTGTTCTAGATTGAAACCAAACCAACGAGCTAAGGAGCTAAGGGATCATTCCCAACACAGACACACAGGGAAAAAAAAAAAAGGAAAAGGAAAGAGTTGAGGGTTCGAGTGACACTGCTTGGTAACTTCTCTGTCCATTATACATTTGCATCATGCCATTCAGGAATTATTAGTGCTATTAAGAAACAATAACACTAATAATCATTTATGTTCGATGGGATTTGTATCATGTTATTGACAATATGTAATACTTAAAACCATCTAATGCAGGTTGTAAACTAAAGATGGGTTATGTACTGAGATTACAAAGTGTTCAGGAGGTTGCTGGTTGAAGGAGTGGAAATCGAAATGGGATGGAGGAGATAGAAATGTATTTGATTGAAAACATAAATATAAAAATAAATATTTTGGAATGAATTTTTATATTTTTGAGATATTTTTCTAAAAATAATATATATTGTTTTTTTATTTTTAAAATATCATTTTGTAATGATTCTAAATTATTGTTTCTTATGATGAAAATTGAAAAGCAAGAAATGGTGGGATATATTTATTGAATCTCAAATGAAACTGAAACAAATGAAATAGAATTTTCTTATTTTCTCTCTACTCCTTTCCTTCTATTTATTAATTAAATTTTAGAATTTAAATTTGAATTTAAGAAGGAAGCTCTTTGGCAAGAATCCTAGGCTGGTTTCTCCTATATAAACAAACGGTGTCGTTACCTATAATCAATGCTTTTGTTGTATGAGCGAAATAAAATATCATTGCTACATGTCAACTAGTGATGGAAGAGTCCATTCCAGCCTTCCAAGTAAGTCTCCAATTCCATTATGCATCTAGACCATACATGCGCTAATCTCTTTTATTTCTAAGCCTGTGAACTGTAGCTATATTTTATGCTAATTGGAGGAGAGATCCCTGAACGTTTAATTTCCTGATTTTGATCCATCAAATCATAAGGTCAAGGCAATAGGGTTCCTTAGGCTTCCATCCATTATCCCCATTAATTAGAATGTGATTTGAACGTCTATGACTATTACCTCTCAATTTTCATGCAAAAAACCTGAAGGACCCAAAAGAAGGCAGTGTACTACCTTGACTTGATAGTTTAAGGGATTAAAATCAGAAAATTAATAGTTCATGGGTGTAGTTGGATTCGACCAAAAGTCTCAGGGGTCTCTCGACTGATTAGCCAATGATTTAATGACGAATCTTTTTAGCAGTGTTTTTACTGTAGAAAACGGCATCCTCTCATTATTGAAAAAAATCCACTCTCGCTCGCTCGCTCGCTCACTCACAAGTGAATCAACCACTCATGGCTTCATCAGCTCTGTGTCTCAAATTTTTCTCTTCTTACACTCCCATCACATCCTCCTTAAACCCAACAACAAAAAAGCATGGTAATACTACCTTAAACAATGCCCAGATAACAACCCCTTCATTTATGATTGCAAACAACAACAACAAAGAACTTGCGGTGTTAACAAACCCCATTTCGCAATCCAATGCCACCACCAATGTTAAAGTGCCAACACCTCCATGGATAAAGGGTCCTCTCATTCTCCAACCCCACGAACTCCTTAACCTCACAAACCCCAAAAACAAGAAGCCAATAAAGAATGACAAGATTGAAAAAGATGACAAGGCTTTGACTGCTAAAGAAAGTGGGGTTAGAGGCAATAAAGCAATGATACAGATTGTTAAAAGTGTTGAAAGACTGCAAAGAGATGAAAACTTGAAGGACATCCATGAGATTTCTGAGAGTGGAGAGAGTTTAAAGCAGCTCGGAAAAGAAAGGATTTTAAGTGTTTTCGGTGATAAAAGGATTGTAAGAAGTATTGAAAAACTACAAAAAGATCAAAACTTGAAGGAAACCCCAGAGAATTCTGGGGGTTTTGAGATTGGAGAGGGTTTAAAACAGCTTAACGGAGATGGGGTTTTGGGGTTTAGGGAAAAAAAGCTGCCATGGGTGAGAGAAGAGAGAGTTGGGAATTGGAGAATGAAAAAAGAGAAGGTGGTTAGCAAGGCCGAGTTGAGTCTTGATAAGGAGTTACTTGAGAGATTGAGAGGAGAGGCTGCAAAGATGAGGACTTGGGTAAAGGTGAAGAAAGCTGGGGTGACACAGAGTGTAGTTGATGAGATACGATTGACTTGGAAAACGAGTGAGCTGGCTATGATTAAATTCTATATGCCTTTGTGTAGAAATATGAATAGAGCAAGAGATATTGTTGAGGTTAGTTGGTTTACTTTTTTGTACTCATTTTTTGCTGGTTTATTGATTCTTGTAATTTTTTTTTTGGAAGTTACTTTGGAGATAAGTGTTCGTAATTCATGGAAAGACATGATTTCTGTTCAGAAGCTTGATTTCCACCCTGATTAAGAACTTGTGTTTAAAAGACCGTATTTTCATAAGAAAAAGAAGATCAAATTTTAAACTTATTTTCCTAAGAAAAGAAGATCAATTTCTAAACTATGCAGTAATAATTCTTTTCAGATTGCTCATCTTGCTGCTTTTAGCACATGTTCTATGCAAAGCTTCATTGACCCTTTTTTGGGCCGATGTAAGAATTCTGCCTGGAAAAGGGTTATTTGTGATTGATCTGTGTAAACTGTACTGCTTAGTATATGGGTGAATGATTTGTTGCTCATATTGTAGAGATTGGCATACTATCTCGGATGTTCTTGTTTGTATTTGTTGCAACTTTAAAATAAGGCTACTTGTTTATGGGTTGTCTTTTCTTTTTTAAAATTTGCTGGTACACCTGGAGCAATCAAAATGCAACAACTGCATTCTTTTCATTCCTTTGTAAACAGATGAAGACAGGAGGCTTGGTTGTTTGGACCAGAAAAGATATTCATGTTGTTTATAGAGGATGCAATTATCAGGGGAAGAAAAACTTTAATATGGCTACAATCGAGGAAAGTTTTCCCAGAAATGGTGGAGAAGAAGAGTCTATATCAGCTGGCATCTTAATGGAAGCAGAATTGAATACACAACCAATTAATGGATCACTGTTTGAGAGAGAAACTGATAGATTATTAGATGGCTTTGGACCTCGTTTTGTTGACTGGTGGATGCGAAAGCCATTGCCAGTAGATGCAGATTTGCTTCCAGAAGTAGTTAAAGGATTCAGGTCTCCATCAAGGCTTTGTCCTCCACGTATGAGATCAAAGTTGAAAGATGATGAACTGACATACTTGAGAAAGCTTGCTCAATCTCTACCCACACATTTTGTCCTTGGTATTTTCTTACTGTATAAAGCTTTCGATTGCGTTTTTTCCCTATGAACAAAAGCAGACACACTCATATGGATACACAGAGTATAGACAGACAACGAACACATCACATGCATAAGATAACTGAAACAAGGAGAAAAGAGAAATATGCTATCATATTAAGAAACAACATTCTTAAATAGTGCTTGAGAATTGATTGAGAAAAAATGGGTCTGACAGGCATGAACAGTTATTTGGTTGAAATGTTGCATGACATTATATGTATTGCGCTATGCTAGAGGCTTGTGTGCATGTAGGAATGTTTTGCATCATGAAGGCTTTCAAAGTTTTGCTTATTTTCTGTAGGGAGGAACAGAAGACTTCAAGGCCTAGCTGCTGCTATCTTAAAGTTGTGGGAAAAGACTATTATAGCTAAAATTGCTGTGAAGTGGGGAGTTCCAAATACCAACAATAAGCAAATGGCAGATGAGCTTAAGGCAAGTTCGATACCGAGAAGCAACATATATCATACTTACTGATTTGCTGAATTATTATTTGTTTATTTTATGTCTGTATGGAGCTTTGGTAGCCTGGATTTTTGAGCAAGGTGGACCATTTCTGATTGTATTCAGTTGAAAGTCATTCTGATTTAAGCACCACATCTTCTGGTATCATTTGTTGCCAGGACACTGATATAGTGATCTGAGTAAAGTGGATCACCCATATTATTTGAATCATTAATTCAAAAGCTTGATGTCCGAGGAGTTACATATTGACCCGTGCCCAACCGGGCACACTTACTAGTGTTGCCTTGAACATGCACTTGGCACACTTATCTATAAATGACATCTCAGAGATAGATTTTTCTAATGTTGATGTTGTATACGCAGAGTCTCACTGGAGGAGTGCTGCTGCTTCGGAATAAGTTCTTTATAATACTTTATAGAGGCAAAGACTTTCTTCCTGGCCAAGTTGCAAATGTAATAGTGGACAGAGAAATTGCACTTAGAAAATGCCAAACCAATGAAGAAGGTGCAAGAATGAAAGCAATTGAAACTTCTTATATGCCTGGCGGACCAACCAACACAAGCAGAAGTGGAACTTTATATGAATTTCAGGAATTCCAAATCAAATTTCAGAAGACGGCAAAAGGGGACTCTGAAATTCAATTAGAAGCTTATAAGGAAAAACTAGAGAGGGAATTGAGGAATCAAGAATACAGGCTTCGCATTGTAAGATTCAATTCATTATCTTATCAGGATCACTGCAATGCTGGTTTGGAAAATAATCCTCGTGGATTTTGCAGCTTAAAAGTAAGATAGAGAAGCCAGCGAGGGACTTGTCAAAGTTGAATTCTGCATGGGTACCTAGTCCACGGGATGCAGACCAAGGAATAATGACAGAAGAGGAAAGAGAATGCTTCCGGAAGATAGGACTGAAGCTACGTGGTAGCTTAGTGCTTGGTAAAGAAAAGCTTATCATTATGAACCCTGTTTGAAATATTGTTTCTTTTTTTTATCATGCCATATTTTTTCTGCATAGTTGTCTCTCAGTTTTAGGTATTCAAACATTTGAGTCATTGGTTACGACTATTTTCATTTGTTCTTTTTGGTTGATCTGCATGCTGGATGAGTTGCTTGGTTTCCCCCTTCTCCCTTTAATTTACCTTGGTCCCATTAAAAGTGTTTTGTGTGAAGAAGCTCATTTTTGAGAAATCACAGTGAGAGCATTGACTTTCATACGCTGAAACAGAATTTCCTCAAGTTTTGTTGCATAAGAATGAAGTAGGGATTTCATTGGTCCAGAAAAGGAGAAATTATTACATGAGCCTGGCTCACCTTGAATGCACACTCACGAAGTGGTGGGTCTCAGAGTCATTTTATGGTAGGTTGCACATCATTTATGTCAGAACCGGGCTCATGCAATAATTTCTCCCAGAAAAGGGAAGGGGTAAGTGTTGGTTAATCACGTTTGGATTGAACTACAACGCTTCCACCCATGAATAACATTAATTTTTCTGCTTAGTCTACCCTTCCCTTCTGTATCTGTGTGTGGGTGTGGTTCAGATTTTTTTGTTTTGATGGTGGGTTCAGGGAGGCGTGGGGTCTTTGAGGGTGTTATGGAAGGTCTGCATCAGCACTGGAAGCACAGAGAAGTGGTGAAGGTGATTACAATGCAGAGAGTGTTTTCCCAGGTCATTCACACTGCAACATTGCTTGAAGCAGAAAGTGATGGGATCCTAGTTTCAGTGGACAAGCTAAAAGAAGGTCATGCCATAATTATTTACCGTGGAAAAAATTACAAACGCCCTCTAAGGCTTCTAAAGAAGAATCTTTTAACCAAAAGAGAAGCATTAAAGAGATCTCTTCTAATTCAGAGAGTTGGGGTAAGTAAAACTCTTATCATCTTGCTAATATGTCACTTGCATTTGTTTTTCCGTTAGCTTTGCACCAACCTGCACCGTCATTTCTTACTAGATGAATTTGAGCCTGATTCTCTTCTTTCCTCTCCTTGTTCTTCTCTTTCTCTTTTATGGGTGCATTCGTGGTGGCTCCCAGTCGTTGAAGTTTTTTGCAAATCAGAGAGAGCGTGTGATCTCAGATTTGAAACTCAAACTGGTATATTTTTATCCTTCCTCTTCCTACGAATATTTCTTCAATCATTCTACTGGATCAGCTTAAAATGGTTTGTCAGGAGCTTGGTCTTATCTTCCACGAAGACAGATCCTTAAAAAATATGAAACAGAGGTAGAATGAAATGGCCTCATATTTTGACCGAACCAATTGTCTACTGACGAATTTTGCAGGCAGAGCTTCATAGATCCAAGGAAAAACATCTTAAAAGTGATACACTATGAGCTAATAGTGGATCACATAGTGATTCCTCATGATATAAGGGAGTGCAGTGAAGATTTTCGATAGGGAGGACTTCCCCACTTCAATATCATACTAGAAAAATCCTGGTAAACTTTCTTGGCAACTTGGAAGTTTGTTAATGAAGTCTACAAACTTAAATTTTCTGCTCAATTGTGATGGTCAATGCCCTAATATTTACACGTATGCATCACCATTTGACTTGTAGCTTAGTCAGATCTTATAGACAAGTTAGGTTGATTTGCTTGTTAACTCATGTAATGCTTTACGATACTCTTGTTTAAGAGATCTGGGTACAATCTCCTGAACTGATGGCTTGTTTCATTAACAAATTGATATGGAACAATGAAATGGTAAGCTAGATTGTTTGAAGTTGAGGCCAAAATATGTGATGTGCATTCATTGATGGCATCAGCTGTTAAGAAAACTTGCCTTTCATTGCAGCCTATGCCATATCCTCAGTAAATGCGAAGAGTCAATTTAGACAACTCTGAAGGCAGGGTGCCAGAGAGGTTTATTGAGGAGTCTTTACCAGAGGTATCACATTGCACACCAATCCAGTTGGTGCAGAAGCCTTTGGAGGAGTGCAGAACCCTTTGGAGGACTACCAGAGGTATCACATTGCACACCAATCCAGTTGGTGCAGAAGCCTTTGGAGGACACATTGGAACAGCCTGATGGCAAGGGGTTCAGGGAATTAGCTAGTTTCAGCATGACAGCAACATCATTGGCCGTGACAGATGAGAGAATGAGGAGGAAACTGAGATGATGACTCATTGAGGGAATTGGATAGATAAAGCGATAGAAATGAACAATCTAGAGACTCTCTAAGGTTTATTTGGTTTTGAAGAGGATGGGATTTTCATTTCATCTTTTATTTTTTCTTGTCAGCTAAGAGGTTACAGCCAATGCTAGGATTTCAAGAAGATAAATCAGTCCCTTGATTATTTTTGGATGCCGTTAACACATCTTAACTAGTTAAAAAAACTAAATTACACATTATGTACTAACAGGAACGCAGGCTAAGGAGAGTTGAAGAACTTAGCTAGAAAAATATTCTTAGCAAAGGCAGCTTTCAGGTTTGACTCTGCTAGTTGCTTCGGAATCAAAGTTTTCATTTTTGAGTATTTTTGCGTATTGTTTGATGGAGGCAGGTTTGAAGGATCTGATGGTCATGAACAGTCATTGCAACAGTTAAGTTGCGAATCTGCCGCAGCTAAATCACGTAGGAAGCCCGCTAGACTCGTTTATGGACTAATGAGATAAAACTAAGCTTAAATGAGGCTAGATCTTGTGAAACGACTAGCTCTCAAATTTGGTCAGGAGGTTCTACATACTTAGTTCTACAAGGGTTGGTTTAATATATGTTCTTAGAGCTAATTTTGTTATTTATTTATTTATTTTGGATTTCTAGTTTAATTTTATGCTGTTTTTCTTTTTCTTTTTTTTTTGAAATTTTGAATTATGATTTTCCTATTTTATAGAGGTTGGTTTAAGGCTTTTTCAAGAGGTTGTAATCCCTGTAAATTACTAGAAAATAATTATCCAGTAATAAAACTTTGGATTAAAGTTTTTAGTGATCCTTCTTTCGAAAATTCCATCATTCTTGTTCTTTGATTCTTATTCTTTAATGTGGCCGATTATTTAGTTTGGTCCTTTTGGAGAAACATGCATAAATGTTTCATAAAGTTCTGGTTGTTTTGTTATGTCTCAGTTTGTTAATTACGCCATTTTGCGATCTGTTTTGTATCTCTGCATTATTGGAATTTCATTTTGTATTCATCAACAAAAAAGAAAGAAAAATAAATAAATTATACATGAATAAGTTAAGCTGGATCAAGCCCTTAGATTAAATAAACTGTGCAGCAAATTCTACCAAAGAAATGTATCTTGTAGGGGATATGATAAGTGAGCAACAACATTCTTGTACGTGGCATACTAGAAAGGACATGGCCATCTCCAAAGGTTGTACTACTTTCCCTTGATGATTTTTGTAACGACTCCAGAAGAATAAAAAGCAAGCCAACAGAGTCACTTGGCTTTTTGCACTTGGTTTCCATGATCCAAAAAAGCTTATAAAGTAAATTCAGATAAAAAATTCAAAATCATTAAGGTTATAAAGGACATGGCCATCTCCAAGCTGCTATTTACTGAAAACCAAGTGCAAAAAGCCAAAAGAGTCAATTCAGGCGTCAACGGATCAGGGATCTGAATTTGCAAAGTCAAGAATCAGTAAGAAAAAGATGATGAAGAAAATAAACTTGAATTTGAATTTCCTGTGAACTTGCTGACCACTTGAGTAGCATCAGGTAATTAACAGCAAAATACATGTAAATGTTATAAACTCTCAATTTGATACACTGAGTGGCATAAGATTATACTATCACAAGTACATCAAAAAAGCTTTACAATGATAAAAAATATAACCAAAGTATTATGTTGAAGGATTCTGGAAAATGTTTTTCGCAGAAAACATTAAAATCTGTCTTCTTTTCTATGTGGACCAGTGTTGACCAGTAAAGTGACAGATCAAGCCCACACTTCCAGCATATTAAATTTTAAGCAAGAGTCAATAATGATTGACTTAATCATTGGAAATCAAGTGATGGTTTACAACATGATTAGGGTACCTGTTATGAAGCTTCTTTAACTAATGGCAGCCATGCCACTTTCCTTTTGTGACAATGCACATGCTCTTGAGGTTGATGCGGTGAGGTTCGTTTCCAGTGATGTTGTCGGAGAATACAGGAAAGGCTTAGGTGGAGTTTGCAAGAATTGAAGACTGCCTTCTAACATCTCCACCACCTTTGTCATTGATGGTCTATCTAATGGATTGGTTTGAACACACCACAAACCCACCGTAACCATCTTTTTTATCGTCTCTTCTGTTTCATCTGTTATAACACCATGGAGACTAGACACCTCTTCTAATTCATACATACAATTTGGAAGGAATATTTCACTACTTTGAGATTCTCCGATATCAATGTTTCTTTTTCCTCCAACCATTTCAAGAACCATCATCCCGTAACTATACACATCAGACTTGTAAGAAACTCCTCCAAAGTTTTTGCAGAATACTTCTGGAGCTATATACCCTGCAGTCCCTCTTGCACCTGTCATTGAAACCATACTTTCTTCTCTCTTGCATAGCTTTGCCAGACCAAAATCAGATATTTTTGGACAGAAATCTGTGTCTAAGAGAATGTTGTGAGGTTTTATGTCAAAATGAACAATCCTAGTGTTACAACCTCTATGCAAGTACTCAAGACCTCTACCAATGCCGACAGCAATTTCATATAATTTTTCCCATTGTAAATTATGGTTTCCATGAAGAGAGGTCTGACGATATATGAACTTGTCTAGAGATCCATTCGGCATGTATTCATAGATCAAAGCTCTTTTAGTCCTTTCAAAGCAAAACCCCAAAAGGGTAACTATATTTACGTGAGAAGTTCTACTAATACTCACAACTTCATTAACAAACTCTTCTCCATCACCTTTGGAATTCTTCAGGACTTTTACTGCCACAGGACGGCCATCCGGTAACTCTCCTTTGTATACACCTCCAAATCCGCCTTGACCTAGTTTATCCACGAATGAGTTGGTCATTTTCTTAATTTCTGAATATGTATAGCGTTTTGGAGTAAGAGAATGCGAGTTCATAATGATCGTTTCAATATTTAGATTATGTTGAGCATTCTGCCTCCAAAAGCTAGTCATCCGGCCTCCAGATAATCCTCTTCTAGAGCATAGCACAATGATAGTGACTGCTATCATCGTGTACATAGCTAACGTTACAACTGAAATAAGAATATCACAGTTGATTCATGTGAGTTGTATGTTATGTGCTAACAAGAAGCATAGATATTCACAGCATGTCATAAAATATTCATGCAATGATTGGAGAACAGAGGGGTATTTGATGGTTTTCTTACCTTTAATAAGCTTATATTCCCATCTATAAGACTCTGCAAGACAAACAGCAAATAACTCAGTTTCCTGACATAGTAAGCATGAAATTACCCATGATTTATATTTGAAGTGCTAGTTATCTTTTTCTATCTATGACAAGATATCAAATCATATCAACACTCAGTAGCCCCAAGAAGACAGAATTAAATACATTTACTTTCTCAAGCCACATTACAGTCACGCACGACAGAGCAGAAGTATCTTGTTACTGCTACAGCAGTACGTTAAAACATGAAAATTCAGCTTCTTGAAATCAAATTTCAGGTGCCAAGTAGAATATTAACGGGGTCATCTGGTCTTGTCAATTTATTAAGGATCCCTCTTATCCAAAATGTTAGGTGAACAAGAGACCTCTTTTGGTTGCAAAATCCAACCATTGACCAAAACAAGAACAAATTGATTAATTTCTTAACTCAAAAGGTTTTTGTCAAGTACTCTTTCCCTGGAAATGGAAATTTAAAACAAAGAAAATTCTTAAATATTAATTATCTTCGTTAAAAATAGGAAACTTGCAAGGGAAAGCAACCTTATTTTAAGTACAGACTTGTTCTATATTTTACATGCAATCACATATCATATAAGGTCATCTTAATTAAATAAAGAATAAGGAAATTGTTATGAATTTTCTTTCCAGCAAAATAGAGGAAATGAAAATAGTGCATTATCACTTCTCAATTTTGCGATAAGGGAAAGAAATCCAACAAATCTTGCTTGGGCCAATTTTTGTCTACATCAGGACAGTTAATCTTCTTTCACAAAAATAAAAGGTTACACGACATACCTTTCTTGCAAGTAGTTGCATAAGGCTGGTCTTGACAATAGCAAGTGAATTTACTAGTATCGGTATTGTATCCACACTGCCCGCCAGAAAATTTGCATTTGTTACACAAGGAATCATTTGCAGTCCACTGCAACCAAAAACCCCGATGAAGAGCATTTGTCAAATTTGCAGCAGTTGGATGGCTCTCTATTGATCGAACAGCGGATTCATATGCTGGAATGAGAACGCTGTGATTACATGACTCCAGGTAACTGCTTATGTTAGCAGCAAAGCTACCAGTGGCTGACATGCTCAGGTTCCTTGTAAGATAGTAACCTACCATATCAGTTCTGCTTATGTTGCAATTGAACTGATAGGATAGCCCTAAAGTTGGTAAAAATTGACTTGGAATCGTTGGACATCCATAGTACAGCATTATATTCTTAGTATTTGAAGCATAACTGAAACGGTCGGAATCAAAAGTGGAGTTGACAGGGGGGATAGAACAAATGTTGTCTGTGTACTCTGTTGAAATGAGATGAACTCGAGACATGCTTTTGATCTCTAGGACTTGGTAGGCCACTTCCGATATTTTAATCACTGGGGCGTCACCACTGCAATCAAGATGAAATCCTGGGTAGCCACAGTACTGAGGACGATTCACTCCCCAGAAAGGATAGGTTATATTCTGAATGTTTCCACACTCAAATGACTTGCTGCAGCTTAGATATCGCTCATCAGGTTCACATAGAGAAATTGGAGTTGCAATAATGATGATGGTAATTACTCTGAGAGGTAAAGAGATGGTTTGAAGGAGATGTGGATGCATTTCTGGAGATTACGGGTGAGGGGAAGGGGCTGCAGGTATAGAACTCTCGAATCCTGAGAGAGCAGATGGAGCTAACCAGGTTTTATTTCTCATAAACATAAGATAATCAGATGTCTTGACTTTTGACTCTTGACTCACTAATATGACTTAGTCTGCAACAAGAAGTTTCCTGTTCATTCACTGGAGTTCTAATGCGAATGACACAAGACTCGCATTTTCTTTAATATACTTTCAGATTTCTTTTTGCATTGAAACATGCCAAATTCAATTATCTATGATTTACTTGTCTATCAAGACAAGAAAATTCAGCAAGAATGCATAGCTTTGTGAAAACACTCTTTCTTGAGTCTAGTTTGAAAAAAAATGTTCTGTCTAAATATTCCTCAACTTCCTCGTCCACACTGGTTAAATTTTCCAGCAAGAAAAAAGAAGAAAATGTTACATTATAGGAAATAATTTACTCAATTACTATATAGTAATGTCAATGGCATAAACAGTGTTATATTTAGTTATTTTGATCATGCTCTGAGTTGACAAAAAGCCACACACACACACACACACACACACACACACACATAAAAGCCAGTCCTTTTCCAGTGCCATCTTAGCAAATGACAAGGAAACATAGAAAACTTATGTTATTTATGCATATAGTCAACCACAAGAATTCTTTTCTCCACATGACTAATAAATTTGTATAGTGAGAAACATCAGGCAAATGATGCTGATTTGAAGCTTATTATAACGATAAAAACCTTGTGTTGCGTACTCCTTCTGCTGAATATATTAACTCTGGTGTTCTTCTAATTCAACGCTGCCACTATTAATCTCTCTGGCTGTGCCACCCCAACTATCCTCTATTGTTTCTAGATGCTCTACTTTACAAATTATATTTTCGAGTTCTGTAATATTCTTAAATACTGTAAAGCTTAAGCTCTTTTGTCTTCTTATCTATGAATTCAAACTAGAAAAGCAAGGACATTAAAATGGCAGCCCTAGATCACAATTTATGGAGATTGAACTTTAAGAATAGGAACAACAATTGGTACACAAAATCATGGGAAGTCAAGCAGATAGTTACAGTTTAAATGTATCTATTACGAAGATCCTTTATCTACTTATGAAAATGTGCAGTGTGTTGAAAATGTTGAGTAAAGTTCCATTTCAGGTGATCTTGTAGGAGAATATAGGAAAGGCTTTTTATGGACAGCTCATCCAATACTTTATTCTCATTCACAGATAACATACAAGACCATGTTAATTAACAAAAAGGGTCTTACGTTATCAAGAGGAAGTAGTCCTGAAGTTTCTCTCGCACAAATAGAAAATGTAAGATATGATAATGTGTTGGTCAATCAGAAACTGCAGTGAGAACATAACTGGCATGGCATAAACATTTCTGAATTTTGCAATGTATGAAAACCGATCTAACCAATTTAGGGCCATAAAATTTCATAAGATCACTTAATATAATCATTTAAGACCAGTTTTTTTTTTTAAATATTAATGTTCTATCACAAACATAATGGGGAAATCACATACCTTTCTCACAAGCGGTTGCATAAGGCCGATCTTGGCAATAGGAAGTGAATTTGTTCGGGTTGGTACTGTATCCACATTGCCCAGTACCAGAATGTTTACGTTCGTCACAAAAGAAATCATTTGCAGCTCACTGCAACTTAAATCCTTGTTCGAGAGCAAAATTCAAACTTTCTATGTCTGGCCTCGTCTCCATAGACTGAAGAGCAGATCTAGATGCCGGAAGAATAGTGTTTATATTACACAACTTCAAGTTGCTACAGAGTAATATAAAATAATTTTTTGAAACATTTTAAAATTTTTGAGTTGAGATGGTTATTGAAATACCCTATAGTTTGTGAAATTTAACTTGGAATTATTGGACATCCACAGTAGTGTTATATTCTTATAGTTTTTGGAGCATAACTGAAAATTTCCGGATTTAAAAGGGAGTTGACAGGGAAGATAGAACACACATTTTTTGTGTAATCTGTTCTAGCAACCTTCAGAGTACGTGACACGTTATTGAGCTTAAGCACTCGAAAAGAAAGTTCTGAAATTTTCATAAATGGGGCATCACCGCTGAAATCAAGGTGAAATCCTGGATGGCCAGAGTATGCCGGGTGGTCCATTCCCCAGAAAGGAGGGGTAATGCCCTGAATGTTTCCACATTCAAATGAACTGCTTCAGTTTAGATGTCTCTCATCAGGTAGCCAGATTCATATTGGCATGTGACTTGTGATTATGGTAATTGCGAGTATGATAGGTAAAGAGATCGTTTGGAGTGTTGAAAGAAAATTAGTGGGGTAGAAACGGGATCAATGCAATAAGATAATTTTATTAAGTGTTTTTCTGTTGTGGGTTTCTTTTTATATTTATTAAATATATTTTTAATTACAAGTTTATTTATAGAACTCAAATTCTAGGTAAATAATGAATTAAACTACTCAAATGAAATCCTAATCTGAATAAGAAACATAGTTTCGTCGATTTAACCATTCGATTATTTTCTGAATCGGTCGACCAATTCATTTAATTTAACTGGTTATTTTATTCCAATCAGTTGACTAGTTCCCAAGTGGTCAACCTTTTTAACTTATTTTTTTAGAAATCTAGTTTACTTTCAACATCCCTTTTTAAACTTAATTTCTTTATAACTCTCAACATGTTTTTCATCTTGATAAAAATATCATATTTGAGTAGCTTTGTAATAATATATGTGAGTTGATCTTGAGTCTTTACATACTTAACTTTAACTTTCTTGTTTATAATGCAATTTTATAGGCAATGAAATTTTGTGTCAATATACTTAATTTCTGTCATGAAATACTTGATTCTTAGCTAAAGTAATGGTTGCCGAGTTATCTACATATATTTCCATAGGCTTTTCTTGTGGTATTCGCAACTCTTTCAATAATCTTCTTAGCCATATAAAATGACAATACATGCTGTAGTACCTACATATTTAGCTTCACAAGTTGATAATGTGACTATAGGTTGATTTTTTAAACTCCATGTAAATGTTGTGTCTTCCATGTAGAAAACAAAACATGTAGTTCTCTTTCTATCATCCATATCTCCAGACCAATCACTATTACTATAATCCACAAGTTCAAAGTTGTTAAGAGTATCCATAGAACAAGCCAAAATCAACAATACCTTTGATATACTAAAGGATTCTCTTCAATGCTTTGAAATGTGTTATAGTTAATGTCTCCATGAATTTGCTTATAAATTCTACTCCAAAGAGAATATCTGGAAGAGCGCATGTCAAGTATCTCAAACTCCCAACTAGGTTCTTGAAGTTGTAGTGTTTATATTCCCTCATTCATTATTCTTTGACATTTTCACTTTATATTCAATTGAAGTATTTACTTTTGCACAATCCTCCATTTTGAATTTCTTAAGAATCTTTTTTGCAAACTTCTTTTGATTCACAAAGATTCCATTTTCTCCTTACTTGATCTCAATTCTTAAGTAGTATGTTATAAGACCAACATCCGCCATCTCAAGTTTCTTGATCATTGCTTACTTGAAGTCTCCAAACATCTTTGGATTATTTCCTGTAAAGATCATGGTATCCACATACAAACATACAATAAGAGTGTTATCACTTTCTTTTATCTTTACATAAATATACTATTTATGTGGACATTTTACAAATCTATTCTTTAATAAATAACTATCAATGCGACTATACCAAGCCTATTTATAGATCTCAAGTTCTAGACAAACGAGTAATTAAACTACTCAAAGGAAGTCATAATTTGAACACTAAACATAGTTTTACCGACTTAATTGGTCCATCGTTTTCTGAGCTGATGGACCAAATTATTTAATTTAACCGGTTGCTCAATTCTAACTGGTCTACCGAATTCCAAGTGTAAAGCAAAATGTTCTTTTCATTCAATTTGACAACTCAGATTTCTGTCTTGCCATTCCTATCCTAGAACTTTTGCTCACCAATTTACCGGGAAGGAAAAATCACTCTTCCTTCGTTGACTTCAAGCGTAGCAGATAGTTTATTGATGGAATTCGTGGTAAGACGATAGAACGAATCAAACAATAAAAATCTCCACAAATTCACTTAAAAAACAAATTTTAATATGAGAGCTCATACATTGGCGTTGTGTGCAAGCAATGGATTCAAACCAGCCACCTGATCAGAATTCAGGTCAACAATCCTTAAATATTCAGTCAAAAGAAGAACAAGAAAATGTTAGTTTTTATGTAAGAATTGACTTGATTAAAGTACAATTCTGCTAATGGCATGGATGATGCTATCAGAGCCACTTGGTATTGCTCCTGGTGGAAAAAAGAAAAGTCTCTTTCTGGTGTCATCTTATCAAATGACACGAAACACGGAAAACTTAATGATTTGGTTCTCCAAATTTACCTGACACATGAAGCAGTTACTTAAGAACCTGTTATTGCTGCAACTAAGTCGGCTTGCTTGATTCTTCACTGTTTACGTTTTTGCTGTATTTCCTTTCTCACTGATGCTACTCTGTGCTGCTCTCTCTTTTTTTTTTTTTTTTTTTTTTATATATTGGGTTTTAATCATCTTAAATGATATTACTGCTATAAACACGCAGATTACTCTCTTTTCTAATGCTGCTGAGCCTGGCAGCTAACCTTTTTTATTTGTTCTTGGTACTACTTGTGTTTCTTTCATTTATCCAAACGTCATTCATGGAATCCTGACAAAGTTTTTATTTTTAATGGAAAGAATTCATTACATATTAGTTCTCGACAGGTCTAATACACAATTTCAACCACGTTAAGGAAGTTCTTTGATTTAAAAAAAAAAAATAGCAAAAAAGGTTATAGTTGCATAAATTACAAGACTTGGATTATTGCAGAAGAGAATTGCGAACTTGCATAAAAACAGCCTTGAGATAACAGAATGGCAGATATGCAGTGACGGATTAACTGTAGAAATGCAGCATTTACAGTAGAGGCCAAAAAAAAGTGAGGATTCGCACAGATGCAGCAGAACAGAATATCAGATCTATGACAGGAATTAAATTATATGAAAACTAAATTATTCTCGCTGATATATGCATTGATCATAAGTGATAATAAAGCTTAAACTCCAGGTCTTCTTGTCTAAATTACTTTGAAGCTATAAACAGTGACGGGTAAGAGATGAACAAAGACAAAGGTTATTGTTGTGATTATGATGAACAAAGACATGGCTGGAAAGAACTGGGATTGCATTTTCACAGATAAAGAGAGACTACGGGGACAATTTGCAGGTGTTAGAGTAAATTGACCTTTTTTTTAGTCATAACCAAGTATACATTAAAAGGCCACTCATCACATAGTATTATAAAATGGTTACCAAATACGTAGTGTGGCTATTTATAGGGTGAGAAGCTCCATAGTGGCAAGCTACTAGTAGAAGAAAACCTAGAGCATCTCATATTCATTTCATGACCAGATTGGTAACCTAAAGGTCTCTGTAGTTTTCTTAGGAGGAAAATTAGAAGCCTTCCATTTTCCGACCATTCTTCCACCTGCTGTCACAGGCTGCTATGAGATGCTGGATCATTCTGAAAGCTCGAACTGCCTTCATCATGAACGACCCCTTCTGAACCCTATAGACACAGCTGAAAGATCTTCACAAGCCTTTGAAGACCTTCCATCTATGCTCCCTACCAACATACACAGGCACCAGTTCTTCACAGGAATGACTACGGGAAACTTGTTGATGAAGAGTAGAAGATTTATGTTCAGTTTCCTGAAGTTTTCTGGTAAATTTTCGAAGTTAGACAATTCCATTTTAATTCAGCTGCTCAAGCAAAATAAGAATACGAGTAAGAAATACATAGAAGTTCACTAAGAAAAAATGCAATGAAGCATTGATGACATTAACCACAAGTAATAATAAGCTCAACCTCTGAGTCTTGTCTACCCTTTGAAATTGTAAACAATGACAAGCAGGAACAGATCAATTCTACACTTCCCACATGTTGAACATCAAGTACATACTAGAATTTGTTAACATCATGGACAAGAAAAAAAAGGAGAGAGGATAGTGTCTCTTACCAGCACTGAGAGAGTTTCCTCCCGTACATGAGCTATATCATAGAAAAATTAATTCAACCAAGAGCAGCACTTAGACAAAGAACAAATGCCGGTTTGTTTTTTTTATTTTTATTTTTATCAGGCTAAATAAAATTTGCAATTTCCAGTTACAAGTCACTTTCATCTGCAGACAATGTGTTTA